>Ga0310123_10004625_pt1 | contig 10390 bp, 10 predicted proteins | sample CB6_AW_1057_MG_FD_203505 | JGI IMG/M metagenome (GOLD analysis project Ga0310123, IMG submission 203505) | Marine microbial communities from Western Arctic Ocean, Canada - CB6_AW_1057 | ecosystem: Environmental > Aquatic > Marine > Oceanic | place: Canada: Western Arctic Ocean | collected...
CGGGGCCTGGTTTTGGCGATCGACAGTCCTGGCGGCTTGGTCGCCGACAGTCACCAGATCTACCACAGGCTCGAGCAGTACCGCAGCGAGACGGGCAACCCGGTGACGGTCACGATGTCGCGGATGGCCACCTCCGGCGGGCTCTACGTGGCGATGGGATCGGGTCCCACGGGTCGGGTGTTTGCCGAGCCGACGACGTGGACCGGTTCGATCGGCGTGATCATCCCTCGTTACGACGTCAGTGCTCTGGCCGACCGGTTCGGAGTCGCCGTCGACCCATTGAAGACCGGCCCGCTGAAGGATTCGCTCAATCCGTTCCGCAAGCTCAGCGACCAGGACCGCGCCGTCTGGAAGGGGATTCTCGACGACGCCTTCGGCCGGTTCATCGGCGTGATCGCCGAGAACCGTCCGCGGCTCAGCGAGGCCCGGGTTCGCGAGCTGGCCACCGGCCAGATCTACACCGCCGGCCAGGCACTCGAGCATGGCCTGGTGGACGAGATTGGTTACCAGCAGGATGCGATCGAGTCTTTGAAGGCGAGCCTGAAGCTCGAGCGGGTCCAGGTGGTGACCTACCGCGTGCGGCCCGGCTGGATCGACCTGGTGCTGGACCAGATCGAGTCACGTGATCCCGAGCAGCAGCTGGCCAAGTGGCTCGAAAGCGGAGTCCCCCGCGGGATGTACCTCTCGAGCTGGAGCGGCCTGCCGCCGTCTCCGCTGAAGTAGTCGCCGCGGGCGACTAGAGTTCTTCGATCTGGTCGCCGAGTTTCCGCTTCAGTCTCTGGGCCAGTTCGCCCCGCCCGCGGTGGATGCGGCTGCGGACGGTGCCGATGGGGACCTCGGTCAGGCTGGCAATCTCATCGTACCTCAGGCCCTCGAATTCCTTCATCACCAGCACGGTGCGAAATTCTTCGGGCAATTCGGCAAGCGTTTCGCGGACCACCCTGCGGTGCTCGTCTCGCAACACACTCGCCAGCGGCTGGCCGTCGCGGTCCTCGGCCACCACCTCGAAGCCACTCTCCTCACGCAACGCATCGATCGAGACCGGCTCCGACTTCTGCTTTCTCAGCCAACTCAGCGCCAGGTTCACGGCGATGCGATACAGCCAACTGTAAAAGGCCGAGTCACCTCGGAAGGTGTCGAGCTTGCGGTGAGCCTGCAGCAGTGCTGACTGGGCGATGTCCAGTGCGTCGTCTCGTGACTTGAGTATCGAGACCAGCGAGTGGAACAGCCGGTCCTGGTGGCGGACCACCAGCACGTCGAATGCCGAGTCGTCGCCTTGACGACACAGCTCCACCAGTTGAGGGTCGTCGAGGGTGTTCACGGGGCTGATTCGGGATGCGGACGGTTCAGGTTGCCGACGGTTCAGGTTGCAGCCGGTTCAGGTTGCAGCCGGTTCAGGGAGTGTTTGCGGCCATTTCAGGAGAGCTGGCGGATGGCGGGTCGGGGTGTCGGACCAGCCAGATGGAAAAGCCGATGCCCACGCAGAGCATCACGAGGCTGAAGCACTGCGAGATGGTCAGCCCGGTGCCGAACTGGGTCATTTCATCGGCCCTCAGGATTTCGAGCAGGAACCTGGTCAGCGGGTAGGCCACCAGGGCCACCGCCAGTACCTGGCCTTGCCGGAGGCTGTGTCGCAGGATCGAGGAGGTGACCAGGCAGAGTACCAGGCCATTGAACGAGCTGTAGATCTGGCTGGGGTGCACTCCGAACGTGGCCGGTGCATCGGGATGGATAAAGCCTCGAGCGGCCAGCGAATTGAAGGGAACGCTGTCGTGGGGGAACTGGATCGCCCAGGGCAATTCGCAGGCATCGCCCCAGCAGCAGCCGTTCATCAGGCAGCCGATGCGTCCGAAGGCGAGAGCCAGGAAGAAGGAGGGCATGATCAGGTCGAGCAGTTTCAGTGGCGGGCATTGGTGTCGATGTCGCCTGGCGAAGGCGACGAGTGCGACCAGCGAGAGGGCGACTCCGCCGTAGAGCACCAGGCCTCCCGAGGTGATATCGACGCCGGCCTTGACGTGTTCCAGCACCCCGGCCTTGCCGGCAAACAGTCTCTGGCGGTACTGCACCACGTACCAGCCGCGGGCCCCGACGACGCCGGCGACGAACAGCCAGATCGCCAGGTCCCAGATCAGCTGTTCGGGAATCTCCACCCGACGTGCGTGGGCGACTGCGAGCATCCCGCCGGCGACACAGCCCAGGAAGACCAGGAATCCATATCCGAAGACCGGAATGACCGGCCCGGGGTCTCCGCCTCGAGTCACCAGGCTGACGGCGACCAGTGCGACCAGCCCGATCACGAATTGGATCCCCAGCGCCTTCCTCTCGGTTTCCGGATCCTCGCCGGCCCCACACCGCCAGATCCAGTAGACGCTCAAGACCGCCCAGGGCAGTGCCAGCCATCCGATCCCCAGCAGCGGGATGCCTCGAGCCGATTCGGCGATCCCGAACAGCGAGTCGAGCTGGAGATTGATGAGCTCTTGGCGCATGGGCGGTGGGTGCGATCAGTGCACGGTCCGGGTCTGGGTCTGGGTCTGGCCGTTGGTGTGATGTTCCAGCGGCAGGTTGTCGATCAGGCGGATGTGGCCGATGGAGGCGGCTACCAGGGCGACGAGAGAGGCCTGGTCCGAAGTGGTCTCTTGGAGTGTCTCGGAGTCTACGATCGTGGCGTAGTCGAGCTCGATGCCCGGGATCGATTCGAGCCGGTCCCGCATCTCCTGCCGCAGCATCGCCAGGTCCCCGGCTCCGTTTTGCCATTGATTGCGAGTGTACCTGAGGGTCAGAGAGAGCGAGCGGGCGGTGTCACGTTGATCGGGATCCAGCAGCACGTTGCGGCTCGAGAGTGCCAGTCCCTGCTCGTCTCGCACGGTGGGACAGGTGACGATTTCGACGGGCAGGTGCAGGTCGCGGCAGAGATGTCGGATGACCAGTTGCTGCTGGAAGTCCTTTTGTCCGAAGTAGGCCGCGTCGGGTGTGGTGATATTGAGCATCTTGACGACGACGGTGGCCACGCCCTGGAAGTGTCCTCGCCGGAACTCGCCTTCGAAGATGTCACCCAGGGGCCCCACGTCGACGATCGTCTGTCCCTGGGGGGGGTAGACGGTCTGTTCGTCTGGAGCAAAGACGAGGTCGACGCCCAGTTCACGGCAAAGTGCCAGGTCGTTCTCGAGCGGTCTGGGGTAGCGCTGGAAGTCGTCGGAGTCGTCGAACTGGGGTGCGTTGACAAACAGTGTCGCCACGACGAACCCACAGTCGGCCACGGCAGCTTCGATCAGGCTGGTGTGACCACGGTGCAGGGCGCCCATGGTCGGCACGCAGCCGACACGTCGCTCGTCTCGCCGCGCCCCGGCGACCAACTCGCGCACCTCTTCGACACTCCCAGTCGTCCTCATCCGCCTCGCTCGTGCCTCGTGCCTGCCCGGCCAGTCCGCGTGTGTTCCGGGTATCGTGCCGAGAAGTTCCGGGTCACGTCCAGACGGATTCTATGGTCTGGGTGGCGGTTTGACGAGGTGTGAGTGGTCCGGCGCAACAAGCGACGGCACGACCGTCCGGGTCGGGCCGATCGTGCCGTCGGGTTGTTGAGCTCAACGTGCCGCGGGGGGTGCGGCCTAGTAGCCGTACCCGGGGTTCTTGTGGTCGAAGTCCTTGCTGCCCAGACCGAGGTTGGTCTTGAGATTCGAGTAGGTGTATTCCTCGATCAGCGGCGGCTGTCCACCGGCCTTCTTGGGGAACCCGTACTGCTGAACGCGGATCGGCAGCCGGGTGGCGTTGTCGATGTAGAGCCGGGTCATGTGAAACGGAGTCGTCTTGGACCGCTTGGGGTGAATCACCTGGATCACTCGCACGCTCTTCTTGCCCAGCTTGGCCTTGGGGAAGAAGCGGACCCGTGAGTTGTTGGCCTGTTTTTCCCAGCCTGCGACGACCGCGTCGAGCATCTTGAAGATGCCGATCTCGGTAATCGGGTAGCGGTTCTCTCTCATCACCAACTTGCTGGTCGGCTTGAGCTTGAGTGTTCCGAGGATCTTCTGGAAGCCGGTTCCGTGTGCGATCAGCTTGCCACTGTTTTTTCCGTCGACATAGATGACTTCGCGGCCCTTGTGAGGCTTGGCGAACTTCAGGTAGACCGAGAACGGTCGCTGCCGCATCTTCAGCTGCATGGTCTGCTCGATCAGCTTCTCGCCGACGATTTCCTTCTTGGAGAACGTCGCCGAGTAGTCTCTGACAGTCTGCAGTGCGGTGTGGCTCTCGCCGACGATCTTCAGTGCCTGCTTGAGAGCACTCGAGCGTGAGCCCGAGGGCTTGACGGCGACGCGATCGGCGGCGGTGGCCTGCGGTGCGAGTGTCGCGGTGAGAAGGGTGGCCAGGCACAGGGCCGACCAGTTCGTGATGGTGGTGCGGGTCATGCGGGTCATCCGATCAGTGGTGTACAATCAGGGGCCCCGGTCACGTGGGAGCCACCGGGGAGATGGTCTCGGCGTCGAGGATCCCGGCGAGGGATGTATCGTCGTGGGGGGGGACTGGTCTTAGGGGGAATTGGCATTCCGCGGCGGGGCCGGGCCGGGTGTGGGCCGGTCAGTCGCATCGGTCGGAAAAAACCGGTTCGCGCGACCCCCGTACCGTTCCAAAGAAAAAACCTCACCCGCGGACGGATGAGGTCTCTGTTTCGTGGGAGCGGGCCTGGTGGTCACGGGCTGGCAGGTGCACAGGGAGCGGAAATCGCGTCGATCTTGTCTTCGAGATCGTCGATCTTGTCGAGTGTCACTCCGGCGACGATCAGGGCGCTGATCGAGGAGGCGACCATCAGCAGCGTGATGGCGTCGAGCTGATCGACGGCCGATTCGATTCCCTGGCCCCGGACGACCAGGTCGGTCTCGGTGACCAGGACCGCCTGCTGTTGAGCCTGCGGCGGCGCCGACTCGGCGGTCCAGACGCGGTAGATGGCTCGAGTTGTGCCCGCTTCGAGCTGGTAGAGGCCGGCGGGGATGTTGGCCAGTGCGAAGCGGCCCTGCGAATCGGTCAGCGCGGAAGCCACCTGGCGGTGTCCCTGCCGGAGCACGACCAGCACGCCGTCTCGTGACTGGCCCTGGCCATCGACGACCTGGCCGACGAAGCGACCGGCCTGGTCGAGTGTCACGTCGGTGATCGGCGTGGCCGGCTGTGCGTTGGGAACCGGTGATTGCTGGGGCTGTGCCGGGCCGAAGGCCCAGGCCGGGAGTTGTCCCATCAGCAGGCCCAGGCACGAGAGTGTGACCAGGGACCACGTCCATCTGCTGCGGCTGAAAACTTGCTTCATCGGTCCGATCCTCTTGCAGGCAATCCGTTGGCTCGGGACTTGTCGCGTCGAGTGTGGGTCGGCTGTCATCCCTGACAGGGGGATTCACCCGTTCAATGGGTGCAATCCGGATAACCCGCACACTCCTTCGTATCGGACCAATCCGCGAACAACTCCAGTCGGAACCACGCAGGCCCGAGTTTTCTCGGCCTCGGGGACCGTGCCGCAGAGAGTACATCCGGGCCCTGGCTTAGCGAGAGTCGTCGGAGGTCATGGCCTGGAAGCTGCGATGGGGCGGGCAGAGTCGGTCAGCGGCGATTCAATTGCAATTGCTCCCGGGGGGAGCCTGCCGTATCATCCTCGCCCCCGTGTTGCTGAGGATCACAAGTGGCTCGATCGATGGAACGCTGCCTGGGCGTGGTGGTGATGCTGGGTCCGCTGGCAGCGATGTTGGCGATGATCGTCTACGGCGTGCCGCAAATGGCCCCGGAAGAGGATCCGGTACAGGACCCGGCGAAGTCGTCAGTCGGCCAGGACCCGACTCCCAGGGCCTCCTCGAACAGACCCGGTCGTGCCGCGAGCCACCCCACCGCCGCGCGGCCGAGCACTTTTCCCCGGTCGGCTCGACCACTGACCGCCACCTCGCGTCGACCTCGACAGGGACAACCGATGATGGCGACCCGGACTGCCCGGCCGACCTGGAACCACGTCAGGACCGCGTTGGCAGCACACCGGGTCGAACAGTTCAAGATCCAGCCGGGCAGTCGGTCCGGCGAGGTGCACTTCAGTTGTGTGCAACCGGTGCCGGGTCGCGTTCGCGTGGTGCGGCGATTCGAGGCCGAAGCGGCTGATCCGGTTCGGGCGGCTCGCGATGTGCTGCAGCAGATCGAGCAATTGGACCGGAGACTCTCGCAGGTCGTTCTCGCGAGGTAGATGGGACGAGGTCAACCGATGTGGCAGCGCTCGAGTCCCTCGTGGTCCGGTGGTGGTGGAGGCCTGAGCCTGCGGGCGGACTCGGGGGGAGATCGCAGGCGACAGTTCTTTCGACAGAGAGCTGTTCGGAGGGACCCGGCTCTGGTGGCCGAGGTGGACGCACGACGCAGCCAGAAACTGGCTCGACTCGAAGCCGTGCTCCTGGTCGCCGAGTCGGCCCTGTCGACCCGCCGACTCGCTCAACTGGCCATGCTCGCCTCGCCGAGCGAGGCGACTCAACTGGTCGATCGACTCAACCAGGCCTACGACTCCGGTGACAGTGCGTTTCATGTCGAGCGAGTGGCGACCGGCTATCAACTGCTGACTCGACCCGAGTTCTCGACGTGGCTCGACCGACTTCACAACCGGCAGCTGCAGTTGAAGCTCTCGACCCCAGCCCTCGAAACTCTCTCGATTGTCGCCTACCGCCAACCGATCACACGGGCCGACATCGAGGCGATCCGGGGTGTGCAGTCGACCGATATTCTCAGGCATCTGATGGAACGTGGCCTGGTCCGGATCGGGGGCGAGGAAGACTCGCTGGGCCGACCCTACCTCTACGAGACCACTCGTCGGTTTCTCGAACTGTTCGGACTCACCGACCTCGACGAATTGCCCAACGCCGTCCTGCTGAGGCGACCGCCGGATCGGACGGTGGCCGCAGTCGCTGCGGACGAGGTGGCGGACGAGGTGGCGGACGAGGTGGCGGACGAGGTGGCGGACGAGGTGGCGGACGAGGTGGCGGACGAGGTGGCGGACGAGGTGGCGGCGGCGGACGAGGGGTAGCTGGGCGGTCCACCAGTGGGGAGACGCGGGGATCAGATCTGCTGCGCGACCGTGTCCCACACGTCTTGTGCGATCTGGTCAATCGTTCGCAGCTCTCGCGTTACCGGCTCCAGTTCATCGATGCGGGTCCAGTGCGAGCGGCTGCTGGCCAGCGAGCCGTAGACCTGCTGGACTCCGAGTTGGTATTCGAGGTCGGCTTCCTGCAGGTCGACGGCCCGGTCGGTATAGTCTCGGGTCGGCTTGAGCCTGATCAGTTTCTGGCTGAGTTGAGGCGGCAGGTCGAGCCAGAGGACGGTGTCGGGTCGAGGCAATTGGAACACGTCGTACTCGATTCTCTCGATCCACTCGATCAGCTCCGCCTGCCTCTCGTCTTCGACTCGAGATCCCTGGTGTGCGAGGTTCGAGGGGACATAGCGGTCGCAGACGACGACCTGCTGTTGGGCGAGGGCTTCGAGCAACACGCCACGAGATTCGAAGCGGTCCCCGGCGTAGAGTGTGGCGGCCAGCTGAGGGGCAACCGTCTCGAGCGGGCCGAAGTCTCCATTGAGAAACTTGCCGATGGACTCTCCGAACAGCGTTTCGGAGTACCTCGGAAAGCTGAGCAGGATAGAGGAGACGCCCTCGGAGCCGAGTCGTTCCACGAGTCGGCTGGCCTGGGTCCCCTTGCCCGACCCGTCGATGCCCTCGATGGCGATCAGCAGGCTCATCGAGTTCTCACTGGGATGAACCGAGTTGGCTGAGTGCACCGTCGCGCGAGTCGGCGACCTGGAAGTACTCGAGCAGGTTGCTACGTCTCAACACCTCGTGCACCGATGCCTGCAGCCCGCACAGCACGAGTTGACCATCGGCACGGTGCAGGCGTCGGTGCAGGGTGATGAGTTTCCCGAGCACTCCGCTGCTGACGAACGGGGTTTCCGAGAGGTCGACGGCGACACGGCGGCATCCGTGCTGGTCGATCAGCTGGTACAGCGACCGTCCCAGTTCCTCGATATTCTGTTCTTCGTCGAGAGGTCCCTCGTGAAAGCTGGCCACCACACAGCCGTCGACCGCCTCGGCGTGGAAGAATCTCGAGTGGAATTCTTCGAGTCCCATCATCGTGCACCCTGGACGCCCGTTTCGTCACCTGAGACCGCGACGACTTCGACGAGCCGACCCACTTCGCTGTCGTTGCCGGGCAGGGTGACCGGCAGATAGCGACGATCGGTCCCTCGAAAGGACCCGGGTTGGTCAGCGGAGGGGCGTTCGACGAGGACTTCGAGCCTGCGGCCGACCTGCGAGGCGTGGAATCTGGAGGCGAGTTGACGTTGGACCGATTCGAGTCGGCGGACGCGTTGTTTGCGGATTGCCGGGGGCAGCTGGTCCGGCGACAGCGCCGCGGGGGTTCCGGCTCGAGGGCTGAAGGGGAAGATGTGGATCTTCGAGAAACCGACCTCCTGGCACACCGAGACGGTCTCTTCGAATTCCTCATCGGTCTCACCCGGAAACCCCACGATCACGTCGGTGGTGAAGGCGGGCTCTTCGAGTCGATCTCGCATTGCGGCGATCGTGTCGAGGAACTGAGCACGGGTGTAGCGTCGCCGCATTCTCTTCAGCACGCTGTCGGAACCGCTTTGCAGGGCGGGATGAAACTGGGGACAGAGATGTTCGCAGTTGGCCGCCGTGCTGATGAAGTCGTCGTTGATCTCACGGGCCTCGATGCTCGAGAGCCTCATTCTCCAGCGGCCGGGGATTCGGTCGAGTCGTTCGAAGAGGTTGTGGAGTCGGAAGGGGGGTCGGCCGGACCGACCCCGGGTTGTGTCGACTCCGAAGTGTCCGACATGGATCCCGGTGAGCACGATTTCCCGGAACCCGGCTCCCAGCAATCCCCGGATCTCCTCCTGGATGTCCTCCGGCGAACGACTCTGCAACCCCGGCCGGACCTGGGGGATGATGCAGTAGCTGCAGCGGAGCACGCAGCCATCCTGGATCTTGACGTAGGCTCGCTGGCGTCCGTCGAAGTGGGTGATGCCTCTGGGGAATTCGACGATGCCGAGTCGGCCGAGCACATCGGGAAGTTCTCGCTTGTCGCGGACCACCTCGAAGACGCCGGGCAACCCGGCCACGGCGTCGGGGTCGCGGGTGGCGTAGCACCCCATCACGATGGTGCGCGTGCCGGGATTGCGACGGGCCAGTTGACGGATCAGTTGACGGCCCTTCGAGTCTCCGGTGGAGGTGACCGTACAGGTATTCACCACGCAGATGTCGGCCGACTCGTCCTCATCAGCCTCGCGGTAGCCCCCCGAGACGAGAGCCTCTTTGACGAGCTGAGTTTCGTACTGGTTGACCTTGCAGCCAAGAGTCACCAGTCGGCAAGTGGGTCGATCGAGTGCGACGGTCATGGGGACCAGTATAGTGACCTCAAGAATCGGCGGCGACCGATGCTCGAGAGCGACTCATTCGCCGCCGTCGTCGCCGCTGTCGTCGCTGTCGTCGCTGTCGTCGCTGTCGTCGCCGTCGTCGCTGCCGCCCGCGGCATCGGGTGCATCTGAGCTCTTTCCTCGCCGTCGCCGCCGACGTCGCTTTCGGCCTCCCGAGGTCTTCGCCGAACCGCTTGAACTTCCACCACCACCACCGCCACCGCCACGGGGCAGTTGCGACAGTGCGTCCTCCCATGTGGGGACGTCCTTGGTCGATTTCTGTCCGGCTTCGCTGAAATCGTCATCGAAGTCCGCTTCGTCGTATCCGGTCAGGACGGCCGCTTCGCGGGCCTCTTCGAGTACCGCCTCACCGGCTGATTCGGTGGGAGTCTCGGTCGTGCTGGACTCGGCCGGCTGGGGATTGCCCCAGTCCAGCAGCGGATCGCTGGCGGCGACCACCTGGGTTGCGTTGTCGGCCGGGTCGGCGGTCTGGTCCTGGGATTCGGTTGCGGAGTTTTCGGCGGCCTCCTGGCCACCTCCTCGCCGTCTTCGACCACGTCTGCGGCGTCTGCGGCGAGGACGCTTTTCCCCACCCTCACCCTCGGCACCCTCGGCCGGTTCGGCGTCGGCGTCGGCGGCTTCGGTGCTGGCCTCTTCTGAACCGGAGACCTCTCGGCCAGCGGATTGCTCTGCGGGTTGAGACTCGGCGGCGGCGGGATCGCCCCAGGTGGCGAGCGGATCGGCCGCAGCGGTCTCGCCTGCGGGAGTCGCTGCATCGGTACTGGCACCCGAGCCACCCCGACGTCGACGACGTCGCCGACGCCGTTTGCGACCGGTGCCCGGCTCGGAATCATCGGCCTCGCTCGAGCCCCCCGTCGCTGGTGCAGCATCCGAAGCAACATCCTCGGAGGCGGATTCGCTGATCTGGTCGCTGATCTGGTCGCTGGTCTGGTCGCTGATCTGGTCG
>Ga0310123_10004627_pt1 | contig 10389 bp, 11 predicted proteins | sample CB6_AW_1057_MG_FD_203505 | JGI IMG/M metagenome (GOLD analysis project Ga0310123, IMG submission 203505) | Marine microbial communities from Western Arctic Ocean, Canada - CB6_AW_1057 | ecosystem: Environmental > Aquatic > Marine > Oceanic | place: Canada: Western Arctic Ocean | collected...
ATTACCGGATAAATGCTTTAATAAACATGCCCAAAATTTGCGATGGCAACTATGGAATAATCGTCAGATCTTGGGTTGTTTGTGACCATGTTAATAGCTTAGCGTTGAGTTCATTTTATCCGGTGATAAATAGGCGAATAACTGACTGCGTTTTCAGTTGAATGCAGGTTCCCCAGCCATAGACACAGGGACGTCGATTGGCGCGCCGGTGGACGATTTCGAGAACGATTCGAGGCCCACCGATGGTGACGTCAACGGAACGTTGGTCCACGATATGGGCGCAGACGAGGCCAAGAGCGAAGGGCATCATCCAAGGCAAGAAGTTCGACGACCTCAATGACAACGGCAAACCGGATCGTGGCGAGCCGGGTCTGGCGGGCTGGGACATTTACCACGACGCTAACAATAATGGCGTTCGTGACAGCGGCGAAGTGACAGATGTCACGGACTCAAGCAATTACGAACTGAAAGACTTCCCTGCCGGACTCCAGTACATTCGAGAGGTGCAGAAATCCGGTTGGAAGTAGACAGCGCCTTCACAGTTCGGCGCAGCGTTGACTGGAGCGGGCCAAGCGCCGCCCACTATGCCCACTGCGATGGGTTGGGAGTCTATTGACCTTGAAACCTCCTCTAGCAAGCTGACATTCGAAGTCACTTAGATGGGACTTCAAGGCGACGCAACGACTGGTTTGCACATCCACCAGGGCAGCGCAACGGCTACCGGATCTGTCCTAGTTGACTTTGTTCTTGCCGCTGGAGCATCCTCGATTGCGTTCACTGAACCCGTATCGGGCATGAAGACGTTAACCTCGTCGGAGGTCGCGATCTTCAATGAAGGAGCGCTCTACGTCAACCTAAATAGCTCAGTTTTCCTCTCAGGGGATATTCGCGGGCAATTGACGGACACTGGATGCGCGCTGGTCAAGAATATACTGTCGGGCGGCGTGGTCAGCGGTCGCAACTTCGATAATATGAGCACCGCCCTACCTCCTGAAGGAGTGCCTGACGATAATTGCTCATGCATCATCGGAATATTCGAGACGGCTAACACCCACTACTGGGAGTTGGTGTGGACCTGAGCGACGACCTCAAGCATGGTCTCGACGGCCATATCCGCATGACGAAAGACTCCGGCAGCGACCGGTTCTTCTACATTGAGCCGTGTCCTGAACAGGTCGAGGAACCGGACGGAGATCCTCCGACATCTGTTCCGGGCGTCGGAACATGGGGTCTGGTGGACATTACGGGACTGCTGGGAGCCGCATTCGTGTGGACGGTTCGTCGAGGAATGCGGCGAGTCACACAGAACTAGGCGACAAGAAAATCGGGGCGCACAATCGTGCGCCCCGATGCTTTTTGAGGGTGGCTTGGTATCGGGTGTTCGTTATTTCACGTGAGGCGCGTAGTCCATTCCGATGTGACCAGACTCCACAAGTCGGTCATAGTCTGCGTCTGAAAGCTTGAGCAGCGTTTTGTATACATACTCGTTGTCCTCACCCAGGCGCACCGGACCACGGTCGATCTTCACGGGACTTCGGGACATCTTAAACGGAGCGCGAGGATAACTGTAAGTTCCCAAGTCTTCTTGGAAGGCCTCTTCAAACATCGCTCGCGCCGTGTACTGTGGATCCTCAGATGCGTCTTTTTGATCTAGGACGGCCCCGGCAGCTACGCCGTGGGATTGCAGAGTTTCCATAGCGTGGCGGTGCCCTTGCGACCGGCTCCACTCAGTTATCATGGCGTCCAGGGCGTCGTGGTTTGCCCTGCGAGAGGCGTGATTGGCGAATCGGGTGTCTGACATCCGTGCCGGATTTCCTATCGCCTGACGAAACAACTCCCAGTCTCGTTCGTCGAAAATCGTGACGGCGATCCACGTGTCATCCTCGGCGCACGGGTACACTCCCTGAATAGCGGTCGGATGCCTGTTGCCCAGCGTTGAAGCATTTCTGTTATTCATCGAATAATCCATGAACGCGGCGCCGAGATAGGGCAGGGCGTTCTCTGCCTGGGACAGCTCCACGAGCTGGCCTTTGCCAGAGCGTCTCCGATAGTTGAGCGCAGTGGCAACTGCCATCGCGCCGCCGACACCGGCAGCGGCGTCAGCCATGTAAACGTTGGTGTTGGAAGACGGGTCCATGTCCGCGTAGCCCCGCATCAGCGTGTGGCCTATGACGCCTTCGATATGGACGCCCAACGACCTGTGATTCTGATATGGGCCTTCGTTGCCGTATGCTGGCATTCTGAGCATGATGAAACGCGGATTGATCTCTCGAAGCTCTTTGTAGGAAATGCCCAGTTTTTCCATGGTCTCTGTTGGGTTATTCTCGACAAGCACATCGCTTATGGTGACCATGCGCTTGAAAATGTCCAATCCTTCGGGTCTTAGCAAGTCAACTGTCATGCTTTTTTTGTTGCGGGCATGGGCGTTGAACAAAGGATGGCGATTCCAGGGACGCGTGCCTGCTTCGCGGCCAGGCATCGCGCCCACGAATGGCGGCATGGAGTCAATGAAAAATTGTGAGGGCCGAGCGAATGGCGCACGGGTCGCCGCTCCCATCGTCTGTATGGACTCAACTCTAATGATCTCAGCGCCCATGTCTGCTAGAAGGGTCGTGCAGTAAGGCCCCGCCCACACGACGGTCATGTCCAGAACTCTGATGCCCGACAGTGGCAGTTTTCTTGCGTCAGTTTTTGAGGTTGTGTCGCTTCGGTGTCCAGTCACACGACCCCCTTTTCTCTGAATCGTGAAATGTCGTCAGCCGTGTACCCTGACTCTGAAAGCGCCTCGTCGGTGTGTTCACCCAAGCGCGGCGCGGGCCGTCGTATGCTCCAGGGTGAATGTTCCATTATGAAAGGCCTGCCGGGGTAGGCGAAATCTCCCGCTTCAGGGTGGACGACGTTTGAAAAAGCTCCCCTTGACTGGAAGACCTGGTCGTTTGCGATATCCTCCATCGTATTAAGCGGGCCGCTGAGAACGTTTGCGCTCCGAGCGGCCTCCCAAATCTGATATTTGGTTCTGGCCATCAGCCAGGGGTAAAAAAACGCATCGAATTCCGCTTCCAACTCCGGGTCAGATTGGGCTTCGGGAGTATGCCATTTCGGGTCTAGAAGCTCCTCTGGTTCTCCAAGCATCTTCACAATTCGTGGGAAATACCTCGTGCCGCTGGTTATCTGAAAGTAGCCGTCGGCGCAGGGGTACACTCCACTGGGATAGCCTCCCAAGCCGTTCGGCCCTTCGGCGGAACGACCGCTTAGCTCGCCATTGTACTGGTAAGCCAACAGCATGCTCATCCGCCGGTCAATCGATCCTGCTTGCGTCTCCATGATCGAGATGTCGATATGCTCCCCCTGGCCGGCTTCCCGCGCTGAAAATGACGCGCTCAACGTCGCGAAGGCGGCGACAGAACCAGCTTGGTATAGACCGACATTGGCGCCCATTTTGATCGGCTCTCGGTCGGCTAGACCTGTGGAATACAATTCACCTCCCATCCCGTAGAAAATCAGTTCCGATGCGCGCCAGTCGCGGTATGGGCCGGTTTGACCGAAGTTCGAGATGGACGTGACGATCAACGCCGAATTTTCTCTGTTCAAAATCTGGTAGTCCAGGCCGAAATCGGCCATCACGCCAGGCCGAAAGCTTTCGACCACGATGTCTGCTCGTCGGGCCAGCTTCAATGCCACATCACGGCCAGAATCGGTGGACAGGTCGAGAGTCACGCTACGCTTGTTAGTGTTCAAGTGAAGAAACGTGCCACTCTTTTCGGGGTGTGGGACGTCTTTTGGAAATGGGCCAATCTGTCTGGCGTAATCGCCTGAACCGGGGCGTTCGATTTTGATGACATCGGCCCCGTAATCGCCCAGCAATTTAGTGCAGTATGGCCCTGATATCCCGTGCGTCAAATCCAGAACCTTGAGGTCTGATAAGGCCATTTCAGGCATACATTCATCTCCCAAGGGTTCGTTAATGTTTTCTTCTGCCTGTCGTTCGATCAGGAAGAAGCGCCAGAAAAACTCGTTAGAACAAAGGTTTTAAAAACCTTGACCGATTAGAACGGCAGTACTAAAATGGGCACAATCGAAGTGGGGTCCAGAGCCGAAAGAATTGAGTTCGAATGTTTAGGAGAATCGATATGCTAGAAATCAAGTCGTGCCCCCGCTGCTTAGGCGACCTGCTGACGAACAGAGACATGTACGGTGATTACAAACAGTGCCTCCAGTGCGGATTCTTGCGAGACTTGGAGCCGCCTGTGAAGCCCATTGCTTTGAGGTCCTACGCCCCTGAATCCGGAAAGGAGAGCGACGCCGCCTGATTACCGTGGCGAGTTTAACAGCGCGCCGTCGGAGCGTCAACAGAGGACCTCACGACCCGAATAATATTTGGTGAAGCGCAAGAAGGTACAGGTGGCGAGCCTGTCCCCTTGAGCTAAGGGGGTATCTCGGCAACCCTGCTGTTGTGACCGCCAGATATAAGCATATTGTCGGGTAGGGTGTGATCGATGCGCCGGAAACAACTTGGCCACAGTGAGGCCGGCTTATTGAGAATGTCTAGACCGCCACCCGAGGTTTTGTCTGATTCCAGATTAAGGCGTGTCGGGGTATTGTTCTAACGCCTGTCGTTGACAGTCTCCTGGCTCGATCCTGACCGGATGGCCTCTGAATCGTTAATCACGAGATTTGGCTTGAGGGCGAAGAGGAAAAGAATCGCGCCAAACACGTTCAACACGGCCAGGATGCCGAACGCAGTCGTATAATTGCCTTGAATATCTCTCAAGATTCCAGCCATCGTTGGAGCGATGAGTAGCAGGACGTTCATTGGCACTTGCGAGACGCCCATGATTTTGCCGAAAGAGCGCCGTCCGAAGTATTCGCCTCGAATCGAGACGGTGAGCGGGTTGCGGCCTCCGAAACCAATGCCGAACAGGATTGCGAACGTGTAAGCAATCGACAACGTTTCCGGCCCAAACGTCAAAATGAACACCGCGAGCGCCTGAATTATAGTGAACACGAAGAGCGCAAATCTCTTGGGAACCCTATCACCAATGTAGCCGCCAATTATCTGAAAAACCATTGATGTGGCGCTGTACACGGTGACAACGAATGCGGCGGTTTGGATGGAATGCCCCCGGTCAGTGAGCATGGGTGCCAGGTGGGCCATCATGGCTATCAACACCATTGATGTGAACCCGTGGCCGATGGATATTAACCAGAATGCACGTGTCCAAATAGCTTGCTTGACCGTGAAACCGATTTCTGAGGCGTCAGTGGTCGGCGAGTCTTCTGCTTCTGCGTTCGCTGCTTTGTCGCTTTGAGCGTGAGAAGGCGTTTCCCCGTCAGGGAGCAGGCCGTAATCCTCTGGCCGATTTCGGATGAGTCGGGACAGAGGGAAAGCGAGGACTATCAATGTGAGGCCAATGATCGTCGCGGTCATCCTGAAGCCCAGTCGGTCCGCTTCAGGGTCAATTGACCATGCGATGGCCGGAATCATCAGCAGGCTGCCGAGCCGGCTGACGGAGTTGGACCAACCCATCGCCATCGCTCGGCGTTTGTCGAACCAGTTGTTGAGCATTGTCATCAAAGGCAGCCAACTGCCGAGGCCTTGCCCGAGCGCCATTATCAAGTAGGCAACGTAAAACATCCAGAGCGAGCGAATTTGGCCTAGCGCTAACATCCCGACGCCCATAATCGTCAGACCGATGAAAACCAGACGACGAGTGCCCAGCCTGTCCACCAGATACCCTTCAACGGGCCCTAGTATCCCGCCCTCGACCCTGGTCAGCGCGAATGCCACCGATAGCTGTGTCCGGTTCCATCCGAAGGCGCTTTCCAGGGCCACGAACCACAGCCCCATAGCGTGGAACATAGGAGTTGTGGTGATAACCATGACGAAGCCACTGACTCCAACAAGCCACCAGCCATAGAACACGCCTCTGGCCTTGGTCGGAATTGCGCTCACTTGGTCGATGACGTTCAATACGTGTATCCTCTTGTCAATTTTCCTCCAGATGCCTGCTCGACGAAGCAGACGCATTTCACAATCAAACCAACGGCATTACACGCAAACATTTCCTGAATGTTGGGCCCTATGTTATTAACTGAAACTGTCCGAAGCGGCAAGGGAAATTTCTCTTACTGCATGGTGAAACTTCAAACACTGTACACCGCTGAGACGGGCGTGGCCTTGTATCCTGGCAGTTTGGGTATCGAACTCGCCGTTTCCTGCGACCTGCCCACAAAAGAGGAATACGGCAGGCGCGTGTCGGTCAGCTTATTGCCATGTTCCGTGTCAGGAATCCAGGGATGCATAATGCGGATAGACCCGAATGCCGACGGAACTGGCGACCACCCAAAAACTATCATCGAGGTCGCCGTCCAGGCGAGGTTGGGGGACGCACTGAACGTTTCCGACGGCGACATTGTCACCAACAAAGTTCCAGACTGATGCAGGCGTCAACCCCCCAGGTCCATTCCCATGTCCACGGGCAAGGCTTTCAATTCTAGCGACCGCTCCAGGTCATGGCGGTACTCTTCCCAAAGTTTGTCCTTAGCGCCGTCGCCGTTCGCATCTTCGCTCTCCAACTTCTCCTTGAACCTGTCCACCAGCCAGTCCTCGGCGCGGCCAAGCGGCATGTCGAAGAAATCAGAATCAAACCTCGGCAGTTTGCCAGGAGCGAAATAGCCCTTGTCGGGGAGCGTGTATCCTTCCAGGTTCGGAGAACTCTTGCCCAGCACCTCGCCAGTCTCGATGTAGTGATCCATGACCGGCTTCATCCCGTATTTCTGGATCGGGCAGACCTTGATGCACACGCCGCACCCGGAATATCGAGTCATAACAGGACGGCATCGTTTGAATACAAGCTTGTTTTTCTCGACACCACGGAACCACACTTTATCAGGCGTGATGGCTCTACCAGGGCACCGCATGGAGCACACCTGGCATAGGTCACAAAACTTATGAATTCCATAGTCCACCGGCGCATCCAAGTTTAGCTTGGCGTTGGTGGTTATGACTTGAAGCCGCGCTCGCGAACCAAAATGAGGGGACAGCAACTGGCCGTTGATGCCGAGCTGGCCCAGTCCCGCGTCCACGAACAGCGGTATCATCGGCCCGAAGTGCCACGTTGGCCCCCAGACCTGACAGCGGTATCCCAGCGAGTGAATGAACTCCACCATCTCTTTAGCAAGCTCGCCCTGTCGTTCATGGGCCTCGCCGTGGGCCGATTCGGACTCCAAAGACGGGATTTCCTGAGACTTCACGTAGTCCTGTTCCACTGCAAGACAGATTGCTGTTGATAGCTCGCCACGAACGTACTGACGCTTGGCCTGATAGACATATCGACGGTCGAATCGTGTGAACCCCACCTCCCCGTAGCCCAGTTCACGAGCCTTGGCACGTATAACCTCGCTGACGTCCTCGCCTGATGGCTCGGTGGTCGGCTGCTGGTCGCCGGTTGTCTTCAACCACTCGACAATAGGAGTGATCGTCTCTGCGTGTTCTCGGTAAAGCTCAGCGGTCTCTGGGGCGGCTTCCTCTCTTACGTCCAATGCCCATTGAGCCGACGCGCTTTGCTCCTCGGCCACGCTCTCCAGGGGAAATTCCCTGGCGTAATAAGATACTTCGTTGTCCCTTCGCGGTATGCCCGGCTCAGAACGAATGTCTTGAGCGATTGGCAGTTCGATTTCAGGATCGTCGGTTTTCCGACCGGGTCTGGTTATTTTGTATCCAACTCGTCTTGGCATGCGTCGTGCGTTTCCTTTGAATGTTACCTTGCTTGGCGAACTGGGTCTGTGGCGCTGTTTGAGGGGATTACCAGTTCGTTGGCGCCTCCAATTCTTCTGGCGCGAGTGTAATCTGCCACAAATTTTGTGTCAAACAATTCTGGGATTGTTAACTGACTGAGCGTTATTCATTATGACTCGTGTCAGTTAATTCATGAACGATTTTTCAGATGCCACCCATTCGATGATAAAAGTGCGAAGCACCCGCAAGGAACAGATCCTTAGCGCAGTGCGGCGAGTTTAGGGGAAAAAGATTACGACAACTCTACAATCTCCGACATTGTGAAAGAGGCGGGAGTCGCCTAGGGCACCTTCTATCTGTGCTTCGACTCCAAAAAGGCCGCGGTCATGGAGTTGACCCTCAAGTTGATGTATGGGATTACTCTTCGTTTAAAGCCCGCGATGGACCCGACCCTGACGTGTGGTCAGAGGATGAGACTGTTCATTCACGTGGTGTTCGATGTCGGCTCTGAGAACGTGGACCTTTGCAGGCTCGCGCACTTGGGTGTCGATGCCCGATACTCCGATGTTCATGAACATCGTCCAGATGGCACAGGCGTCCATCGACAGTGGGGAGATGAAGCCCATCAACTCAGATTTCGCCTCCAGTTCGTTGATGCGTTTGACGTCTGGCGTCCTACAAGTGGCGTTTTGCTTCAGCCACGGATTCGATGTTGGACATCCGGTTGTTCAAGAACGCTCGGTTGTCGGCTGGGAATCGTCCGAGGCCTCGCAGCAGCGTCAGCCGAGATGGTCGGATATTTCCTCGGGCATAAAGGGCAGAGCTTCGTCTGCGAACGCCGTATGTGCGCTCGCATGCAGTCGATGACTGCCAAATACGGAGACCGCGCCATCTTTTTCGCTGGCATCCCCGGGCCCTTCGATATAGCTGGCCTCTGAACTTGAACCGTCTGGTATCCGACCGTGCGATTTTTGTCTCCGTTACCGCTGAGAAGGTTATCCGAGTCACGCTCGCTTGCGTACTCAGCCATAATGGGCTCAAACTACTGATGAATCCAATCGGTGAGTCAGACGGTTGATTTCGCCTGCGATGATCTCGTGAAGTTCCTGGGGAGGTTTCCGAAAACCACCGCCGAACCTTCGTCTGGGCCTAGCCTCGGTCGTCAAGCAGATTCAAGCGGCAACACATTTCCCGTTTCGTCATTGTGACTCGCATCTGTCGAACGTTCACTGGTATTGACTTGTGGATGCATTTGCTTCGAAGTGCCTAGTTGACACCGGCCAATGCGCCCAATTACACTCCAGCTGTTTGTCTGAACAGGCAATGGAATTTGAATAGCGGAGAGTTCAACAACATTGGCAGCAAAAGCACCGACCGCCAACGGTAAAGTATGGGCAACGATGGGGTTGATCGCGTTGGGAGCCGTGCCCGCGGGAGCGTTGAGGCTATCGGGCGCGCACATTGACCCGATAGTTGGGGCGATGATCTACGGTGGCGGAATCGTCTGCGGCGCGTTTCTTTTGTCATGGGCGGCTGAGGTCGCCGAGATGGACATTTCCGGTTCGCTTGCTATAGCGTTGCTCGCCCTGATCGCGGTTCTTCCCGAATACGCCATCGAAGCGGTGTTGGCGTGGGACGCCGGGGCATCCTACAATCCTGCCACCCAGGTCATTACAGATGAAATGGCGAGAGCCGCTGCCAACGTGACGGGCGCGAATCGGTTGCTCATCGGCTTGGGTTGGTCTCTGGTGATTCTCATCTACTGGCTGAAACGCCGGGAAAAACTGGAATTTCGGGGCGAGATGAACCTGGAGATTACCATGCTGATAGTCGCCACGGCGATCATGGGCCTGATTGTGGTCTTTCAGCAAGTGAGTATTATTCTTGCTGTGGTGCTCATAGGTGTGTACCTCGCGTACCTGTGGATAAGCTCGACAGTAGATCCTGAAGAGCCCGAGTTAATCGGCGTTGCGTTAGTCATAGGCTCGTTGCCTGTGGCGAGACGAAGAGCAATGGTTGTTTTGTTGTTCCTCTATGCCGCTGCAGTGATCTTGCTGGCAGCTGAACCGTTCGTGCATGGCCTGATCGAGACTGGCGTCGAGTTTGGAATTGACGAGTTCATCCTTATCCAGTGGATCGCGCCGCTCGCATCTGAATCACCGGAGATCATCATTGCGGTGCTGTTCACCCTCCGGTCAAACCCGCAAGCTGGACTGACCACGCTCGTGTCCTCGGCGGTGAATCAACTCACACTATTGGTTGGGAGCATAACCGTAGTCTTCAGCATATCCGCAGGAGAGGTGTTGAGTTTCCCTTTGGATGACAGGCAGTCAATTGAATTTATGCTAACCGCGGCCACGTCGGCGTTTGCGATTGTGTTGATAGCGCCCAGGGTGTTGGGAGTAAGAGTTGGGCTTGTGTTGTTGGGCCTGTTCATAGTTCACTTGTTCTTCAGCGACCCTGGACAGCGGCAGATATTCTCGTATATCTACTTCGGGTTGGCGATATTCCTTGTCCTGGTTGACCGCGATCGCATCCGGCAACTGATCCCCAGAAAGCTCTAAAGTTCAAAGCCATATAAATCAGTAAAAATCATGACGCGCCGCTGTTAGAAGGCGGCACGTTGGTCTCTAAGAGACTGAAATTACCCC
>Ga0310123_10004628_pt1 | contig 10388 bp, 9 predicted proteins | sample CB6_AW_1057_MG_FD_203505 | JGI IMG/M metagenome (GOLD analysis project Ga0310123, IMG submission 203505) | Marine microbial communities from Western Arctic Ocean, Canada - CB6_AW_1057 | ecosystem: Environmental > Aquatic > Marine > Oceanic | place: Canada: Western Arctic Ocean | collected...
ATAAAGAAATCTCCAATGAATCCAATTATCTTAACATAAACACTTGATAAAAATAATAGATTAGATAAAAATGGTATTTTTACAAAGAATTAAAGAACTAGTAACATTAGGTAGTGGAGATGTAATTGGTAGTGTATTATCTGCAATTTTTTGGTTTTATTTAGCATCACAGATAAAACCAGATGCATATGGAGAAATTCATTGGTTTCTTGGCATAGTAGGAATTTTTAGTTATGTAGCGTTATTTGGAACATTAAATACAATCACTGTCTACAGTGCAAAAAATATAAAAATTCAATCAACTTTGTATTTAATCTCTCTAATTGCGGGTGCAATTTTATCATTAGTTGTAATTCTTGTTTTTCCCTCATTTTATGGAATAGATTCAGGAATATTACTGATTGCGTATGTCATAAACACTCTAGCATTAGGAGATCTGCTTGGAAGAAAATTATATTCTACACATTCTAAATACGTATTAACACAAAAAGGACTTACGTTAGGGTTAGGTTTAGCGTTTTTTTATTATTTTGGTTACGACGGCATTCTGTTTGCATTAGCATTATCATATGTTTTCTATATAAAACGAATTTTTATAATTTTTAGAGAACAAAAAATAAATTTCAATTTAGTAAAAGAGCGAATAGGTTTTATTACAAATAATTACATTGTGTTTCTACTTGCAGGTTTTAATAGTCAAATTGATAAAATCATTATAGCACCATTACTAGGATTTACGTTATTAGGAAATTATAGCTTGGCATTTCAAGCTATTACCATTATGATGATTTTTTCGGCAATTTTTTACAAATACATACTTCCGCAAGATTCAAGTGGCAAAAATACCAAAAATTTAAAAATTTTTGCCATTATAGTATCAATTTCAATATCATTAGTAGGAATATTTCTAGGACCAACTTTAATTGAAGTATTTTTCCCTAAATATCTTGAGGCAAAGGATGCAGTTCAGATAATGAGCATTGTTATTGCCCCATCAACAATTGCATTGATTCTTGAATCACAGTTTCTTGGCTCTGAGAAAAGTAGAGTGGTACTAATTGGGGCAATAATTTCACTAGTAATTTTAATATGTGGTATGATAATTTTGGGTTTAAATTTTGGTATTATTGGACTAGCTTGGAGTTTGATAATAGCAACGTCTGCCAAAACAGTATTTTTACTATTTGCATATTATAAAGATAAAATAACCAAAAACATGATGAAAAATGAGTGAACAAAAAACTTTCATAAAATTAGAAAGTAGTGTCACAATCTTAATTATTTTAATTATTCTAGCATTCGTAATTAGATTATATTTTCTCCCTTTTGAAGTACCAATCAGACAAGACGCTGCAGAGTATTTTGCATATGCATTTACAATGAGTTCGAATGGGCATTTTCCTGCAGGATATATCATTAATAATTTTGGATGGTCCACCTTTGTTTCATTGTTCTTTTCAGCTACTGATTTTTCTGAAATGCTTGATTTAATGAATTTACAGCGAATTGTGAGTATTTCAATATCAGTTTTCACTGCTATCCCAATTTACTTTTTAGTTAACGTATTCTTTAAACGAGAAGTTGCAATTTTATCCACAACAATATTTCTATTTTCATCACATATAATAGAAAATTCAATTTTAGGCCTTATAGAACCATTCTTCATTCTTTGGATAACACTAACAATTATGTTTACATTTTATAATCGCGGGAAATTTTTTTATATTTCGTTCATCTTTGCGGCAATAGCAACTTTTGTAAGATATGAGGGTCTCCTAATTGTTATTCCAGTTTTATTATCATTTCTAATTAAGCGAGATTTTAACAAAACGCAAATTACAAAATTATTTGTTGGCATTGCATTTTTTTTAATTATTCTAACGTCATTCTATATGTTAGAAAACGAAGATGGTGAAAAACTACCGGTTTTGAATTTAATACCGGAAATCGTACTAGGCTATTTCTTTCCAGTAATCATTGGTAGTGACTTCGACCCAGATGATCAATTTTTTGGGGAATCTAAAGATAAAAAATCTCAAGTCTTTATCTATAATGCTAGTTTCAGTTTTGGTAAATATTTGATATGGGTTTTGCTTCCAAGTACTATTTTATTTATAATTATGAGTTTAATTCTAATTCCAAAAAAAATTACCAAAAACAAAATAATATTTCTAATATTTGGTATTTTTGTTATAATAGCTGCTATTTGGGCATATGGCAGAGGCATTCAAGATCCTAGATATCTTCTAGTTCTATTCCCAATATTGTGTTTATTATCAGGTTATTCATTTAATTATTTAATTAGGAAATACAGTTTTAAAAAAATTCTTATCGTAACAGTATCTGGAGTTTTAGTTTTATCGTTCATGTTTACAGATAATAGAATAGACAATGAATTCAATCGAGATATGTTTGATGCGGCAATTTTCTTAGTAAATGTAGCTGATGGTGTTAATGAATATGAAGGAAATAGTTATGTGAAGAGTGCAGAATTAAAAAAATCCTGGCCAGATTTACCTCCGTTAACTGATGTAAATTCAATGGTTGTTAAAATGAAGAAAATTCCTGTTTCAGAATATAATAATTTACTAAATTTTATCAATGACGGAAAAAGTAAAAATCTAAGCCATATACTAGTTAGTGACTTGGAAGAAAAAGAATTTTTAAGTGATATCTTGTACAATGAAAGAAAATATACCTTTTTAGAAAAAGTATATGAGAGTGACTCGTTAAGAAAAATTAAAGTGTTTGAAATAAATTATTCAAAAATTAATGATTAACAAATATGAATGCAATAATTTTAGCTGCTGGACTAGGTAGTAGATTACATCCACACACAATAGATAGGCCAAAATCTATGTTAGAATTTGGTGGTCAAACCCTACTAGGTAGATTGATCAAAACATTTCAAGATTCAGGAATAAATGATATCACAGTGGTAACTGGTTATAAAAGTGAAAAAATTAATTTGCCTAATGTTAATTATATTAAAAACAAGTTTTTCCGAGAAACCAATACGCTTGAAAGTCTAATCTGTGCAAAAGAAAAAATCAATGATTCAACAATTATTTCATATAGTGATATAATATTCCAAAATAATATTTTGAAAAAATTAATTGAAACAGAACATGAAATTTCAATAGTTGTGGATAAACAGTGGTTAAAATATTGGAAAAAAAGAACTGCTGAATCAGTAACAGATACAACTGAATCAGTCTGCTTTAACAATGAAGGATTTCTTTCAAGTATTGGTCAGCCAATAAAAAATCTTGATAATGCGAATGGGCATTTTATTGGATTGATGAAAACTCAAGGTAATGGCTCTAAGATACTCTTGAAATTTATTGAAAAACAAATAAACGAAAGAAAAAAATCTCTTCAATTAGATCCTAAACTAGATTTAAATAAATTAAGAATTGTTGATGTACTACAAGATTTAATTATTTCAGGAGAAAAAATTGAAGCAATTTTGATCAATAATGGATGGCTAGAATTTGATACGACTAGTGATCTTGAGCTTTATAATAATATGAAAAACAACAATACACTGTCACAGTTTATTACACTTGATTAGAAGTATGTTATTTTAGAATCTAATTTGATTTGAAAACTATCTTAAGATTTAGTCTTTAAAGAACTCATGAATCTTTTCCGAATTAATGGTGGTGAATACCCCACTCTCTTACTCACATATTTGCTATTTTGAATTTTTACTAGAATCATAATCGGGCCAGATCTTTTTTGCGTTTTCTTTAAAATTTTTCGTAATTCGTTTTCATTATTAGTTTTAAAAACATTGTAATTTACAGATTCAGCAATATTTTCAATCTGTATTTTTTTGCTATTTGTTGGCTGTCCTCCAGTAGATTCGTGACTACTATTGTCAAAAATTATATGAATAAGATTTTTTGGTTGCAAGGAGCCTATTGTGGTTAAAGAACCTAAATTCATAAGAATACTACCATCACCATCAAATATGTAAACGAATTTTTTAGGATTCTTTAGCGCAACGCCTAATCCAATTGATGATGATAATCCCATTGAACCAATCATGTAAAAATTAGATAGTTTATCAGCATGTTCAAATAAATCCCTACTTGTATATCCATTTGTAGAAATTATTGAATTTTTTCCAACTGTCTCTGAGATTATTTTAATTGCATTCTTTCTAATCATCAGAAATTCTCCTAATAATTAGTGTGCATGAAGAATTATTCTTTATTTTTCTTACTGCCCATTTACAACATTCATTCCAATTTTCGTTAGTCATTACTTTAGATCTCAGATCTAATGAATTCAGCAAGTCAGGTTGAATCTTACCAATCTTAATGTGCTCTGGTGCATCACTTTCAAGATATCCTCTCCATCCAATGAGAAATATTAGTGGTATGTTGTATAACTGAACTAAAGATGTAATAGTAGAAATTGAATTTGCAAACCCAGCATTCTGCATAAAAACCAACGATGAGCTATCTGATAGTGACATACCAGCAGCTATTCCAATTGCTTCGTCTTCTCTTGTTGCAATTAATATTTTCTTTTTCTTTAATCCTTGATCAATAAAATACTTCATAGTAGAGTCTGGTACACCAATAAAATTTTCGATGTTATGCTCTAATAAAAAATTGAAAATTTTTCTTTGAATTGATTCTTTCATTTGGAATAACCAAGTTTTTTTAAGATCTCTTGTATCTCCTGGTCTTTCTCTTTAATTTTATATGTGTCTTGTAATCGAAAAATATCTTCCATTGATGATAATTTTGAATTAATATCCCTGATACAATCTACATTATTCAATTGATTCAAATATTTTGACATTGATGCATGTGCAACTCTAAGAGTTTGATTAGCAAGAATTACCATTTTTATTGGATGTTTTTCTATCTCACTAAATTTAACAGAATCATATGTTGTTGGAATTACTACAATTGGAGATTTTCCCTTCCAAGAATCAGCAAATTCAAAAATCTGATCAGCAGTTTCCTGTTTAGAATGGATTAGAATAGCATCCGCTCCAGCTTTCTCATATGCAGTAGCACGTTTTAGTGCCTCATCCATTCCAAATCCAGAGATTAATGCTTCAACTCTTGCAATTATCATAAAATCATCATCCTGTTTTGCATCTTTTGCAGCTATAATTTTTGCAACAAATTCTTGTTCAGAAATTAATTCGTTATTTCCATTTTTTAATAAACTATTTTGTTTTGGAAATGTTTTGTCTTCAATACATACTGCCGCAACACCTGCGTTTTCATATTTTTTTACCATGTGTATTACATTATTTGGTCCACCATACCCTGTATCACAATCAGCAATAACAGGTATCTTACAAGTTTCCACCATATTTGATGCTACATCAAAGAATTCTGTCATTGTTAAGATACTTGCGTCAGGTACGCCATGTGTTGCAGAAATTGCAAAACTACCAGACCAAACTGCATCAAAACCGCTTGATTCAACTAACTTTGCTGACATTGCATCAAATGCACCGCAGACTTTAACAATAGAATTAGACGCTAATTTCTCACGTAACTTTTTACTATTTGACATTTTAAACCAATTTTAATAATTAGTTATAAAAAATATGCCATATAATGATAAGCATGTATAGTATTAGACAACCAAATTGCATAGTTTTCGGAAAAAATGCCGCAAAAGATTATCAGTTTCCAAATAACTGTATTTTAATTACATCAAAAGGAGCAAGGAAAAGAGGTTGGATTGATTATATCAATTTAAAAAAATTTTCAATTTTTGACAATGTAGAGCCAAATCCATCAATGTTAACAATTAACAAAATTATTAATGAATTTAGTGATAAAAAAATTTCGTGCGTCATTGGTTTAGGTGGGGGTAGCTCTTTAGATGTTGCAAAATTTGTTGCGAAGAAAATTAATAAACCAAAAATTCTGATACCAACAACATTTGGTAGTGGTAGTGAGGTAACTAGAATTAGCGTTCTTAAAATCAATGGAAAAAAGAAAAGTTTTCATGATGATCAGCTCTTGGCTGATATTGCAATCATTGATGAAAATTTTATTCAAAATTCGCCTGAAGATATAATTAAAAATTCAGCTATTGATGCATGTGCACAATGCACAGAGGCATTTGATAGTAAAAATAGCAATTATTATACAAAATTTTTCTGTGAAAAAGCATTCGATTTGTTAGAAGACGCAATATTAAATTCTGAATATAGAAAATTACCATTAGGTGCATTATATGCTGGACTAGGTTTTGGTAGTGCATCTACAACTTTAGGTCATGCATTATCATATGTTTTTTCTAATGAAGGGATTTCACATGGGCATGCTTTAGCATTCAGTACTACTGCTTCTCATAAATTCAACTCTTCAAATTTTTATGAACGGTTTAAAAGAATTGTAAGAAAACTTGATTTTGAAACAATATCATTAAATCAAAATTATAGCGATGCCGCAGAAATAATTCTAAATGATAAAAAACATTTAGATAATAATCCTATACCCATTTCAAAAACTGATATCATTAATTTATTAAAAATTATTAATGAAAAAAGAGTTTTTGATTAAAAATTACATCATTTAAAAATTCATGACAATCTTAACTCTGTAGTGAAATTGATATACTGTTCTCAAATTAGTACAACATGAAACCAAACATAATTTTTGTTTTAATAGATGGTTCTAGATTTGATAAGATAGAAATTTCACCTGAATTTATGAAGCTACTAAGTAAAGGTACATTTGTAAATAATGTTACAACTGCAATGCCCTATACATTTGGTGCAATTAATGCAATTCTTACTGGTCAATACGGTAAAGAAAACGGTGTAGATGGATATTATCAAGTTGCAAACCATAAATCAGAGGTTCCTTTTCTTTCAGAAATATTACAGGAAAATGGATATTTTACGGCAAGAGGATTAATCAATAATAAAATTCTGTCACCAAGAGGATTTGATATTACACAAGAATTTGATGAATATGAAGAAGATCTAAATGTTAAGCATCCAGAATTAATCACGCATGCACTTTCACGGGCAAAGGAAAAACCACTATTCGTATTATTACAATTTACAAGAATTCACACAGTAACTGTTACAAAAGTCCTGAAGCAATTTGAATGGGACGATCAAAACTACTATGATAACAAACAAAAAAATCTACAAAACTATGAATTAGTCTTCAAAGAGGCAGGAATTTATTCAAAAAAAATCCTAGACACAATAAGTGAATTAGGCATTTTAGAAAATTCAATTATAGTATTTTTTTCAGATCATGGAACGGGAATTGGAGAACGCTTTGGTGAAAGAAACTATGGATCATTTACATATGAGGAAACGATTAGAACGTTTTATCATTTCATAGGAAAAAAAATCAAAGAAAATAATAGCTCAAATTCATTAATATCTTGTATAGATATACTTCCAACCATTCTAGAGCTATCTGAAATAGAACCCCCTGCAGATCTTCCTGGTAAAAGTTTTGCCAGATTTCTAACTGGTGATGTATCTGATTTAGAAAAAAGAGATTTTACGTTTTCCGAAACAGGAGCATTACATGGGCCACATCCATCACCAGAAAAATCAAATGTTTTTTGTATCAAAACAGCAACTCATAAATTAATTTATCTAAAAGATGTACAAGAATGGAGATTGTATGATTTAGAAAATGATCCTATGGAAATAGATAATTTGTCAGGCAAAGAACTACCAATTGAAAATACATTAAAAGACAAACTTTTAGAATGGATTAATCGGTGATATCTAAAATTGATGCATATTTTTTAAGAAGAAGTCTATTTTAAAAAATAATTAGACATATCCAAGTTCCCTTAAAAGATCTTTGGCTTTTTTAGCATTAAGATCATTAATTTCATTTGTCTGTTGAAACGAGAAATCCCTATTACTATTAATTTTTTTTAGCTCATATTCCATTGTTTTTATAATTTCAGGGTTTTTATCATAAATATTATACTCCTCCATAGGATCATTTTCTAAATCATATAGATGTGTATTTTTTCCCTCATCAAATCTATCTCGAAAATATTTTAATTTCTCTGTACGTATTCCAATGGTATCACTATGATTAGACTCAGATTTACTTGATGTACCATCAATCATTACAACTGATTCAGTAGATGAAACATCATTAAATTTTGATACAAGACTTTTTCCACGATGATTAATCTGTGTCGATATTTTTGCCAGTTCCAATAGAGTGGGAAATATATCTAATAAACTTGATTGTGTAGTGATTATTTTACCAGATGGTATACACGGACCTGAAAAAATCAATGCTGGTCTAAAATGTTCATCAAAACAATCACGTGGAAATAATGTAGTTGTTTTTAGAAGTCTTTTTTGATATAACGTTAAATCAAAGTTTTTGATTTGCTCTATTTGAGGTTTCATTAGTTTTTTAATCTTATTATTTTTATTTTCTGTATAAATTTTTGATAGTTTTTTTCGAAATGGATTTAGTTGTTTTGGAAATTTTCTAACAATTTTGTTCGTGGATTTAAAGGCGAGTCCAGGATCAATTGTTTTTAATTTAGAATTTTCTACTACAAAATTAAACATCTCATTTGTAAAATCAGCAGAAACTGAACCATGATCAGAAGTAATTACACTGATTGTTCTGGTTGAATCTAAACACTCTAATATTTTTCCTAGCCATGGATCTAATGCGGATAACATTTTTTCATATTGATTTATTCCAGAATTATCATCTTCAAATTCTTTTGGACTATTTCCTAGATGAAAAACTGCATTGCCATGAAGATCTTGTAAATGTATAAAAAGAAACCATGGTGATTTCATTGTGTTATTTTTTATCATATTGATTATTTTATTACCAAGATTTTCATCATAAAGTGTTGCAAATGAATTAAAAAATTCAACATTCATAAATAACTTAGGGATATTTGTATGATTCATTGACTCTGGGATAACAGCATAAGTATGATAACCAGATTTTACTAAATCATCAACAAATGTATCTAAATTTGGATTCAAGTTGAAAAGATCATTATCTTGTACAGTAGATTCAAACGGGTACAGGCCAGTAAAAATACTGGATAATGATGGAATGGTGATTGGTGCAGAGCTAATTGCCTGAGTAAAAAATGTTCCGTGTTTTATGAACTGGTCAAGGTTTGGAATAGCTGATTTTTTTGATTTACCAAAACATTTGTCTTGTCTTAATGAATCAATAACTATCACTATTATATTCGAATTCATAACTTATCCTAGAAAAAAATACAGATAAATTTTTCTTATATTTGATTCTATTGAATTACATGATCAACCTATTAATAATTATAAAGATTGGTATGAATAATACGTAATATGAAACGAAAATTGATCATTCCAATTATTTTAATTGCTGTGATAGTTTTTGGTGCAATAACTTATTCTAATCCTTCTCTAAAATATCACATAAGTCAGTATAATTTCATTATAATTGATGAATGTTGTAGACTTGTTGTTCCAGAAGTATTTCAGCCAAAGGGTTTTTATGGTAATGAGTTACCGGATGTAAAAACTACACTATACGAAATGAATTTTACGAAAGAGGAATTCATTATTGGTTTAGCAAGTCCTACTCAACTAACATTTGTGGATGACGATAATTTACTAATATTAGAAAAGAATAGTGGGCATGTACGAGTAATCAATAATGGGGTGTTGAAGGAAAAACCAGTTTATGATTTTAATGTATTTTCAACACTTGAATCAGGATTAGTTGGAATCTTACATTCAGAAGGATATGTCTACATTTATGTGACTGAATCATTAGCAGACGGAGAACCAGCTTTAGGTAACTATATTTACAGATTTAATTGGGATGGTAGCAAATTAGCAAATAAAGAAATTATGAATATTCTTCCTGCTAGAGATTCAATAAGACATCATGGTGGTGCAATGGCAGCTGGTTTAGATGGCACAATTTATGCAGTAATTGGAGATTTAAACAAAGCTCGTGAAGAAAAAGCAGGTGCATTACAAAATTCTTTTTTTAATGAAATTGATGATACTAGTGTGATAATTAAAGTTGGATTAAACAAAAATGAATTAAAGCCTTCAGAATCATCAAATCCATTTGAGCATTATCGCGCAATTGGAATTAGAAATAGTTTTGGTTTAGCTATTGACCCGATTACTGGAAATTTATGGCAAACCGAGAATGGTTGGACAGTGAATTCTCCAGATGAAATTAATTTAGTACCAACTAAATTTAACAGTGGCTGGAATATTACTATGGGAAATGCAACGGAGGCAGAGATTTCTAAAATGCGTTTTCCTGAATTCCCATTTAGCCCACCAGAATTTGGCTGGGATCCAAATATTGCACCGACAGCACTAGTTTTTGTTGAAAATAGATGGGGTGAAGAATTTAAGAATA
>Ga0310123_10004629_pt1 | contig 10388 bp, 11 predicted proteins | sample CB6_AW_1057_MG_FD_203505 | JGI IMG/M metagenome (GOLD analysis project Ga0310123, IMG submission 203505) | Marine microbial communities from Western Arctic Ocean, Canada - CB6_AW_1057 | ecosystem: Environmental > Aquatic > Marine > Oceanic | place: Canada: Western Arctic Ocean | collected...
GCCAGATAGCGTCGAATCAAGGCCGCAACCATGCTGTCTTCCTTGATGATGCCTATTTCCTGATCGTTTTCATCGAGAAGGACCCACTCGTCGCGAAAAAGGGATTTCAAACCTTTTCGTTGCAGCGCACCAAGTTTTTCCTGGCTCTGGCTATCCACGACGTCGTAAGCTGCACTGATATCGATCATCGACCGGGCATTGATCGCCAGCCGTTCTTCCGACATCGTTTCGTCCGCGTAAAGGCGAATGTCCTCCTTCAACTTAAACGCCTTTTGCTTGCAAAAGCCGATGAGCTTCCCCGTGGCATCGTAAATGTGAAACTTGGCTCCGAAAAGCGTGAGCAGCTTACGCCGAATGGTAAACTGAATATCTGTCTGATCTGTCGCCATGACCCAGCCGCGATGTGAGAGATGTAAAGAGTCGAGGAAAGTGAACAGCCGCCTCAGAACGCGGCTTGCATGCTCCTTCGACAAAGGATGATAAGACTCGGTCTGAGAATCAAGACCGTCGTGGGAGTGAATCGTCGAAAACGAATTCAGCGGAGGGTGTCGGCGGTATGGATTTCGAGATTGTCTATGTTGTTTGGGCGGTGCTGTTGATCCTCATCAACCTGGCAGCTTGGTTCGCGACACTCTTTTCGCTGCCGGGAAACTGGGTGATGCTGATCTCGACCGGGCTGTTTGCGTTCTGTTATCCGGCCGGCGGCATAGGTGAGCGGGGCATCAGTTGGACGCTGGTTGCCGTCTTGGCAGGACTGGCAGTGTTGGGTGAAGTGATCGAATTTTCAGCCGGCGCTGCCGGGGCGGCCAAACTGGGATGCAGTCGGCGAGGCATGGTCCTGGCTGTTCTGGGAACTGTGGTGGGAAGCATCATCGGCGTCATGATTGGTGTGCCGGTCCCGCTGGTCGGTTCCATTTTGGGAGCACTCGGAGGAGGAGCACTCGGCGCATTTCTCGGCGCCTACCTGGGGGAGATCTGGAAAGGCCGAACCTCGGACGAAGGCCTCGCCGTCGGCAAGGCCGCCCTGCTTGGTCGATTACTTGGAACGGCTGCCAAATTGATCGTTGGTGCAATCATGGTCGTCTTGTCGACCACCGCCGCCTTCTTTTAACCGGTTCTTCAGGACTTTAAGTGGCTGGTGTCTGTTGGAAGAGTCACCGTTCACACCCCGCACAGTAGAGACCGAGTCGAGGGTCCAGAGTCCAGAGCCAAATAATTTCCCGCTCTCGACTCCGGCCGGACAAAACGTTTGATTCCTGACATGAGCAAGGGGCATGGGTTATAATGGGCTGTCGGCAAAGAGAACACCTTGTACGTCTGCTTGACGTAGTACCATTGCCCGGTCCTTCATGCGAAGTCCGTCATGCCGATTCGCCGCCTGATCGTCGCATGTTCGCTGATCGTGACGGCTCAAACCGGGCTTCACGCTGACGACGAACAGAACCAACACTGGGCGTTTCGGCCCATCGTCCGACGTTCATTGCCCGATGTGACGCAACGTGTGCGGGTTCGCTCTCCGATCGATCTGTTCATCCAGGCACGGATCGAAGCAGCCGGTCTGAAATTTGCGCCGCCAGCCCATCGACTCACGTTGATTCGGCGGGTGACCTTTGACCTGACCGGATTTCCGCCAACATCCGCCAAGATCGAAGCGTTTCTCGCCGACACGGCACCCGGATCGTGGGAACGGCTGGTTGATCGATTGTTGGCCACCCCCGCTTACGGCGAACGCTGGGCCCGGCATTGGCTCGACGTCGTTCGCTATGCCGATTCCAACGGGCTCGACGAGAACATGGCCTACATCGAGGCCTTCCGCTTCCGTGACTATGTCATCAACGCCTTCAACAACGACACACCCTTCGACCAATTCATCCACGAGCAACTCGCCGGCGACCTGCTGCCGTTACCCGAATGGAAGGGGCTGCCTGATCGCGAGCGCCGCATCCGGCTCCTGACTCTGACAACTCGGCGCCGCATCGCCACCGGCTTCCTTTCCCTGGGACCCAAGGGGCTGCGCGAGGTCGATGGAACCAAAATGGAGCTGGATATCATCGACGATCAGGTGACCACGCTGGGGAATGCCTTCCTGGCTCTGACCCTGCAGTGCGCGCGATGTCATGACCACAAGTTCGACCCGATTCCCACAGACGACTACTACGCCCTGGCTGGCATCTTTAAGAGCACGCGGACGATGGCCCGTATTGTCGACAAGCGCGGCAAGGGGAACGGCATCTGGCTCGAACAGGACGTCCCCCTTGACCCGGCTGCCATGATCGACTGGGAAATCGCCCGCGACCGACACGCCTTACAGGTCCAACAGCTTGAAGATCGCCTGCCCAAGCTGATTGTCAACGCAATCAACACCGAGGAGAAAAAACGGCCCGACCCGCAGAAGCTGGCGATTGCGGCGTTCCGCGAGGCGGATCCGAAACAGGATCGGCTGCTGAACGACCTGATGGATTTGCGGAAGTCGGCCCCGAAAAAGCCACCGGTTGGCCGGGCGATGTCGGTCACAGACGGCAAGATTGTCGACTTGCGAGTGATGCTTCGTGGCAGCCACCTCGACCAGGGGGACCTTGTACCCCGCCGTTTTCCGCAGGTGTTGGCTCCCGATATTGCAGCGATTGCCAACAACCGCAGTGGCCGCCTCGAACTGGCCCAATGGTTGACGTCGCCCCAGAACCCGTTGACCGCACGAGTTTTCGTCAACCGCGTTTGGCAGTGGCACTTCGGACGTGGGCTGGTCAAAACGCCCGACAACTTCGGCTACCTGAACGACCCGCCGACTCACCCACAATTGCTCGACTGGCTGGCCGACGAGTTCCGTTCCACCGGCTGGTCACTCAAGCGCTTGCATCGGCTGCTGCTATGCTCGGCCACCTACCGTCTGAGCACCCGCCACGATCCTTGGGCCGCCGAAGTGGACCCACAAAACCAGTTGCTCTGGCGATTCCGGCGGCGACGGTTAGACGCCGAGGAGGTCCGTGACAGCCTGCTCGCCGTGGCCGGAACGCTGGATCGTACAATGCACGGCTCGCTGCTGTCTCTCGAGCCTCGCCAGTACGTCAATGATTCCCAAAGCGGACGACACTTAGTCGGTTACGACAATCGTCGCCGCAGCATTTACCAGCCGATTATCCGTAACAAAGTCTACGATCTTTTCCAGACCTTCGACTTCCCCAATCCCAGCCTGGTCAACGGTCGCCGCAACAGCACGACGGTCAGTCCGCAGGTGCTCTTGCTGATGAACAGTCCGCTGGCCATCGGCAGTGCCCAGCAATTGGCGGCACGCGTCGTCGGGCCGCCGAATCTGGACGATGCCGATCGGCTCGATCATCTGTACATGATTGCGATGTGCCGCAGACCCAACAGCGAGGAACGGCGCAGCCTGCTGGCCTACCTGGATGACTACACTCGAGGTCTGTCGGCAGATGCCGCTGAAGAACGGCGCCGGGCTGCATGGAACAGCCTCTCTCAAGCCGTGTTAATGCTCAACGAGTTTCTCTATGTTGACTGACCAACACAACCTAATTTCTCGCCGCGACGTCCTGCGCCAGGCCAACATTGGCTTTGGCAGTTTGGCACTGGCCGCATTGCTGGGCGAAGAATCTACCGCGGCTAAGGCCCATCACACAGCCCGGGCCAAGCGAATGATTTTTCTGTTCATGAAGGGCGGCCCCTCGCAGGTTGACACCTTCGATCCCAAGCCTCGGCTGACTCGTGATCATGGGAAGAAGCTGCCGATCGACCGGCCGAGACTTCTGTTTCACTCGGTCGGGGAGCAGAACACGACACTGATGGCTTCGCCCTGGAAATTCCGGCAGCACGGCGAAAGCGGCATCCCGGTCAGTGAACTGTTCCCTCACATCGCAACCTGCGTGGACGACCTCTGCGTGATCCGCTCGCTGCACGGCACCAACCCAGCCCACGGCGGGGCCACCCTCAAGATGCACACCGGCAGCGACACGTTCATCCGCCCGAGCATGGGCAGTTGGATCTCCTACGGACTTGGAACCGAGAACCGTGATCTGCCGACTTTCATCACACTCGCCCCGACCGCCTTTCACGGTGGAGTCAACAACTACGGTTCGGCCTTTCTGCCTGCGATTTATCAGGGCACGCCGATCGGCCGAGCAGGGCTGCCCGCCACACAGGCCCGCATCCAACACATCACACCCCAGGCGAACACATCCCAACAGCGAAAGCAACTGGACCTGGTTCGCCGTCTCAACCAGCATCACCAGCAACGAGACCCGCACGACACCAACCTGGAAGCTCGCATCCGCTCATTTGAACTGGCCTTCCGGATGCAGTCGGCAATGCCCCGCTTGCAAGACGTCGGCTCGGAAACCCGGCCGACACAACAAGCCTATGGTCTCGACAATCCAACGACCCAAGATTTCGGCTACCAGTGCCTTTTGGCGCGTCGGCTGATCGAGCAGGGAGTACGACTGGTCCAGGTCACACACCAGAACGGCAGCGGCCATTGGGACCAACATGCCAACCTACTTGAACGTCACCCCCAAAACGCGCGCGAGGTCGACCAACCGATCGCGGCTCTCTTGAAAGATCTGAAACAACGTGGGTTGCTGGATGACACGTTGGTGCTGTGGGGCGGCGAGTTCGGGCGGACGCCAACAATCGAGGACAAGGGCAGCCCGAAAAAGAGCGGACGCGATCACAACCCCGACGGCTTCACGATGTGGCTGGCCGGCGGAGGCGTGCAGGCCGGGTCCATCTACGGAGCGACCGACGAATTCGGGTATTTCGCGACCGAGAACAAAATGCACATTCACGACCTGCACGCAACCATCCTGCACATTCTGGGACTGGACCACGAGCGACTCACCTACCGCTTCGCAGGCCGCGATTTTCGACTGACCGACGTCCACGGCGAGGTCGCAACCGGCGTGCTGAGCAAAAAGAGACCAGGACTCATTGACAGTGATCGAAGTAGGGGTTAGCAGTTTGGGATGACCGTCTATGAATCGATACCGTCTTTCGTTGCTCCTGCTATCATTTTCTATAGGGTGTTATGTGGGCCATTCGTCATCGAGGGTTGAGGGCAAGGTCGTCGATGATGAGTGGAAACCGATTGCAGATGCCGAGGTCACCCTTGCGGAGGACACTGACGAAAACTGGCCAAATAGTCACACATTACCTAGCGGTGACGACGGCAGGTACTATATCGGCGTGACTCACCTCGGTACACTGCCCCCGATTGGTGTTGTACTGTTCACAGTCAGCAAGGAAGGGTATGTCCTCCACAAAGAGACGTTCGTGTCGGGTGAGTCGCTCTACCGACACACAGTAGTCCTTAATCGGTGGCGGGGCGTGAGCGATAGCCAAGCCAGGGTCGGTCGGGTCCACTGGTTCTTGCAGGCATCCGATGCGAGCGCATCAAACGATCACGGGACTTGTCCTGTTTCTTGATTTGAAGGAAGCTGATAATGGTTCGCGAACCTCGTCGGAAGTGGCTGTGTCTGGTATCGTTGCTGACGAGTTTGCTGGTCGGCGCTGCGGCTGCACAGGGTCAGACGAACGATCGAAATCTGCTGCGAGACGGCCTGTTCCCACCTGCAGGAAAGCGACCAAGCAGCGAACCGGTTCGCGTCGAATGAGTTGGCAAGGGTGCCTACCGATTGCTGGTCAAAGTCGAGTCGAGGAAGATCGTAGGCCGAACAGACACCGAACTTCCTCCGAAGTTGCGATCGATTTCGAGTCTGAATTACGAAATCTGGCCGTGACTCAGTTGACGGACATGGCGTCGTTTCAGGTGATGCGCTATGACCCACGGACGGGGCGAGCGCAGAAATACTCCAATTACGCCTATCGTCGCAGTTCGTTCGATCGGCCCTTTCGCTGGTACGACGCAGCCATTCCCTACCAGTTTCCAGAATTCGGCAATACTGTTTCGAAAACGAACGGCAAGGTCGTCCGTTAGCCACGGGTCCGCGGTGGGTACTTTTTCAATGTCTTGGGAGACTGGCGAAGCGGACGACTTGCCTGGACGCACACACAATCGGCCGATCAGTCAGCGTGGTACGCCATCTATTTTGACTTGCTGCCAGTCAGCGCAGCCATCCCACGTGCCGCCCTGCGCCTAGATCGGAGACGGTTTGCCTCGCTGCGATCAGGTTGGCACGAGCAGCATGGGGGCGGACCACTGTCGTCTTGATCTCGACGACTGGAACGGCCATGTGCTCTGGTGGCCGAACCTGGGGACGAAAATGTGGCCCGAGTTCCGCTATTGCAGGTTTGTGTTTTCCGATCAACAACCGCTCGATGCTGGGATTTCTGCTGCACCGAAGGTTGTGGACTGGGACGGCGATGGGCTCAAGGACTTGTTAGTCGGGACCCACTGGAACCGTCTGCTGTTTTACCGAAACACCGGATCGAATCGAGAGCGGCGACTTGTGTACGGCGGGGTCGTCGAAATCGACGGCAAACCGCTGGAACTGCCGTTGAGACCCTTAGAGCGGGGCAGTCCCGACATTCTCCGGCGAGATTATTACTCTGTTCCGGAGACTGTCGACCGGAACGGCGACGGAGACGTCGATCTGCTGGTAGGCGGCTACATTATGGGACTCATCTTTTTCTACGAAAATCAGGGGCCGCGTGAAGATGGGACGCCACGGATTCGGTTGCGGGGACCGATCTTCGCAGACGACAAACGGCTCAACGTGAGTCACTGGTGTGCCGCCCTCTGTGCGGCTGACTTCGACGGTGACGGTGATCTGGACTTGATGTCGGGCAACTATCCGATGAGCGTCAAGCCGGATGAGCAGAAAAAGCATGAGAACGACTTCCTACAGTTCTTCTTAAACAGTGGCACGCCGCGAAGACCACGACTGCTTGTCCAAAATTTTCCCGGCGTGGGAACCTTCCCACACGGACGGCTCGCCACACCACGTGCCTTCGACTGGGACGATGACAAGGACCTCGATTTGGTTGTCAGCGCGCGTACGAATATTTATTTGTTCGAGAATCGGGGGTCCAGAACGGAACCACGCTTCCATCTCGACTCGAAAGCGTTGCCGGCTTCTTGGGGGCTGGCCCCCATTACTGTGATTAATTTCGCGACTGGGACGGCGACGGCCACCTCGACCTCATCCAAAATTATACGGTCCGATTGAATGCCGGCTCGGGAAACCCGTTTCGCTGGACAAAGACCGAATCGATGCTGCCGCCCGGTGAGTACATCGCACACCTATCAGACATCGGTGACGGTTGGTTCTGGCCCTATCTGGACGACTTCGACCGTGACGGCCGGATCGACGTTTTGTTCGGAGCCTGGTCGGGACACGTCTGGTTTCATCGGAATCTGTCCACACCAAAACGGCGACACTTCGATGTTACGGGATTCCGCTTGAAGAGACTGGGCGGAAAACTGATCAAAGTCGGACCGACCGACAAAGACCCGGCAAAAGACTTCAACGCACTCCAAAGTGCGCGGACTGTGCTGACGGTCGTCAACACAAGTGATATAATTTTATCCCTCTTTTTTCGACTTCATGTACTTCCTGAATACGGCCGCTCGGCGTTTCGCCAACTCCCGATCTGCCTTCGCAACTTTTGGGTTCCGGGCCGGTGACTGTATCGCCTGGATGATTTCCAATTGTTCGTCGCGGTCCAGTTCGGCAAACGCATCGAGCGTATCCTGATCGGGCTGGGCGAGCCGTTCGTATTGCTCACGTTTTGTTGGTTGTTTGCTCATTGCTTCATTCTCGCGGTAATCCCGCAGTACCACTAGAGTTTGCAAAAGGCCCAAACAAAGGCAAGGAAAAACGCGACCTACACGACGTCCGGAATGGACCAAAACAAAACCACCCCCAACACCAAGCAGGCCGCGATGAACTGCTGCAGGGTGTCGGAGCACGGCATCCTAGCATCCAGCAGTTCTGCGACGACCGCCCCCAAAGGTCAAAAAGGCGGCCGCCAACGACGGCTATTTACTAAATAGGCAAGATTCATCCAGAAGTCGTGAATATGATCGATCGTCACCATTTTGTCCCCCCTCGACCGATCCGGCCGACGCCGACGAGGGAGTGAACACGGCCGAGTCCTCACGGCGAAGGCTGTCATAGCTTTCGGACTCAGTGTCAGCCTGGCCCTCAAGAAGCCGCACCACCCGCCCAGTGGATTCCTGCCGCTCCCGATCCGGATGGCGACCGTCCCCGAAATGCTCGCGAATATCCAAGTAGGACTCGCCGAGCCACTTTTTGACCAGAGAATCTTGCTCTTGTGTGTTCCTACACGCGGCAAGTTCGCGGACATGGCCCTCATCGAACAACAAGCCAGATTCTTTAAGCCGAATCCGCGCGAGCGCTTCAGCCGCCCTGCGGAGCCGATGATCGAACGACGTTTCTTTTGTGCCGATGCCGTACATAAGTCACTTTTTGTTTTTTCAGTGAACTGGAAGCTGAATCGGAGTTTTACTTCAACGGCAAGTGACAAGCTAAAAGCGTTTTCAGCCTCCATGCGTGTCAGACCGACAGACGCATCGAGCACCATCTGTAACTCCGGCCCGTCTGGCAACTCGTCATCTTCGGTAGCGACCCCACGAGCAATTTCTTCGAGTTGTTCGCGACTGGGCAGATCATGCTCGATCACTACGAACATCTTCTCAAGCTCGGTCGGAATCTGCACAATCGGCGACATGATCACAACGATGGTGCGGTTCTGCTTGCCAACGTTGATCTCGCGGGACAGAGCCTGCACGATTTCCGCCGACTGCATGAAGCGATGAAAGTTTTAAAGCACCAAGATGGCCGTGCCTTCGGGCGTGGCCAGTGCGTTGATGGTTCGGATCGCCGCGAGTGGATCGGAGCTGTCGGGATCAGAATCACCTTGGCCGAGAATGTTGAGCCCGGCTTCGATGTCCCAGGTGGCGAACTGCCACTGCTCGTCCCGGCAGAGTGTGGCGATCTCAGTGAGGGCATCCTGGTGTTCGTGGGACTGGATCCAAATGCCGGTAAAGCACGCTCTCGCGTATTCGGAAATCCGGGTGGATAGTTGCATAGATTGGCTCCTGAGTGTGGAATGGTAAAATAGACACGCCACAGTTCGAATGCGGCATCTGCGTAAATCAATAAGAGGAATCCCAACATGAACATGCCCACGTTGAAGACGCTGGTCCGGCACTAGGGTGATGCACCGCGCGAGCGCAGTACGTGCAGCTGGCTGGATCGGCTGATCAGCCGCGAAGATTCCGATGTGGCCACCTGGGTGCACGCCGTCGACATCGACGGCGCACGGGAGCATTACCACAAACGGTCGACCGAACTGTACTACGTGCTGGAAGGCGAAGGCGTCGTCGTGCTTGATGGCGAGGAGCACGCCGTGCGGAAGGGATCGCTAGTCCACATTCCACCCGGCATGGGGCGCGGGGCCGCATGCGGGTACTCGTGACGGGGATCCCGGACATCGCCGATGACGAGATCTTCTTTGTGGAAGATGAATGACAAGCTGGCTAACGAAAGGGAGAGAAGATGCGAGTTGCACTCACAGGCGCCACCGGATTCATTGGCCGCTACATCGTCAACCACTTTGCCGACGAGGGGCACGCGCTTCGTTGTTGGTATCGAGCGTCCAGCAACCGGGATGGTTTCGATCAGATCAGCGACATCCAGTGGGTCGAGGGCGACTTGGGCGGTCGCGACAGCGCGAGCGCCTTGATCGAGGGCTGCGACGCGGTGGTCCACGCAGCGCTCTACCGACCGGGAACGGATTTTCGCGGAGCGGAGGGCGACCTGATCGAGTTCGCCCAAAAGAACGTGGTCGGCACGCTGGAGTTGATCGAGGCCGCCCGGAGAGCCAACGTCAATCGCTTCATCTTCATTTCCACCTGTGCGGTGCACGAGAAGATTCTCGACGACCGCCCGCTCGACGAGGCCCATCCCCTGTGGGCGACGAGCCACTACGGCGCATACAAGGCGGCTGTCGAGAAGTTCGTTCACAGTTACGGCCTCGGGCACGGTTACCCGATTTGCGCCCTTCGGCCCACCGGTGTTTACGGCGTGGCCCGTCTGATCCAGAACAGCAAATGGCATGACCTCGCGTCGGCGGTCGTGCGTGGCGAGACGGTTCAATGCTCGCGCGGCGGAAAGGAAGTCCACGCCGCCGACGTCGCCAAGGCGGCCGGCATCCTGTTGACGGCGGAGGACATCACAGGAGAAGCCTTCAACTGCTATGACCGTTACGTGTCTGAGTTCGACGTGGCCACGCTCACGAAGGAACTATCCGGCAGCACGAGCCAGATCAAAGGCGGGCCAATGCAGCCCAAGCACCAGATCGTAACCGACAAGATACGTGCTATCGGCATGCAGTTTGGCGGCGACGAACTTTTGAGGCAGACCGTGGCCGAGTTGGTGGAAGGCGTGGGAAGC
>Ga0310123_10004630_pt1 | contig 10388 bp, 11 predicted proteins | sample CB6_AW_1057_MG_FD_203505 | JGI IMG/M metagenome (GOLD analysis project Ga0310123, IMG submission 203505) | Marine microbial communities from Western Arctic Ocean, Canada - CB6_AW_1057 | ecosystem: Environmental > Aquatic > Marine > Oceanic | place: Canada: Western Arctic Ocean | collected...
TGTTGCGTCCAATGCGCTGGGAGACACCACCATCGTTGCGGGTGACTTGAATTGCACGCCGTGGTCTCCATTCTTCAATCGGTTTATTCGGATGGCCGGATTGTCCGATTCTTCATTGGGGAGAGGCATTCGGTCGACCTGGTATCCATTGCCATTCCTGGTGACCTCTTTACCCATTGATCATGTGTGTGTTGGCCGTAACATTGTTGTGCAGAGCCGAACGGTCGGGCCACACCTGGGTTTGGACCATCACCCGGTGCTGGTGGATTTTTTCGTGCTTGACGATCCGTCGGAAGGGAAGGGTGATGGGTGATGTACGATTTCGATTGGATTTGTCATTAGTTATTTGTCATTGGTTATTTGTCGTTGAAGGAAGGTGATGCGGTTTGTCATTGCCAAGAAGAGGTAGCCAATGTCAAATGACGTCAGGTAACTAATGGCGAATCTTCAATGCTTCGCGTTGTTGTTTGATCACATCGTTTTTCGAATTCCGCACGCGTGCCGGTTTGGTGTTGAAGATGTTTACGCGCGACATTCATTTCTTGAACGTTTCTAGGGTGAGGTATGGATTTTGGTATTGGTATCATTGGAGCCACAGGGTACATCGGCGTCCCGTATCGCAAGGAGATCCGCGAGTCCGGTGAGAGTACGTCCGGTGAAAGCGCCACGATTGTTGCGTTGTGTGCTCGCCGGCAGGATCGTTTGCAAGCCGCGGCAGCCGAAGATGGCGCCGACGTTGCCACCCGTGATTGGCGAGAGGTGGTGGAACATCCAGACGTTAATTTGGTATTAGTCCTCACACCGGATGCACTGCACGTGGAGCCGGCCGTGGCGGCCGCCGAGTTGGGCAAGCACGTCTTTTGTGAAAAGCCATTGGGAGCCAACCTGGCCGAAGCGACGTTGATACGTCAGGCCGTCCGAAAAACAGGCGTGGCACATTTTGTGCCGTTTTGGACGCGGTACGTGCCAGTATTCCGGCGAGCTAGGGAGCTGGTCCAACAAGGTCGTCTGGGTGACGTCCGGGCTTTCGTCTATCGTTGGCACAACCCACGACCGGTGGGGATGCCGTTCACATGGCGTGACGATGCTGACTATTCGGCAGCCGGTTCGATCGCGGACGTTGGGTCCCACGCATATGACATCCTGCGGTTCATACTCGGCCAGGAAGCGAAGCGGGTGTTAGCACATGCCGCGGTGATCATGCCAGCTAAACGTGATCTGGGGGAGATCAACCTGGAGGAAGCCATTGAGCGGGGACAAGGCGATTCGGTATCGGAAGGCCCGCGGCGCCAGGCGACCGCACCCGACTACGCCCAGGTCATACTTGAATACGCCAATGGTCGGATTGGTTCGATTTCCGTTTCGCATGCCAGTTACGTTCGCAAGGGATTCGCTCCCGAGTTGGAATTGCACGGCACTGCCGGTTCACTGTCGGTCGATCGTGTCACCGACACGCTGTTGTGGGCCGATCGCCCAGCCCCGGCCACTCCGTTGGAGACGGTGCCCGAGGAGGCGAATGTCAATCGCTTTCAGCAACATGTATTCCCCGCACTACGCGATCGGAACGCCGGTGAAGAAACGATCCATCCCGACATTGACGACGGTTGGCATGTCCAATCCTTTACAGATGCTGTCGTTGCCTCGACCCATAGTGGCGGCTGGGTAGCCGTCGACCAATAGAGAGGGTAAGGGTCTGGCAAGAAATAACTTGTCCGTTTTCTTGAAATCCGAAGCACGAATCTCGAAATCCGAAACAAATTCAAATGACCAAAATTCAAATGTTCAAAACGCCAAGAGCAGATTCCTTTTTGCGATTGGTAGCTTCGTCCGGTACACACATGTTTTCTTCGATCAGTCCACTTCCTCTCGATACCGGAGGCTGACCAAGACGCACGGACCACCGTGAATGACGTTGACGCCGGCCTGTTCGGCCATCTCCACGGCGCGTTGGCTTTCCGCACCGGGCTGTAGCCAGATATGTTGAATGCCCAACTTGATGGTTTCGGTGACGACTTTCTCGGTCACGGCGGGTGGGGTAATCACAGAGACGCCGTTGACCGTTCCGGTGATGGAATTCAAATCAGCCGCGGCCGCCAAGCCCTCCACCTCTTCGGCCTTGGGGTTCACTGGTATCACATCGTATTGGTTCTGAAGATAGGCTCTCAATACTTTGTTACCGTATTTCTCGCGGTTGGCCGAAGCGCCCACGACAGCAAAGCGTTTTCCAGCTAGAAATGCCTGAATCTTATCGTCAATTGACATGCTCACTCCTCCGGACCATATTCGTGTCGTTTCATTTTCTCCAGATCGCCTCGTCGCGGTCAGCCGTCGATCGCGTGAGGTCAATTTTTTCTGTCGACCTGTAAATCCTCTGAGCATCTGGTCTTCGTCGCTTCCAAAGTCGGGAATCTCGGCCGAATATCACTGTCAAGCCTGTAGTAAGCAGGCCGGGTGCCACATGATTCGGCCAGATGCACAGATGTGGCCATCCTGGCGTAATACACCTGGACCGGTTGATCGCTACGCTGCCTTGCGATAATAGTACCGTAGCATGCCGCCGAGACGTTCGCGACTTTGGACGTCACCCTCGTGACGGCCGAATTCATCGCTCGACTCGATGATCTTGTTGTCGAGCGATTGGCGGTTGCGCCCCGTAGCGCACGCCATGGCATTTCGTCCGGCGGCGATAGACTTTGTCGTTACAGGTGACGTACATCATATCTAGCTTGAGGCCGCCGAAGACGACATTGGACAAGAAAGCGCGTTGAGGTTTTACAATGACTCCGCCGAGCAATCCGGCCGGGTCGAGCATCTGCACGCCCGCGTGCGTGGCGACGTAAATTCGCCCGTCGGAATCGACCGTCATGCCTGCGGAACCTGGCGAACGCCGCCCCGATTCCAGGCGCAGTGGACCGAAGAAGTCGGCCTGATGGGTCAGGCCGCCGTCCGGCTGAATAGAAAAGGCCCATAAGTGCGGCTTACGACGATCGGTCACGGCGATCGTTCCTCCGTCGGGCCAGGCGATGATCCCGTGGGGCCGCAGGTTTTTGGCCACCACACGTTTTTTTCCAGCGGGACTGATATACCCTACCTGACCGTGCGATGGGTCGGTGAAGTAAGTGCCGCCGTCGCCGAGGACCACCAGATCGTCGGCCGAGACGTCCTCGGCAATGGTCGTGGTCTGACCGTTTTCGTCAAACGCCACGATGCGACGCTTGCCGTTCTGGCATCCGTACAGCAATCCGTCGGGGCCGAACATCAAGCCGCCTGTCTGGTGCGTGTTGTCGACAAACAGACTCACTTTACCGGCCAGATCAATCTTGTGAATTAGGCTGTTCGGCACGTCCGTGAAAAAGACATTGCCCTCGGCATCCACCGCGAGGCCATCGGTGAATTCGTGTCCCCGGCTCACCAACCTCCAGTCTTCATCGTTCAGAAGCACGCCTTGCAAATCCATCGGTTGGGCGAGGGCAGAACCGCTGACACACAACGCGATCAGTACAAGAACACGCCGTGACATTCGGTAGTCGAAAGTAGGCACGAGAGATCGCCTTTACTTGTTTGTCTATTCGTTGGGTGATGTGTAATCTCGCCAGATCCAGCGCAGTGTCTCCGGGAAAAGCGATCCCGCATGTTTGGGTGTATGCCCGCCGTCGCCCAGGACGAACCAATAGTCGTAGCCGGAGAATTCCAAGGCTGACGCCATCTGCTGATTGCACAAAGCCCAATTGCCATGCACATTGTTCAGGCTGTTCGCACCCGCCTGCATAAAAACGCGGATCGGCTTGCGCTCGGTCTTGCGGATCAGCGACGGATAAAGATTCGCCCCGCGGACATTCGCGAAGCTACCGTCCCAGCTGATGACCTTGCTGAACGCGTCGGGGCGCTCCCACGCCACGGTCCAGGCGCAGGTGGCGCCTGAACTGGAACCCATGATCGCCCGGCCCCGCGGATCTTGGACAAGTTCGTACTTCTTCTCAACCTCGGGTAGGATCGCCTCCATCAGGAAACGCGAGTAGCGGTCGCCCAGCGAATCATACTCAAAATTACGATTGTTTCGCGCCCGACCGCCCGGTACCAGCGGTGGAATCACGCCCGGATCGATTAGCACGCCAATCGTGACCGGAATATCTCCCTTGTGAATCAGGTTGTCCAATACAATCGGAACCCGGCGATCTCCGTCGTACTTGACGTGAACGCCGCCGTCTTGCACTACCAACAGACATGCCGGCTTGCTGGGCGTGTACTGCTTGGGAACATAAATCCAGTAGTCGCGCACTGTGCCAGGAAAAATCTCGTTGCTAATCCACTTGTGCTTGGTGATCAAGCCCTGAGGCACCCCTGGCTGCACGAAAGAGTCTGGCCCCAACTTGTAGTCGTCGGCGGACCTTACCGAGGTCGGAGCGAGTAGAAATTCCACCACCAGTGCTAACGCACTCAACCGAATGGCCAAAGAAAGCGAGTTTCGATTGTCCATCATTTCTCGTTTCCGTCGTTCAAAGACAGACATCGCACTACTCTTCCGAGGACCCGAAAACGCCGAACCGTGGATGGAAGCGGATCCCGTAAACATTAGGGGCTTGGCAGTACACGGCGTATACCGAACCGTCGCGGAGCGGCACTGCCGAGGGGTAACCGTTGACTTGACCACCGTTGCCATCCCTGAGCATGACCTGATGCTCGGTATCCCACGTCTGACCGTGATCGCGGCTGACGCAGGCAAACAACCCGGTCTTTGGAAATCCACCCCATCCCGGCTCGGTGCCGCGACGGTGTTTGGTCAAAAAAATCCGCCGAGCTGCTTGTCACTACATTCTGCACTTTTCCGCGCGAGTTCTCACCACCATAGGTCTGCGGCGACCAGCCAAGAAGGTCCGCGGATCCAAAACGCGGCCCTGGCATGTACGATTCTCTCCGCCATTGCTTCAGTTTTCAAGTGGCGGCGCGTGGTTCGATCGCAGATTAGCCTCTTGGGAACAGCTTTCCAACGCTTTGACGCGAGTCAGCTGCTGATCGCGTTCAATGGCTCGCATGTCGGGCACGACTGCTTGCGATTGACCTTCTTTCGCACCTCGCGTGCTGCTTTCCTCGCTCTCTCAAGCTTAGCTGGAATCTCGGTTCCGGTCCCAAAGTACGTCTGATCGGGAGTCTGGCCTCGAAATGCCGAATGGGGAAGAACAGTGTGCTGTTGTTCGCAGGTCCGAACCTTGCGGCATGAACCACGGTTGCACATACACCGTCCCATGCCGGAATGTGCTGCGAGTCAGCTTGCCGCGTTGTTCGTGGTCGAATTGGAGTTCAATCCTGTCAACGACGGTCGCCAGCGTGTCGGCCAGTACGATCCGGTCTGTGCCCTCCAATATCGTTCCCAAATGCTCGATCTTTCGCATTGCGGCATCGATGGTCTCTCGGTCACTGCGTCGCCTACATCGCTTCTTCTCGGCCTCCTGGAGGCGGTCCTGGAGACACTGGCGCCTCGAATGCAGTTCCTCAAGCTTAGTGCTGATCGTCGCCGCCACGGCGTCTGACGCCTCTAGAAGACGCTCAGCTCCCTTATCGATCTTCGCATTCAACGACTCGATATCACGGCGCAGAGATCTCAGGGTGTCCACCGAATCACTGGCTGTCAACTCGTGTTGCATGGCCTTGCGCAATCTAGCGCGCGCAGCGGAACCACAATACCTCTGCTGGATCTGTTGGATGAGGAAGGACACGAGCGGAGCTTCTGGTATCGAGTTGCAGTAACAGGCCGATTTGCCGCCGCGCGCATATCGATTGCAGTGGTAGTAAGGTGCTGGCTCCACATTCTTCTCCCTCCATACGCCAACCATGCTTCCTCCACAGTCTCCGCACTTAAGGAGTCCACACAATACATATGTTCGATAGGACTTTGGCCTCGAGTGGATCTTGTTGATCTCGAGCTTCGCCTGAGCCGCGCTAAAGGTCTCTCGACTGATTATCGCCGGATGGTTATCCCGATGGACAATTGGCTTTCCAACCGTAGCCTTCTGACCCTTTGTCCGTTTGGTGACTTCTCCGGTGACCGCCGTGGAATACGCACCGACACCTTCAAGACCCCAAACGAAGTCACCCATGTACTTCCGATTCTTGAGAATGTACCTAACCACATTATCCGACCAGGTCGTCGATGACGCCCACTTACCAGGTGTTGGGATCTTGTCTCTGTTTAGGCTTGCTGCGACCCCACGTGCAGAACCACCAGGCGATAGAAACTCTTCAAAGATTCTGCGGACGATCTCGGCTTGTTCCGGATTAACTACGAGATAATAGTCAACGAGCCGCCCGTGGTCATCGAATTCTCGTTCGACACGATAGCCATGCGGGATTCGATTGCCGCCGGTGCCCTTCCCTTCCGCTGCCTTCGCGGCAAGTCCACGTGAGACGTTGCGCGAAAGGTCTTGCAAAAACTGATGCTTGCCTTCCTGTTGGACCATATACGTTATGCGCCCCGCGAAGTCATTCCAGTCAATTTTTCCCTGGGCGATTGTCTCGAGACTCACACCTGCATTTCGAAAGGGGAGGATCCAGTATCCAGCCTCGATCGGATCGAACCGGCCGAACCGGTCCTGATCCCAACACAATACCAAGTTGAATTCGTCAGAGTTGGCGCCATCCCGCATGCGCAGAAACTCTAGACGCTTCTCGGTAGCGTCCCCACTGATACCATCGTCAACATATTCACCGACAATTTTGTATTGTTGACGTTTCGCGTGTTGGACGAGTGCAGTTCGCTGATCTTCGATCGACGTTTCCTGCTTGTCTGTTGAACGGCGAAGATACAGCACCGCTTTTGTGATACGATTCTTGGCAGCCATGACGTTACCTCCTTAATAGGTTAACGGATTGGTTAGAGCCGTTGGCGGTGGTGATACACCCCAACGGCTTGCTTCATTATTGCCGCTTTGGTGCGGGGATACAACTGCCGGAATGGTCGGCTTGGTCGCACCCGTGCAGCCTCGCAGGATCCACAAGGATTGCGTTGCGCAAGTCCGAACGTTGACACCCACGAGGGTCAACGGTGTGTCGACTACTCTCCCACTGGCAATCGCAATTGACGAACGTCGGTTAGTCGGTGCCATGATCGTCGGCCAATTCGATTCAAAACAAATCCCGGGACGTTCTTCCAGAGGGTGATTGTCAATTCATCTGCGAACTAGGACCATTGAGAGTCCTTGCTTAAGAATTGTCCACCTTGGGAACACAAACGATGGACCTCATAGATCGACTCAAAGACCTGTCCGCTCGTGCGGCAAAGATTGTCGGCCAGCTTGAAACTGAGGAGGCAACTAAGAACGGATTGATTATGCCTCTCATCAACGCACTTGGGTACAACGTCTTCGATCCCACCGAAGTGATACCGGAATTTACGGCTGACGTTGGTGTCAAAAAGGGAGAGAAGGTGGACTATGCCATTCTCCGCGACGGCGCAGCCATTATCCTTTTTGAGTGCAAGGCTGCTGACGTGAATCTCGACAAAGAACACGCGTCACAGCTCTATCGATATTTCTCGGTGACGGATGCGCGATTTGGATTCCTAACTAATGGTATAATCTACCGGGTGTTTTCCGATCTTGAGTCTCCGAACAGAATGGATAGTCGACCGTTCTTAGAATTCTCAATTCTCGACATCACCGACGATACGGTCGAACAACTCAAGAAGTTTGCTAAGGAGTCGTTCGATCTTGAAAACATTCTGTCCACTGCGAGTGACCTGAAATACACCAAAGGAATCAAACGCGGTCTTCTGGAGGAATGGACCAACCCTACCGAGGACTTCGTGAGATTGTTTGCTTCTCGTGTTTACGAGGGGCGGTTTACACAGAATACGAAAGACCAATTCACTGACATTGTTAAAGGTGCGTTCCACAGTTTCGTAAACGATCGCATCAATGAGCGGCTGAAGTCAGCGCTGTCTCGGGACGATAGCCAGACCACTTCTGCGGCGGCCAACACCGACGAGGAAGTCGACGACGACTCCCAGGACGGACAGGTCATAACGACGGATGAGGAGCTAGAGGGCTATTACATCGTCAAGTCAATTGTCCGTGAGGTTGTTGACGCCCACCGTGTGTTCATACGTGATACTCAAAGCTATTGTGGCGTTCTGCTTGACGACAATAATCGTCAGCCGATCTGTCGTTTATATTTCAACCGTGGGCAGAAGTATTTGGGTACTTTTGATGCCGACAAAAAAGTGACCCGCCACGCCATAAAGGGTGTCAATGACATCTACAGTTTCGCGGACCAACTCCGAATGACGACGCAGCAATACGACTCTCAGGCGTGAATCGCGGCGAGGGATGTAGTGCGATGATCCCGGGCGTCCCGATGAATTCCCATGCCCCGCCTCCGCTGCAAACCCAAGCCGATCCTTCACATCGCCGATGTGCTGCGATGGGCCGACGCACACTACGAACGGACTGGCGAGTTTCCGGATATCAAATCAGGCGAGCTGTTTGACGCTCCTAACGAGAAGTGGGTCGACATTGACCAGGCGCTGCGCAAGGGTCTTCGGGGATTTCGTCCGGGCAGCTCGCTTGCGCGACTGCTCGCCAAGCATCGCAACAAGCGCAATCGCAAACAGCTGCCAAAGTACACGATCCGAAAAATCCTCGGTTGGGTGGACGGTTACAACGAGGAGTCGGGCAGCTGGCCTACGTGGGACTCTGGACCGATCGATGAGGCCCCAGGTGAAACATGGCAAGCGGTGGACCAAGCACTGCGAAAAGGACGACGAGGCTGTCGGAGTACGGGCGTCGGGTGCGTCGCCTCCAGCCCGCGCGACGAACGCGGCCGGTTCTCGATCTGCCCTTCGACTTCTGTTACGGGGAGGGCTTCGAGGACGAGTCGGAGCTGCGGTTGTGGCGTCGAGTCCTGACCCGCACCGTTGCGCAGGCGTCGACGCGTTACGCGCCCGCCGCTGGCCTGCCGCGCCTGCGCGCCGCGATCGCGCGCCAGGTCCGCGCCAGCCGAGGGCTGCGCTGCGAGCCCGAACAGGTGCTGGTCGTCTCCGGCTCCCAGCAGGCGCTGGACCTGACTTCCCGCGTGCTCCTCGATTCGGGCGAGACGATGGCCATCGAGGATCCTCACTATCAGGGGGCGCGTCAGATCTTCCTGATTTCGAGCGCCATCTCCGCCGGACTCGAGCCCGTTATGCCGCCCGACGCCGGGCTCTGCTGGACGCCCTGGAGTCGTGCCTCGGCGATCAGGTCGAGGTGCAGGGCACCAACGCCGGGATGCACCTCGTGGTCTGGCTGCCGCAGGTCGCGGCGGCAGACGTCCCGGCGCTCTGCCATCGAGCCTCCGAGGTCGGGGTCGGGGTCTATTCCCTCGACGGCTCCTCCTTGTCACCGCCGGCCCGGGCCGGGCTCATGCTGGGTTTCGCCTCCCTCGACGAGGAACAGATCCTCGAGGGTGTCCGACGGTTCACCGGTGTCATCCAGGCCTTCGTCCCTCAGCGTCGCTGACCATCCTCGCGCCAGACGATGTTCCTGAATCGCGCTCCTTCGCAACCCGAGGCGTACAGCGCGAAGGTGCCCGACGCGAACTCGGGGTCGGTGGCCTCGAGCTCGAGGTCACCGTCGAGATAGATCCTCATTCGAGGGCCGTCGAGCACCACCCGCAGCTTGTACCAGTGAAAGGTGCGGTAGTCCTTCTCGTTGCTGGCGAGGAGGTGCGAGCGGTCGCCATCCTTGCGCAGCAGCGCCCGGAATCCTCGCTCTCGGTCCATCGCGAACAGGTAGTAGTGATCCGGATCGCTCATCCGGAAGGCGACCCCGAGGGTGTCGTCGTCGTCCGATGAGAACTCGAGGCTGAGCTCGCCGTCGGTGACCTTCGTCGACTTCCGCCCCGCCGAATCGACCCCCGTCGCTGGGTACGGTCCGCGCGGGTGACCTCCGGTCTCGTCGACGGGTCCAGTGGCCGCGAGCCCGTCGTGGACGGCCTCGCCGGCGCGCGTCTCGAAGGCGTAGTGGAGGACGGGTGGGGGCAGGCTCTCGTCGAGGGGAGACATGCCCTTCGCGAGCGCGCCGATCTGCTCCTTCGTCAGCGCCTGTGCCCACATGGTCGGGGCGTCGAGGCGGCCACTGAACTGGGTCGCGCCGGTTCGATCGTCGCGTCCGAAGAAGTACTTCGACGCCTTCTGCTGGAAGGAACCCGCGAGGTCGGCCGTCTGCCCGACCTGGACGCCGTCCAGGTAGACCTCGACCGACTTGCCCCGTCGAACCCCGGTCGCGAGGTGCCACGCGTCATCGGCGATCTTCCCGGCCTCGCCGGCGAGATCGGTGGTCTTCTCGGGTCCGGCGATCCACAGGCGCAGCCGGAAGGAGGTGTGGAGCTCGAGGTTCAGGGCGCCGTGCGGCGTCCCA
>Ga0310123_10004631_pt1 | contig 10387 bp, 13 predicted proteins | sample CB6_AW_1057_MG_FD_203505 | JGI IMG/M metagenome (GOLD analysis project Ga0310123, IMG submission 203505) | Marine microbial communities from Western Arctic Ocean, Canada - CB6_AW_1057 | ecosystem: Environmental > Aquatic > Marine > Oceanic | place: Canada: Western Arctic Ocean | collected...
ACCCCTTATTAGTTATTAGTTATTAGTTATTAGTCATTGGTCATTGGTCATTGGCTGTGTGTTTCTTGAATACGATGAGACGCGTCCTTGGCAATGATCCGGCAGGTTTCTAGATAAACGCTAAACGAATAACTAATGACAAATAACAAACAACCATCCGTAATATTGATGTCAGCTTTGCTGTTGGCAGTCATACTGCCGTTGGCCCGGGCTGACGCAATTGCTCCCTTCGGTTTTGCGGCGCCTCTGATATCCCCGCCGGTGATTGACGGCCAAGACACCGCCGCCGATGAGTGGGAAGGCGCCAGTCGCCTCTCCGGATGGGCGGACAACATCCTAGGAGTCGCCAATAACGATAAGACCATCGTCAGCGTCGGCCACCACCAGGACACTCTGTATGTTCGGATGGTCTATCCTGTCCCGGAGAAGTTCCGGAGAAACTCCGTGTTTTATTCGGAGTCCCCGCTGAAAGTCGAAGTCAATGAAAAGGACGGCGATATCTTTCAGGACGACTATCTCGGTTTCTACCTGTCCCCTCCCGAGAGCGAGGACAGCTATCTCTTCGGTGTTAATGGGGCTGGCGCGATACTCGACAGCAAAAACGGAGACGTTGCCTGGAACGGCCAATGGCAGGCGAGTTAGAAATGGGACAGAGATTTCTGGCGGGTCGAATTCAGTCTCCCTCTGAACGCCTGGCAAGGAAAGGGGACATTTTCCGGTAAGGAGGCGTGGGGCATTAATTTTGTCCACGGGGCCAGGCAAGTCGAATCGATGGAAAGCATCTGGGCTTTCCGGCCCGCCCAGATGCGACCCCGGACGGAGATGCGTCTCTTGCCGAAGAAGGTTTCGGTCTCGCTGCTCGACTTCGGTGATTTGAACGACAGAACCCTGGCGTTCAAAGGTTGGATCGAAAATGGGGAAACGGACCTAGTGGAAGTGGTGAGCGAATTGGAAGTCGCTGATACGGCAAGCGACAGGAAGGTGATATTCGGCCCAACCAAGAACAGTTATGTTTTAAAACCGGGCGAAAAGCAGGATCTGGTATTCGACTTTAGGGCGCCAGGATCAATCTTTGGTGATGTCACCCTAAGGCTAAGGGATGCAAAGGGAACCCAACTTCTAAGTCACACACTCCCCTTCGTCTTCTCCAGGGATATCAGGATGGAGGCGAGGTATATTCCCACCCCAGAGCTTTTGCTGGTCATCTTAAACCTTGGCTCCGGCGCCGTCGAAAAGGTTACGGGAGGTGTCATCAGGATCATTTCCGTGGACACCGGGGAGGAGATCCTTGTCAATCAGATTGATGATCTAAACGAGTCGATGAAAAGAATCGAGATTGACTGCAAAACCATACCGGCTGGCAGCTATGAAGTTTTGACTGAATTCAAGCTGGGATCGGAGGTTGTGAGTCTGAAGGACGACATGACCAAAGAGCCTCAACCAGAATGGTTGAACAACTCGGTCGGCATAAGCGACGAGGTTGTCACACCTTGGATACCCTTGGAAGTCGCTGGAAGAACGATTTCCTGCTGAGGACGGGATTACACTTTTGGGGCCACTGGTTTTCCCAGTCAGATCAACATTCTGGGCCAGGATCTTCTCACTGGGCCAGCCAGGATATCCGCGAAGGTAGACGGAAAACTTTACGAACAAGAAGAAGGCACTTTCCAACCCTATGAGAACAAGAACACCAGAGTCTCCTTCAAAACCGTCTCCAACGCCGGGGCCGTCGCAATTGAAGGGGATACCTGGATGGAATTTGACGGTTTTGTCTGGAACACCATTAACTTCTCTTCCGCCACACCCTCTTCTGAATCCGCGGCCAACGTGGATGAAGTCTCCGTGGAAATTCCTCTGAAGAAGGAATTCGCCACCTTGTAGTGGTCCGCGGATACCGTCTTCCGGGCCCCGATTATGGACAGCGTCATACTCGCTCCGCCACAAGAGGTTACCACGTCAGCTCCGAGTAATTTCCTGCGGCTCGGCGATGAAGAACATGGGATCCAGTTTTACTATGAATCCTTTCACGGATGGAAGGTTACCCAGACACTCATTCCCGGCGAAACGGACTATGTGATCCGTTACGATTTCCGACCAACGGAGCCCGACAAGCCACGTCCGCTCGCGCTCAGGTACATGGCTTTGCCTTGTAAGCCGCGCTCGCCAAACTATCGGCGAATCGATGGCGTGGGGTGGACCAGGCACGACACGGTGGATAGGACCACTCTCGAGAAGACGGGCGATTTATTTCAAGTCCGCCTTTATGACGATCTGTGGAATCGACATTGGAACTACCTTAATTTTTGGAACGAAGACGTTTACGAAAAGGATTTCTTGGAGAATTTCCGCAATAAGTGGAAAAAAGAATGGGACGATAGTCGACACACCTTTGCTATGTACATCCAGGGGGCCAGCTGGATGCCAATACCCCGGAATATCGGAAGTACCGTTTTGAATGGCAGCCGATTCCAGGCAAATCGCCTTACATACCGCCAGACCCTAAGGCCAGGGATAAACGTTTCCTGATTGACGGATGTACTAACGCCCAGTCTTCCGTTGATTTTTTCATGTGGCATCTGGACAAGTCCGTGAAATATCTAACGGAGGATGGGAAGATTCCGCATCACGCCTACATCGATTGTTATGGACACCATAACAAATCCTGCTCCAACACTTTTCACGGCTGTCCGCAGGAAGGCCGTGTACCAATATTAGCGACTCGGGAGTATCTGAAGCGGATCTACACCATTCACAAGTCGGTGAATCTCCTCAATCAAGTCGTGCTTCACACCGGCGGAGAGAATTCGTTGAGCGCAGCCAGTTTCACGGATGTGATGCTGGATGGTGAACAATTCAGAGCCCCTTATTACGGCGCGCGAGTCAACGACCCGGACCTGCCGAAAAACTATACCCGCATCCTTAACCTGGCGAGGGTGCGTTCGCTAATACACCGGTATGCTTGGGGGCCCGAACGATATCATCTCTACCAATTCTGGAAGTGGACGGAAAACGAGCCGGACCATGCCCGACCAGCCAGAGCCCATCTGTGGGCCTTGCTGTTTTCCCACGATGTGCCCGTTTGGTCCGCGGGAACTCCCGCCAACGTACCGCGGGCGGTCCGAGAATTAGGCTGGGATGAGCAGGTGGAGTTTATTCCCTACTGGCACAAACAGACGGGGATCGAAGTGACCTCCTCGACTGACCCAGTCGTAGTCTCCGGTTGGAGGAGGGGTGACGGGAACTTGCTAGTGATGGTCGTCAACGACAGCGACGAAGCGGACGTCTGCCGGCTGGGGATTGATTTTGCCAAGTACGGATTCGAGTCCGGCTCGATTCAATGCTGCGACTACGGCGCCTCGGGGCTTGGTTATCCGGACAGCGTCTTCATGACTTCCGCGGGCAAACGGGAAGCGGGCGAAGACAGCACCTACTATAAGTTTCCCGAAGAGATCGAGGTAAACGAGTCCTCCGTCGTAGCAGGGTCTGATATTTCGACTGAGGTAAAACAGCACTCGTACCGGCTTCTGCGATTCTATCAGTGACCGGTTTTCTCGGCGGAAGATTGAGGATCTCAAACTGAAAAGACTGTACCTTCGAAAAAGACCCTCTGCCTCTCCACCGACACCGCGTCGGTGGAAGGGCGATTGGACACCACAATCCCAAATACTCGCGCCCGGCTCCCGTCTCGCCCGCCGCCGCTGTGCGGCGGCGGGCGAGACGGGAGCCGGGCAGTGTGGCGCGGCCTTCGAGGTAACTGTCAATCATCGCTCCACCGACGCAGGGTCGGTGGGGGCGTTCGATTTGAGTAAGGAGGATGCCATGAATCTACGAAAAGCAGTTGTTCTGCTATTGCTTGTGTCCCTTTTTCTTGCTCGTCCGTCATTCGCCCTGGAGAGAGCCAACCTTTTGTTTTACTTGCCCTTCGAGGGTAGTGTCACGCCTGTCATTTTGCAGGGAAGCCCCGAAATAAAGTTGGCCGACTTTTCCTTTCCGTTTGAAGGCAGTTTCAAAGCCACGGATGGTGCGTTAAGAGGAGATGACAACGCTGGTGGAAAGAAAGACAACGGCATAACTTTTGTGCCGGGCAGGAAGGGTTGGGGGCTGAAAGTTACCGAGAACTTAAGCCGGAGCAAGGTCTATAGTTATCCCTGCGCGCAGTATCTGACCAGCGAAAGCTTTTCCCGTCGGGAAGGGACCCTATCCGTTTGGATAAAACCGATCGACTGGGACGGTGACGAAGCGAATCACCGATACTTTATCGCCGCAACCTCTGACAATTGCGTCATCAGGTTTTATATCTATGGCTTCAATACCGCTGCCTGGGTGGACGGTGCGGACAATTACGTCTTGGTTGGAGGAGGGAAATGGCAAGGCTGGGAAGAGGACACGTGGGCTTTCCTCGCTTTTACCTATAAACCCGGACAACAATGCTTTTATATCAATGGCCAATTAATGATCGCAATGACGGATGGTCTGATCGAACCGGAATTCTCGCAAACTGGCATCGTGGAGATATCCGAGGGAAGTCAGGTGGTCGATGAGCTTATGATCTTTGACCGGGTGTTGCCTGAGAAGGAGATTAGAGCAATTTACAAAGCGAATTTACCTGAGGGCTTGTAGAAAGAATCCATGAATCGACGAAAAGCAGGTGTGCTGTTATCTCTCTTGTCTCTTTCTTTGGCTCGTCCTTCATTTGCCCTGGAGAGGGCGAACCTGCTGTTTCACCTGCCCTTCGAGGGCAATATTGCCCCGTCAATTGCCGGGGGAAAGAGCGGATCGGTCAAAACGCCTATCGAGTTTCGCACGGGTACGCAGCAAGACATTGAGCTGGTACCGGGCCTGCGGGGCACAGGACTGAGAGCCAAGCCCGACTTGTCTTTCCAATATCTGACCAGGGAGAGTTTTTCGCTGCGAGAGGGGACCATCGCATTTTGGATGAAGCCGGTCGGCTGGAGCGGATTGGGTCACGGTCGCAATTTCATTTCTGTCAACTCTGACAGAGTGGGCCTCAATTTCTATATTTACCCCGGCCAACTCTATTACTATATCAACGGACCGGGCAGGTATTACCTGATCAACACGGCCGAAGACGGGAACCAGAAAGATCCTTTCAAAGACGGACAGTGGACATTCCTGGCAGGCACCTTTCAACCTGGTGAACAGAGTTTCTACGTCAACGGGGACTTCATGAAGTCCATGACAGAGGGTTTGCTCGAGCCGAAATTCTCCAGCAAAGGCATCATCGACATACGAGCGGGAGACCAGGTACTGGATGAGATCATGGTCTTCGACCGGGCGCTGGCCGATGCGGAGATCACAGCGATTTATAAGGCGAATGCGCCTTGACGTCGATTTGACGATCAAGGACGCGGTGAGCAGAAACCGCATTGCTCTGAGGTTAAACAAGCGGTTGCCCGGGCAGCAGCGGCGGCACGGGACAGTCAAGCGTATCGGCAATGGCTCGAAAGAGCTCCGCCTCGCTCACCGTAACCTCGTGATCCGCAGCCACACAGGCGGCGGCGGCGGCGAGCACCTGTCGCTTCAAGCTGGGGGACAGCCGTGATACCGCGGACAACGCGGCGCTCAGTTCGCGAAGCGTGCATTCCTCGTTCGATAGCAGCTTCAAGGTAAGCGGTTCGACATGCGGTTGGGCCTGGTCCAGTGCATGTCGAGCATCGTCGGCTCGGCGACTCCCGACGTATGCCAGACATGAAATCAACACGTTTACTTGTCCACTGACGTGACCCAACTTGTTGAACTTCACACGCGGTGGACGATGATCCCCAAAAGCCGGGTCGAGGTGATGAATCAAAATGCGACACAGCGCCCATTCCATAAGTTCGATCTGGCCATACGCCTTGATGAGTGCGTCGACACTTTTTCGAAACGCCACATACTGATTTGAACTCATTGCTTTTAGCGCGGGGATGGCCATGTCCACCAACGGCAGACGCGCGCTAGGACTCAGATTGACAAGATGCGTCAAGAGACGTCGTGTCAGTTGAACCACCGTCGCATCGGCATACCGCTCTAACTGTTCAAATTGCCTCGAACGCATCGATGCTTGCTTGCTGAGCAACAATCCATAGATCACGGCGCGCCCGCCATAGGTTTCGTGCGTCGCCGAAACGATATCTGTTGGCAAGGAAGCGACTAGCTTTTGGGCGTAATGCACATGCGCGTCGGTCGGTTCGCCAATCGCACGAACGGCACTTACAGGCGCCGAAGTGGGCGGCGCATGGGCAGCGGGGCTGAAAGACGCTGATGCGGTGGTCGCCCCAGCGAATCCGGACGCGACGGCGGATGGAGTGGTGGCGCCAGCCGTTTCTGCATGACGCCGATCTTGTTGCAGCTGCCATGACTGATCGATACGACTGATCCGCTGGTCCAACGGCGGATGAGTCGCCAGTAGCGATTGCAATCCGGAGCTGATCGCCCGCGCAAAAAACATATGGCTCACCTCGCTGGCAGCCGGGGCCTCCACGTGCGATCCGGTTCGATACCCGCCGATGACCTTCAAGGCTCCGGCAATGCCAGCGGGATTGCGCGTGAACTGGACCGCCGATGAATCGGCAAGAAACTCGCGTTGCCGTGAAATGGCCGCCTTTATCAAGTTCCCGAAAAACGTCCCGACGAACCCGATGATCGTGAGCCCCAATCCCAACAGGATCAGCGGAATGGGACTCGAATCTTTTCCCGAACCACTTCGCCGCCCGCCGGAGAATGCCGAGATGCGAAAGATGAAGTAGCCGATAATGCCGATCACCAAAATACCGTGGATGAATCCCATCAAGCGGATGTTCAGCCGCATATCGCCATTGAGAACGTGGCTAAACTCGTGCGCCACCACCCCCTGCAGCTGGTCGCGCGTGAGTTCGTTGATCGTGCCGCGGGTGATGCCAATCACCGCGTCGGACGGGGAAAATCCAGCGGCAAAGGCGTTGATCCCTGACTCCCGGTCCATCAAGTAGACGGGAGGCACGGGCGTCCCTGAGGCAATCGCCATCTCCTCGACGACGTTGAGAATTCTTCGCTCAGTCGGATCGGTGCTGTCTGCTGCCAGCCGTCGACCGCCCAGAGACTCGGCAACTCCCGCGCCACCGCTTGACGCCAGTTGGGCAATCTTGAACAGGGAACCAAGTGACACGACGGATAGGACGCCGACTCCGACCACCCCCAATACATCCAATCGCACCAGCATTTTGGTGTTGATCTCGCCATCTTCGCCCGCGGCAAATCCCAATCCGACTGCCACCAACACGTACACTAACGCGATGATGGCCAACACTGCAAGGACGAAAAGGGCGACCAACCATCCCGTTTTCCGCCGCGCGATATCCTGATGCTCGAAGAAATCCATAGTCAGGACTTAAAATTCGATCTTGGGAACTGCCTTCATCGCTTCGCTATCCTCAAATTCCAGCAGCGGTGCATCGGCGTGGTGCCCGAACATGCCAGCGAAGATGGTAGGCGGGAATTGTTTGCGATAGGTGTTGTAATTGGTCACGATGTCGTTGTAGGACTGTCGCGCGAAGGCCACCTTATTTTCGGTGGACGTCAGCTCTTCCTGGAGTGAAAGCATGTTCTGATTCGCCTTTAGATCCGGGTATTGCTCGACCACGACGTTGAAGCCCTGCATGGCCCCCATGAGCGCCCCTTCGGCCCCGGACAGGGCCCGTATCGCGCTGGCATCGCCCGGGTCGGCTGCCGCCGCCTTCATTGCCGTGGCAGCGGCATTTCGCGCCTCGACCACCGCCTGCAGTGTCTCTTTTTCGTGCTTCATGTAACCCTTGGCGGTCTCGACAAGATTGGGAATCAGGTCATATCGACGCTTGAGTTGCACCTCAATCTGCGCAAACCCGTTTTTGTATCGTTCTTTTAACATCACAAGTTTGTTGTACACGCCTCCCACGTACATGATGATGATCAGCGCCAACACGGCGACGCCGATCCCTCCAACAGTCATTGGCGAAAGCGCCGCCAGAGCTGTATTCAGTGTCATGGTTCGATTCCTTGTTCTAGGGTTGTTCGGGCGCGAAGGCATTTCCAACGGGACGATGAGTTAACGAATCAAATAAGCAATCCCGCTACACAAGCCGTCATGAATGCCGTGAGCGCTGCTCCCAACATGACGCGAAATCCACGTTTGGCCAAGTCCCCCCCCCGATTCGGCGCGATTTCGCCCATTTGGCTCCCAATCGTACTGTTCGTGGACTTCTTGGAAGCTTTAGGCGTGAGCCAGTACCGGCTCGCCAAGGATATCAATGTACCGCCGCGTCGTATCAACGAAATCGTGAAAGGCACACGGTCAATTACCGAAAACACGGCTTTGCGGCTGGCGAGATACCTCGCAACGTCTGAGCGATTCTGGCTGAATCTTCAATCGCATTATGATCTGGAAATTGAACGCGATCGGTTTGGCGCTTCCCTGCACAAAGAGGTTCACATTTTGACGAATGCCAATTGACAAGATGAGATCGGTGGGCATGGAAGGAACTAATAAATCCATGACCAATCTGATTAGCTCAACTTGTCTTCCCAGGCGCCACGAGGGTAGAATTTAGAAGTACTGAATGTCGCTTCTATTCTAAGAGCCGAACTGCATCGAATTCATGCCTGACAGATCGGTAAATAAATTGCGTCGTCGAAATTTCCTCTCGCTGGGCGTACTCGCTTTATCGTCGCTAGCGAACCGGAAGCTCCTGCAAGCGGCCTCTCCTAAAGCCAAAGCAAAGAACGTCTTGGTTATCTTCGAGCAGGGTGGCATGTCGCATATCGACACCTGGGATCCCAAGCCGCACGCCACGGAGGAACATCGAAGTCCGTTCAAGCCGATTCAAACCACGGTTCCCGGTGTCCAAGTTACTGAATTGTTGGAAAAGACGTCACGGCATCTCGACAAGTTAACGCTTATTCGCTGCATGACCCAACCGACGCCCGGCATTGGCAATTCACACCCCAAGGGAGCGCAGTACATCTACAGCGGCGAAGCGCCGGACGGGCCGGTCGAGACGCCCGATATCGGCTCGGTGGCCGCCCATCTGCTCGGAACCGAATCCTCGCATCTACCTTCTTACATTATGGTTCCGGGAACGAACGAAGTGGCCGAATACACGAGGATTTGAATCCTGCCGCCTGCGTTCAAGGTCTTCAAGACGGGTGGTAACCTGGCCGATCCAAACTGGAAGGTTCCCAATCTTGGTCTGCTGGGCATTACCGAACAGCAATTTAACCAGCGGCGTGATCTTCTGAAGATCCTGGACGTAGGTTTTCCCGGTTCGGACACCGCCAAAGATACTGTCGCCATGAAGTCACTCCTCGAACAGGCGACGGACATGCTGACGAATCCGCATACGCAACGTGCCTTTGATCTTTCCAGCGAGCCCAGGCAAGTACATGAAGCTTATGGCACCGGGCATCGTGGCCAGTGTTATTTGCTCGGTCGAAAGCTGATCGAGTCTGGTGTGCGGTTTGTCACCGTGGACGTTCGCGAATCGGAGAACACGTTTCGCGACGGACAACCGGTGGAATTCGCCGGCGGCTCCAACATGAACTGGGATCACCACGACGCCATTTATGCCAAGACGCATACGAATGGAGTTGAAGGGGGCGGGGCGGGCGCGGGACGCTACGGCATTCACACCTGGCCGATGATGGGCTCTTTCGATCAGGCGTTGTCCGCACTGCTGGAAGACCTTGAACAACGTGGATTGCTTGAGGAAACGCTGGTCTGCGTTGTCACGGAATTCGGTCGCACCCCAAAGATTAACAGTCGTCAAGGCCGAGATCACTGGACACACGCCTTCACGTTCGCATTTGCCGGTGCTGGAGTACCCGGCGGACAAGTTGTCGGGGAGACCGACGACGACGGTGGCTACATTACGTCGAGTCGAGCGTACACACTTGAAGATTATGCGGCGACGATTTACGAGAAACTCGGAATTGACCGCAACGAGCCGATCTATACGCCCGCAGATCGCCCCATCTTTCTCGCCAAAGAAGGTAAACCGATTCCGGAATTGTTTTGAATGTTGAATCCCTGCTAACAATCCAAATTCACTCCAGCACGCACATCGAGTACAATTTACACTATGGTTGCCAACTAGATTGTAGCCGAAGCCGTGAGACTGTGGAAACACAGGGTGAATACGGACTTAATGGTGTTTTTCCTAGATCTCACTTTTTGTGAATTTTCACAACGAACCTCGTGTAGGCGATTTCGCCCACAGTTTCCAAAGTCTCACGACTTCGGCTACGAGCCTTTTTTTGAGGTTGAATGATTACCATGCGTGCGATTATGTCGGCCGTCAGCGACGACCTATTGGCGTGGCGCACCCAGACGGGTGTCGATCGCTTTGATGAAATGTGGGAGGGAGTGCTTCACATG
>Ga0310123_10004632_pt1 | contig 10387 bp, 10 predicted proteins | sample CB6_AW_1057_MG_FD_203505 | JGI IMG/M metagenome (GOLD analysis project Ga0310123, IMG submission 203505) | Marine microbial communities from Western Arctic Ocean, Canada - CB6_AW_1057 | ecosystem: Environmental > Aquatic > Marine > Oceanic | place: Canada: Western Arctic Ocean | collected...
CAAAACTCTGGATAGTCTGAACACTTCACAGCAGATGGTCATCTGGACGCTCCGTTTTTCAACCGGACGCAAAACACGTCAAAATCGACGGTCAGCCATTCGGTTGCCACACTCCGGCCAGCGCTACGTTTTCCGACCGTTGTCTACAATATTCGACGGCATTAGGGAAACCTCGGACGCTTTGATGAAGTCGATGTCCTTGCGCAGGATCGATTCGCTTTTCCCTTTTTCCGTGCGGAGCATCACGCTGGTTGGAGATTCCGAGACCAGGATTCCGGAAAAATACGACCGTCATCGGTTGCCACGATGTAGCTTCGGTACTCGGGTTCAATGCGGGCGCTGGGGTCGAGTAAATCGAGCAAAATGGTTTCGTCGGATTTATTGACAATGCTCCCCAGCGGCGGACCGACCTCGTGACCTTTGTCTTTCAGCTTGTGACAGGCGAGGCAGTTTTTCGCGAAAACCTGTTCGCCACGTTCGACGTTTCGTTCGGCAGACAGCGATTTTTGATAGCGGTCAATGCGGTTTTGCAATTCGGTGCTGGCAGCTTGATTCGCGAATAACTCCTGTGCCTGGACCGCGATGTCTTTGTCGCGTGCTGCGGTGAGTTGCTCGCGCTGAATAGCGCTGATGTCTCCTCGGCGAACGGTTTCGTTCTCGACGGCGTCCAGCAGCATGGGCAGTCGGTTGGAACGTGCAAAGATCGCCTTCAGCACGGCGTCGCGAGTTTCGGGTGTGAATTTCGGCCAGTTCCTGAGCAGGACCGTCCCTACCTGTTCGTCGCTCGAAGCTGACAGCGACGCAACGGCGGCGTGTTGCAACATCGGAGGCTGCCTGGCGTCCAGGAACCTGATCGCAACTGGTGCGAGCGTGTCATAAGACGCACTTGCCAAAATCTGAATGGCACGGCGACGCTGTTTGGGTGCGATTTCAGTATCCAGCGCCTGCGTGACGGCTTTCGTAAAGATGATCTTCAGTTGATCGTTGTCAACCAGTGGTAACTTCGCAGCGAGCTTCGTTGCCAAGTCCCTGATCGGCTGCGATTCGTTTCCGAGCAGCCTCGTCACACAGGCCCAGCCGTCCGCCGACTCAGGAATCGGCTCGTTACCGTGAGAAATGCCTTCTACAAATCCCACCAGGCAGGGCTGCCCGATTGCTTCGTCCATTCCCGCAATGGTTGCCAGCACCAGCGGCATGGCGGAACCGTCTCGACGACCGGCAACCGTGGCGCAACAGTCGTGCGTTGTCGTCTTGTTTGGCCTGCCGCAGCAGTCCAAACAGCAATTCTCCCGCGTGGTTGTTCGACGAACTGAGAATCGCTGCCGCCATCCAGCGTTCGTTTCCATGCTCCCGAACCAACGTCAGCATTGTTTCGACCGCCTTCGCGCGGCTGGATTCTCCCAAAGTCATTGTCAATTGAAGCCTCACGCCAGGATCGGCATCGTCGGTCATCGCGAAGACTTTCGCCGATAGCGTGTCGTCCTCGTTAAACCAGCGTTTCGCCAGCCGCAGTGCGTGCAGGCGGACTCCGTAATGTTCGTGCTCCAGCGCCCGAATGATATCCGACGCGCGGAGTTTTCCAAGACCGTCCAGCGCATAAAGCGCATGAATGCTCGCATGCGGGGCGGCTTTCACGTCAATCTGCGTCGCAAGCGCACGGACTGCGGATACCCTGGTCTGTTCGATCAACAGTCGTTGCGCCGTCAGTCGCCGCCATAAACTGGCGTCACCAATCGCCTGCACCAACTGCTCATCGCTGAACCGGGAAAAATCGCTGGTCCGCCGCTGAGGCTCGGTCTCGGGCGCGAGTCGCCAGATTCGACCGCGATCGCCCCCTTTGTCGAGTCCATACTGCTGCTGCAGGTAACGGGGAATCGCCGAGTAATCCTCAATGATCTCGCGGTACATATCAACGATGTAGAGCGCTCCGTCCGACCCTACTCGCATGTTCATGGGCCGAAATCACTGATCCGTCGACGCGAGAAACTCGGAGTCCTGTTCGCCCGCTACCCGTTGTCCCGTGCAACCGGCACCGTCTCGCGTCACGACGCAGCGATGCACGATGTTCAGCGATGGTTCGCAATAGAAAATATTCCCGCGGTACTCTTTCGGGAACAGCGTGTCGCCATAGAATGTGTTGCTGCACCCTCCGGAGAAAAATTGCTGTTGGTTTCCCGTGCTCCGTAGAACTTCACCCAGTCGGGATCCTGTTGTCGTTTGACTCGCCATGGATGTGGCTTGCTGATGCGATTCCCGCGATTATAAGTCGCCGCGTAGTAGTTGATGTCGGGTGTGGTGACGTGTGGATTGCGGTTCAGATAGCGCCAGGGCAACGGCAGCGCGTACATGGCCGACCGCCTGCCCGTGGATGGGAAGCGGTCGCCGACGTCATTCATCGTCAAACCGAACGTGCCAACCCGGCCGCTTACCGGTTCGATCGCGGAGCCGTCCGGATTGATGCGAAAGTCCGAGTGTTGCAACTCGACTGGTTCGGCCAGATGCGGCCCGCGGATTGTCCCACCATTGCCTCCGGCACCAATGTAAATCCAGTTGTCCAGACCCCAGCGAGGATTGTTGATACCCCGCTCGAGGACTCGCGTGCGAAAGCCTATGAATAACGTCTCGCGAGTTTCCGGTTTTCCGTCGCCGTCACGATCGGCGAAGTAGATGATGTCCGGTGCACAAACCACGATCACGCCGTTCCGTGCCGGGATCACGCCGTAGCACGGGGGAAGGTCTTTCGCCCAGACTTCGGCTTTGTCCATCAGGACGTCGCCATTGACGTCAGTCAGCATTTTGACGACGCCGTACTGAAGTTTCGCGGCCTCTTCGGCGATCCTGCCGCCCTGCAATTCCCAGCGAATCCGACGCACCTTCCTGTCCAGCACTCCCGTCTTATTCAATTCGGTGACGTCAATGTGGCCTTCGATGTTGTAACCGTGCAGTTCACAAACGAACAAACGCCCACGTTCGTCAAAGGCGATGTACGATGCTTCCTGGACAAGCGGTTTCGAGACAACAAGTTCAATACGAAAGCCCTCAGGCAATCGCATCTTTGCAGCGCTCTCTATCGGCGTCATCAGTCGCGGTGCGTCAGCGGCAGGCTTAACCAGCATCGGTGCGGGTTTGACGGCATTTCCCTGCTCACCAGCCAAAAGACTATCGTTCAAGACGGTTACAGCAAAGACGAAATAGAGAGCGACTATCTTGCCCAAAACGCCGCGCATACAAGCACGAAGCGCAAGCGAGTGAGTCTATGCCGTACACACTCGCTTGCGCTTCGTGCTTGTATTAGTCGAGCGAACACCTCATGAATAATCCGGGTTAAAAGCATACGGGGCCTTTTATGGCATATCACTGCCGATAGCGACGCCGTGTGGTTGGCGGTGAATTTTTCAGACGGTCGATCAGTCCCACAACCGTTCTTTCAATAACGCCATTCTTACAAAAACTCAGCGACCAAGGATCAATCACAACTCATTGCTACTCGATGTCGCTGAAGCTGGACCGATTCGATCTTCCTGCCGCCCACTTCGAAATTCGCTGCCGGTTGCCCTCTTTTGAAGCCGAGCGACTCAAATAGCCTTTGTTTGTCTTCGTCTTCGATGGAAAGGGTGGCGGTGAACGTTGTTGCGTTTTGGGACTCGCCCCAGTCGATTGCCACCTGAATGAGTTCGTTCCAGCAGTCCATGAACCGCTGGTGTGCGAAGCCATCCACATTACAACGACCGGAATCGTGAAGGCGGGCGGTCGAGAGTCCGACGACGCGGCCATCGGCCGCAAAGGCAGCGAACCATTGGCCGCAATCATCCTGAACGACGTCTTGGTAACGGCGATACAACCCCATGCAGGACTTCTGGACGTGGTAGCGAGTCGAATACATTCCTGCATTGGCGTCCAAGACCTGCCAATCGTGTGGAGTGTGAAGCAGTGGGATCAAGGGGACCCGGACGACAGGTCCGGCCGTACATAGCGTGACGTCGCTCGGTTCGCAGAAAAATTCGACCAGGAAGGTTTCGGGAGAATCGCCGTTGGTGATGTTTGCCATGACGGCGGCTCCCGCCAGCTTCCGCCAACCCAGCCGATGATAAACTCGCGCAGCCACTGGGTTGACTGTGCCGAGGAACAACGCTTCGCCGCCAGTGGCACGGAAGTCGGACACCGCTTGCTGGCACAGCCGCGTCGCGATTCCCTGCCCACGACATTCAGGCTGCGTCGCAACCTCGCCCAACCCGCCAAGTACGGGAAGCGCATGGGATGTTATGGATGCCGATGTACCGACGATTTTTCCCTCGCGCCGTGTCAGATAGACGGCGAGCCGATGATGTTCGATTTCGCTTCCGAGAAAGATGTCCCGTGGGAGATCCGAGTCTCCCGCAAACATCGGTCCCCAAAAATCAAACAATGCCTCGACAAGATCGTGGTCGAGTGGTGCATCGTATTTCATGTGGCACAATGTTTCGTATCCGTGTCTACGGGGACCCCGCGGTAGCATTCAAAATGGGCCGCGTCGCTAGCCGTACCGATTTTCTCCGTAACATGGATTCTGTTTCGGCGACTTCGAAATCGGCTAGTGCAGCTCAACTGGTGATCGACGTCAGCGGATCGCATGAGGAGGTGCCGTCGAAGGATTCTTCTCGAAAGATCGATTGTTGCCGGTTCAGGTACTCGTCTTTTGTCATGGCTGGCACGTAGCTCGAAAGGACTTCGCGTGCTTCCTGCGCATCATCATGGAGTAGGTCGATTGCCATCATGGCGAGTGTCTTTGCAGGGGAAATGTAGCCGGCGTCGAAGTCGGCGATGCACCAGTCCGATTGATGATGGGAGCCGCTGCCGCCGGTCATCATCGGATGGAGGACGGGGATGAGCTGACTCAGGTCTCCCGCGTCCGTCGATCCGCCGGCATGAGGGTATTCGCAGTAGCCATCATCGCCGAAGAGTCCTCCGGCATTGTTTCGGAATAGCTCGGCCAGTCGCGGATCATTTCGCATGGGCAAATTGCCTGGCACGGTTTCGATTTCGACACAGCATCCCATTGCGAGTGCAGCCCCACGCAGAGCGCGGTCGACTTTGTTGGCGGCATCGAGAATGGCGTCCGGCGTCTTTGCGCGCACATAAGTCTCCAGGCAAACTTCCGCAGGCACAATGTTGACCAGATCGCCGCCCTTGGTGATGATCGGATGCACGCGCACGCAGTCTTCGTCGCGGAAGGTTTCCCGCTGTGCGTTGATCGCGCTTAAAGCCAACTGCGCTGCGTTGAGTGCGTTGACGCCTCGCTCTGGAAAGCTGCCGGCGTGAGATGCCTTTCCCAGAAACCGAATGTTCTTCGCTAGGAAGCCGTTGGATGACGGCGCGAGCCCCATGCTTCCCTCGCTGACGTCCGGGCTCGTCGAGTGAATCATGATTGCCATGTCAACGTCGTCGAAGTGTCCAAGTTGGATTAGTTCCTGTTTCCCAGTAAGAAACGACGTGCGCCCCTGCTTGACGAGTCCCAGCCGGTAGCCGATCTCGACGTACTCTTCCGCTGGTACCGCAAAGAACACGACATTACCCGCCAGGTGCTCTGCGACGCCCACTTGTGTCAGGCCCATCGCCGCGCCCAGCAACCCAGCAACTTGCGCGTTGTGTCCACAGGCGTGCGCGGCTCCCGTGTCGGGACAGGCGCGTGGATGATCCGGGACCTGCAGTGCGTCAAGCTCGCCCATCAAAGCCACGGTCGGCCCCGCCTTCGCTCCACGGAGAACGGCTTTCACGCCCGTGATTGCGACATCGTCCTCAAACGGCAGTCCGATTTCCTCGAAGACTTTTTTGACGCGCGCCGCCGTCCGATGCTCTTTGAAGCCGAGTTCCGGAGCATCCATAATCGACTCTCCAATCTTCACGATCGCCTCGCGGCGTGCGTCGATTGCATTGCAGACTTGATGCTTGATTCGTTCGCGTTTGCTCATGTTGTGGCTCCTTGGGATGGACAATCTGACGTGAGCGAATGGTATCATATTGAATCGTGCGCGGCCGCCCCACGAAACCCGGAAGGCGTTGATGACAAAGAAGTACGTCACGTCCCGCCGAAATCGGCGGATGACATTCAGGTCAAGAATGCGCGCGGGCAGCTTCTCGAAATGCTCAGCTCGCAGCGCTGTAGGTACGCGTCGCACTTCCCCAACATTCATGGGCGCGAATTATGGATTAGTCAGGCCAGGTCATTTGTGTGTTGATCATCCAAATGTCCTTCGATGAGTTCTCTTTGTTGGTGAGGTTTGAGGGTGCCATGACGTATCTCGACAAACTGTTTTCGCTGCAAGACAAAGTTGCCGTGGTCACGGGTGCGACTCGCGGGCTTGGACAAGCGATTGCGGAAGCCCTGCTCCAGGCGGGTGCAACGGTGATTCTGGTGGGCTCGAACGAACAGCGACTTGGCCAAACAGCGAAAGTGTTCAAAGACGGAGAACTGCCGGCGTTCCCGTTTCGATGCGATCTTACCGAGCCACAGCAGATCGATGGGCTTGTCGAATTCATTGCCGAGCAGCATCAGCGGATCGACGTTCTGGTCAACAACGCGGGTGTGACGTTGCCACACCAGGGACCTGACTATCCCGACGAATCGTGGCGGAAGACGTTTCGGGTCAACCTGGAAGCACCGTTTCAGTTGTCGAAGCGGTTTGCGGCGATGATGAAAGACCAAGGCGGCGGTTCGATCATCAACATCACCAGCATTGGCGCCGAACTGGGTTTCCCGAACAACCCCGCGTACGTTGCCGCCAAGGGAGCGCTGAAGCAATTGACGAAGTCAATGGCGGTGGACTTCGGGCAGTTCGGTATCCGCGTCAACAACATCGGACCGGGCTACTTCAAGACGGACATGACTCAAGGCAGTTGGAATGATCTGCAGCTTCAGAAAGATCGTTCCCGCCACACCATTCTTGGTCGTTGGGGCGAACCGGACGACCTGGCTGGCGCGGTGATCTTCCTGGCCTCGGACGCATCGAGCTACATCACCGGACAGGATCTATATGTGGACGGCGGCTGGCTGGCGAAAGGACTTTGAACACACATTAAGCACGAATCGGACAGGAGTTCGCTGACAACGATGGCCAACACGTACTTGATTACCGGGGCGCGGACAATTTGGCTTGCCAACTGACGTTCGATCTTGCCAGACAGGGCCATCGTGTGGTCCTGCTGGGTATGGCCGAGCGACCTGTTACACCAATCGAATCTCTAACCTTTGGGAAGTGTCAGATCAAGTGTAAACCATTTCACGTCATCAGGCCACATCCGGCAAAATTTGTTGGTCCTATCCAAACAGGAGCGAGCCCTACCGTGAACGTTTCTCGAATGGTCGTATGCAGTTGTCTGTTGATTCTCATCGCCAACCGCGCTGCCGATGCTCAGGAACCGGTCAGCGCCGACGTTCTTTTGAAAGGGGGCATCATTTACGACGGCTCCGGCAAACCGGGAGTAGCGGGAGACGTCGCCATTCGCGGGGACCGGATTGTCGGAGTTGGCCAGTTTCCGATCGGCCGGATCGGCATACTGCTCGATTGCCGAGGGCTCGCCGTCGCGCCCGGTTTTATCGATCTTCACAACCACAGCGACCGCCAGGTCGTCAATCGGCAAACTCGTGCCAACATCAATTTTCTGATGCAAGGCTGCACGACGATCGTCACCGGCAACTGCGGCTCCGGTCCGATCGACGTGGCCGAGTACTACGACCAAATCGACGCGGCCGGCGCCGGAACCAACGTGGCACATTTGTTGCCGCAGGGCTCGCTAAGGGACTGGGTCATGGAGACGGCCAACCGCCGGCCCACGAGAAAAGAACTGGGGCGAATGCGTAAGCTGGCCAAGCAGGCCATGCGCGACGGGGCCTGGGGAATGTCGACAGGACTGATCTACGTTCCTAGCTCTTACGCCAACCAGGACGAACTCGTTAAGATTGCAAAAGTCGTCGCCGCCGGCGGAGGCATCTATGCCAGCCACATCCGCAACGAGAACGTCGCACTGCTGGTCGCGGTCAACGAGGCGATGGAGATCGGCCGCCGTGCCGGTCTTCCCGTACATATTTCTCATTTCAAATCGACCGGACCGGAATCGTGGGGGCTGGTTCTCCGAGCTGCCGAATTGATCGAGCAGGCCCGCCAATCGGGACAAACGGTGACCGCCGACCAATATCCCTATATCGCCTCCAGCACTTCGCTCGATGCAATCCTCATTCCGCCCTGGGCTCGCGCCGGCGGACGCCAGGCGCTTATCAAACGCTTCGACGATCCGGAACTCTCCCAGCGCATTCGGCAGGCTATGCTCGATAATTTCAAGAAACGAAACGGCGGCGAGAACATTCAAATTTCCCGCTACGCCCAGCGGCCGGAATGGGTCGGGAAACGGCTTACGGAAATCGCCCAGGCGGAAAACCTCGAACCGCTGGAACTGGCGATCCAAATTTCCCGCAACGGCGGCGCCTCGATCGTCAACTTCAGCATGAGCGAAGACGACGTGCGGCAAGTGATGCAAATTCCCTGGGTGGCGACCGCCTCCGACGGGCGCGCCTATCTGCCCGGTGCCGACCGACCGCATCCTCGCAATTACGGGACCTTTGCCCGCAAACTGGGGTATTATGCGATTCGCGAGAAGGTACTGACGCTGCAGCAGGCGGTCCGCAGCGCATCGGGTCTGCCAGCCGAGATTCTGGGGCTCAGCGACCGCGGGACACTTCACACCGGACTGAAAGCCGACGTGGTCGTCTTCGATCCCCAGACGTTCATCGACGTGGCGACGTTCAAAGACCCGCACCAGTATTCGAGGGGGGCGAAGTACGTCTTCGTCAACGGCCGCCCCGCCGTGTTTGACGGCCACCCCACCGGCGCCCTGGCGGGCATATCGCTCAAACACCCCTACAAACCGGACAGCGATTGATTCGATCGACCCGGCCCGAGTCGACATCATCGCACCCATTCCCTACCAACCGGTGACACCGTTTACCATGAGCTTCTGACCGGATACGCTATCAGCATCTGGTTCAAGAGAAATAAGAGCTCGGCGACGGGTGGCGGGGTGTAAGCGATAGCGTCGCCCCGTTGGTTGCAGGGCACAGTCGCGGAGGGCAGGCTGTGCATGCCGCCAACGACTCGGGAACGTCAAAGCAAATCTAGTTGTCATGCCGAGCATGACCGACGGGGATTGCCATCGTGTGTGGCCATCAGTTTGCGGGTGGATCACGTGAACCGCTCGGCGGTCCGGGGCGACGCTGTCGCTCACGCTCTGCCACCCGGTCGCGAGGCGCGGGCCGCCGCAATATTACGTGGTTTGACAACATCGGATATACACCATTCCCTTTCGACCACCGTTCTCGTCTCATGGATGATTGGTTATGACGAAGTGGGCTCGGATTTCTCATGCGAAACTGTGGTTCGTTGCAGTGACAATAGGGCTCTGAACGACTCATCTGAAAGCCCAAGAACGGCTGATGATCACGGTAGAGTCGGGGCCAGTTTCGTTTGTCGCAGTCTCCCCAGACAGTAAAACACTCGTTTCAGGAAATTATTTTGATAAAACGATCAGGCTGTGGAATGCGAAGACAGGAAAAGAGAAGCGGAAGCTCGAGCTCAAGGATCACGCCGTTGGGAGTCTGTTTTTCGGAGTCTGGTCCGTGGCTTTTTCCCCGGATGGGAAAACACTCGCTTCGGGCAGCGGGGATGAAACGATTAAACTATGGGACGTAAAGAAATAAGGACATTCAAGGGACACAATGAAGTCGTTCACCCTGTTGTATTCTCTCCAGATGGAAAAACACTGGCTTCGTGTGGTCATGGTCTATCGTCCTTGATCGGAACGATCAAGGTGTGGGATATAAAAACGGGGAAAGAAATGCGAACACTGACTGTCAACAATGAGCCTTTTTTGTCCGTAGTCTTTACCCCGGATGGAAAAACGTTGGTATCGTGCGGTAGCGAGCATCTGCTCTTTCCGAGAAAAGCAGGGGACGATAAAGCTGTGGAATGTGAATGAAATGAAATTGTTCCACCAATCAAAATAGAGTAGGTCAGGCACCCCGTGCCTGACGCCTGACGTCAAGGTTCCCCGACCGAGCGTTTCATGGACTTGATCAGAGCGGGAGAGACTTCGCCTCCACATCCTCACACGGTACTCAGGCGCGACGATCATGCGGCATGGTATCAGCATATTCACATCCGCATTGAATGTCAGGCACGGGGTGCCGGACCTACTTGACTTCGAACAACTTAGCCGTTTCGAGCGTATCAACGTGGTTGACACAGCCGGAAGTGGAAAATCTACATTCGCGAGAGAACACGCCAAATTGCGCAAGATTCCATGCTACGAAATGGACCAACTGTTCTGGAAACCAGACTGGCGAGAGTCATCTGACGAT
>Ga0310123_10004633_pt1 | contig 10384 bp, 9 predicted proteins | sample CB6_AW_1057_MG_FD_203505 | JGI IMG/M metagenome (GOLD analysis project Ga0310123, IMG submission 203505) | Marine microbial communities from Western Arctic Ocean, Canada - CB6_AW_1057 | ecosystem: Environmental > Aquatic > Marine > Oceanic | place: Canada: Western Arctic Ocean | collected...
GAGCCTATGGAGGATACTAATTCCGGCCTCAACAGCGGTGAATTCGGGATTTGAAAATTCGCAGCCGCTGAAAATCCGTCCGGATGTTGGTGTTGGCGAAAAGCGATCGGCGGGCGATGATCGGACGTCTCAGAAGGCTGCGGGACGATCTGCGCGGCCGGGATGATTCGAATGTTCCTCTCCGTATGCGCGATGTTCGACGCGAGATCGGACACGCTTCCGCGAACCGCGACGATCCCGCCGCGGGAAACCGACCAGGACGTTTGCCCGCTGGAATGCGGCTGAATGCCCACTGTCTGCCACCGTTGTGAACCCGGTTGGATGAATTCGAGGTGCAGTTTTCTCGGATCGAGAAACCGGTCACTGGCGTTCCACGAGAGTTGAATCCGTCCCGGTTCGGCTTGTTGCAGATTGATGTTGAGTGTGGGCGGAGTCGAGTCGACGATGACTTTCAATCCGGGTTCGATCTGGTTGCTAGGCGGATGAATGCGGCCTTGTCCATCCAGCGTGCGGACTGAAAACCAGTATTCCCCCTCTGAGGGAGCTACGAAGTTAAATCGCCCTGCCTCCGGGGCGACGCTACCGACAAGCTGCCAATAAACTCCGCTGTTCACCGACACGTATAGTTGGATTTCGACTGCCCCCAAGTGTTGCATCTCGGCGGGGTCATATCGATATGGAATTTGAAACCGAGTTTTTTGGGTGTGGATCGGCTGTGTTGAAATTGGGGCCGCCTCGACATCGGCCATACACGAGACCATCACAATTCCGACGATGATGGCTGCTATGGATTTCATCTCGCTCCCTCTCGACAATCCACGATTTTTGCTGCATTTCGACTGGGCAGGCCAGCAAGATTTCAAAGACCGCAATTCACCCTGCCGACTTGGTGGCGCGTGTGCTGTAAGTTGTTGTTTGTGAATGGCTTACTTTGGTAGATTCATCCAAACCACACTGGTTCGGTTCGCAAGACCGCGAGCGAAAACTCGGCAACCTCAGCTCGAAATGGGGCCCTGACGACGGTCAAGCCGGCGCGCATACCCCGCGCCTTGACCTACGAATAGATATCGACCGGCGTAAACGCGGGACTTGAATCGCCTCACAAAACTCGCAGAGAACCCAGGGATTTCAGAAAATCCCTGGGTTCTGAATGGCCGCTTTCAATCATTCGTCGGATCCGATTGTTGTCGAACAGTTGTTTTGAAATCGGCTCAAGGATCACGAGACTTCCTTCTTCGCCAGCTTCAGATCACCATCGACCATCATGTTCACCAGTTCTTCGAAATCGACCGTCGGTTTCCAGCCGAGCACTCGGAGTGCTTTGGCTGCATCACCACGAAGATGCTGAACGTCGGCCGGCCTCTTGTATCGATCGTCGCCGATGACGGCCTGCTCGCGGTGGTCCAGACCGAGCCTGGCAAAGGCGTCCACCAAAAAGCGTTCGATGGTATATGATTGACCGGTGGCCACAACGTAGTCGTCCGGCTCGTCTTGCTGAAGCATTAACCACATCGCTTGCACGTAGTCTCCGGCGAAGCCGAAATCGCGATAGTTGCTGACGTCTCCAAGGTGCAACTTCTCCTGGAGTCCCAGCTTGATTCGCGCCGCCGCCCGCGTGATCTTGCGGGTCGCGAACCCCTCGCCGCGTCGGGGAGACTCGTGATTGAACAAAATGCCGTTCGAGGCGTGCATGCCATACGCCTCGCGGTAAATCTTCACCATCCAATAGGCGGCGAGCTTGGCACATGCGTAGGGGCTGCGTGGCTGAAACGACGTGTCCTCGTTGTGCGGCGGTGGAGAGTCGCCGAACATCTCCGAACTGCTCGATTGGTAAAAACGAATCGAACAACCGCTGTGCCGCACGGCTTCCAGCATGTTTGTCGTGCCCGTCAAGATCGACTCGACCGTGTAGGCTGGTTTTTCGAAACTGACGGCGACGTGGCTCTGACAGGCGAGGTGGTAGACTTCATCGGGTTGAGATGATCTGACGATGTCATGGATGCTACCAGAGTCAAGGATGTCGCCGTTCCAGACCGTGATCCGGTCGAGGATATGTTGAATCCTCCATAATCCAGCGGTCGTCGAAGACCGCCGAACGATGCCGTGGACCTCGTAGCCCTTCTCCAACAGCAGCTCGGCGAGGTACGATCCGTCCTGACCGGTGCAACCAGAAATCAACGCGATCTTAGGCATACTGCGACAACGCCTCCAGATATGGTTTGTAGTATTGTTCGTAGATCAGCGTCCGCGTCGAGTCGTGGAGCGGAGCGGATCATTCGGGTGAGACTGAGTCAACAAATGGACGCCCCGAAAAAACCATCCACGCATTCCGCGATGTGATCCACGTCCTCGACCGTCATACCGGGATGACAGCCGACAATGAACCCCTCGTCGATCAGCCGCCAAGCGACCGGGAACTGTTCTGCAGGATTCTCGACGTCGGACTTGAGATACTCACACACGGGCCCTTGATTCAACAACGGCATCAAGGGCCGCGTCTCGATGCCATGCTCTTCAAGGTGCCGCACCAGGCCGCCGCAGCCGCCCGGCACGACGATCGGGTAGAACAACGGAGCAGACCCTTCACTGAAAGCGGGCAGCGTCAAGCGCTGCGACTGTAACCTGTCGGTCAGCAGGCTGGCGATGCGAGCCCGTTCGGAACTTGCCGTGCCGAGATGGTCGATTTGCGCCAGACCCAGCGCCGCCTCCATCTCGGTGGCACGGTAGCTATGACCCCAGCGAACGAACGAGTATCGTTTGTCGACGACGTCCCCACCGACGTCGTCAAGCGACAGATAGGCCGGATCGCGGCCGTGCTGGACAATGGAGCGGCAGATCATCGCCAGCTCATCGTCGCCGGTCAATACGGCACCACCGATGCCCGTCGAGAGGTGGTGGCAGGCGTAGGTCGAAATGACACTGAACGTGCCGAACGAACCGACAGGCTTGCCATCACGTGTGACCCCGACAGCTTCGCAGCAGTCCTCGACAAGATCGATGTTCCTGTCTGGGAAATCGTCGTTGGTGAACTGGGCCATCGCTTTCACGTTCAAGGAAGGCATGCCCAACAGATGAACCAGCAAAAAACAAGCCGCTTGAGGCAAGGAGTCTTTGATTCTGTCAAAGTCGATTCCGAACGTCTGATCTTCGATGTCCACGAGCACCGGCTTCAAACCTGCGTGGATTACCGACGACATCGTGGCGATAAACGTCGTCGCCGGGATGATCACCTCTGAGTCGTCCGGCCAGCCGCGAATCTCCTTGAGTGCTTCCAGGCCGACCTGTAGCGCGCAAGTTCCCGACGCCAAGAACACCGCGTGCTCGACGCCGTGCAGATCAGCGAGGTGACGTTCCAGCTCGCGGGTCTTCGGCCCGTAAGAGAGGCGGCTGCTGTGAACAACTTCGGTGAGGAGTTCCAGCTCGCGCTCGCCGAGCACAACTTGGCCGAGAGAGACTTTCCGCTTGGTCATCAACCTGGCATTCCGCACTGACTCGCACCAAGATCGTTCCATGTCCCGCATACGTTGCTGGCGACCGGTAGCCTCGTTCCCGAGGGCACACGTCCCGATTCACGCATCATCTGTTTCTGTTCTATTTTCCGGCCGATGGATCGGGCAACGTGCGGATATTCTTCGATTCGACACCGTCGAGCAGCAGGTTGGCGATGACCGGGCCATCTTCTTTCATGGTGATCCAGACGAAGTGATCGAACCGCCCCTGACCGAGACCGGCCAGAGTTGTCCGGAACGTTCTCCTTGGGATCCCAGAGATCTTCGAAACTCCGCCGGTTGAGGCAAGCATGTAGTACTCGCGCCCATGACGAATGTAACGGGCGTACTGATGCTTGTGGCCGGCGAAGACTGTATACGGACGGTTTCCCAGCGCCGCTTCAATCGAGGCCCAGCCGAATTTGACATGGTCTGCCTCTGGATACGTCCAGGTCGGTTTGTGAAGCAGCACGAAGGTCCAGCGCACGTCCGTGTTAAGCGCCAGAACGTCTGCCGCCCATTGCTGCTGCTCGCGGCTAATATGATACGGCCGTTTGTCTGGAACCGGCTTTTCCTCAGTGTTCAGCACCAGAAACAGCACGTCGCGGTACTTGAAATCGTAGTAACTGCGGCCGAATTTCCGCTGCCAATCCCGGCTCATCGGCAGATTGCTGTAGTCGTGGTTTCCAGCGCAGAAGAAGAAGGGCATCTGCAGAGCGTCGAGCTTGCCTTCGAACTCGGCCCATTCCAACGCCCATTGACCGGGGTCCTCGGTATACCCCTCGATTAAATCGCCGACGGAAACGACGAATTCCGGCTGCAACAGGTTGATCTTCTCTACGGCCCGAGTGAACACGCCCGGCCGTCTGCCGCCGGTACGGTCGGTCACGATGGCAAACTGGAAGCTGTTGCGACTGTTGTTCAATTCGAGGTGGGTCCAAGGGTTCCGATCGGCCACATCCAGTCGAAGCTCGCTGGGAATTTGTTCGGTCGGCGCTCCTGTGACGGACAGGATGGCGGACACGGCAAGAATCAGAACAACGGCGAGACTTGTCACGGTAGTTTTCATCAAGAGATCCTTAAAACGAGTTCTTGAAAGAATGCTGTTGCGGCGACCGAACGAGTTGCCCGCAGCATATCGTTCGGTCGCCGCGTTCTACCTTAAAGCAGAATACACCGGATAGAGGGTCGTTTCAATTGCAGCCACCCGGTGTTCAGGAAGGGACATTCATTTCAAACGGGAGCAACGTGACCGAACGAGGGGGTCTGGCCCATTCACAGCGGATCAGACAAAGCGTTTGCCGGCGACAAATACGGCTTCCACACTGCCGGGAAAGGTCGTTCCTTCAAACGGAGACCAGCCGCATTTCGTCTGCAGATCTTCGGGCCGGATCGTTGTCGACCGAGACAAATTCAGGACGGTCAGCGAGGCAACGTAACCTGGCTGAATCCGCCCGAATTTCTGCGGCGCCGTGAAGGGATTGACGAACCGTCCCGGGTTCTCGGCGCAGACTTGAGAAATCCGCTGGGGAGTGAATCCCTGTTCCTTGATTAACCAGGTGACAAACGCACCGTAAGTGTCCAGATGCGGCTGCCCAGAAACACCCTGTGCTTTCTCGGCGAGTGTGTGCGGTGCATGGTCGGTTGCGAGATAGTCGAGCGTTCCGTCGCGCAAACCCGCCAGCAGTGCCTTGCGATCACCCGGTCGCCGCAACGGCGGGTTCATCTGCATCAGTGCGATGTTTTCGTCCGTGATTTGGGTCTCGTCAAAAAAAAGGTGATGCGGTGTGACTTCACAGGTCACTCGCAGTCCCTTGTTTTTCGCGTCGCGAATCAACGACAGTCCCTCGTCCATCGAAAAATGGCATAGCTTTCCGGTCAGGTCGTATTTCTCGATCATTTGCAGCGCAAACTGTGTCGCCGAAAACTCGCACTGCGGCGGTCGCCGCTGCTCGTGAGTCGGTGCGTGTTTGTGCGTTTCGAGCAGCTCCGGGTCTTCGCAATGAAAGCTGACGTTGCAGCCTCGATATTGGGCGAGCGTCTCATCCAACTCACCCAACGAGGTGAAAAACAAATCGCCCACGCTGGGGCCCATATACGCCTTGTAGGGAACGGGAAACGAGAGCGGCCTCGTTCCCGGACCGATTCCCGCATACAGCGTGACTTGAATGGGGACCTGTCGCTCGTCGAGGTGCTTTTGCTTGGCAGCGTATGATTCATCGTCGAGGGGCGAGGCCGGGTTGTTCGGCATGTCGGTGACGTGAACCACTCCCCCGTGAATCGCCGCTGCGCTGACGGTTGTGAAATCTTCTTTGTACACCTCTTGCTGGCTGGGGTCGTCGCGGGCATGGATATGAATGTCCCCCATCCCGGCGAAAATCAGACATTCGTCGCCGAACTCGTGATCGGCTCGCCCGAGATGGCTGCCCACTTCGAGAATCTCAGCATCCTCGAACCGCACCTGTCCGGAGTGAATCTGTTCGGGACCAACCAGTCTGCCGGACACAATCATTGTCGTCCCTTTGTAGAATCGACACGGCCACAGATTGAGGGAGGGCATCCATGACGACCTTCGTCGACATGTTATTCAACAACGGACGCTCCTTCATCCGTCAGGGGCCGAAGTGTCGCAACAATTGCAGTTTCGCGAAACACAACAGGTTGACCGCAGTGGGCTGGAAAGGCCGTTCTACAGAATTTTTCAATGAAGAATAACCGATTGGACACAGGTTGCAATTTCAGGTCGGTTCCCACAGGGTTGACCGTCCGGAAGCCGACTGTTGAAATGCTTCGATACCGAACGAGGTGTTTAGGTGTCTTGCGTCCCTCTCAACAGAGACATGATCGCTCTTGGCATCCGCCAGCCGTGGGCCAAGTTGATTTTGCACGGTATCAAGACCATCGAGGTCCGGTCGCGAGACACGGCCCAATGGGTGCCGATCTACCTGTACGCCTCGAAGAAAATTTCCGAGATTGCTCCTGCCGCTGCCGCCGCCTCGAAATACTGTCTCGACCTCGAAACACTTCCGCGCGGAGTGATTGTGGGGACGATCGAGCTACGCGAAATAAGTCCCTGCCGCCGAAGCGATGCACAGGCGGTTTGCGTTCCACGATCTTATCTGAAGAACCGGTTCGCCTGGCATATTGTTGGCCCGGTACGATTCGACCAGCCGCTGACCGTGCGCTTTCTGCCCTACGGAGTGTGGTTCTATCTCTGGAAGCGGCGAAACAGACAGTGCCGATTACGACGGGTGGCGGGGCGTGAGGGATAGCCTCGCCCCGTTTTAGCGTGACCGTGCGGTCGCCGGTTCACGACGGCGAATCAACCCCGGGATGACGTCGCAATCGAGCGGGGTCGTTTGGCCCCGATCGAGCAGTTCCCAGGCAATAGCGGCCATGGCGGCGTTGTCGGTACAGTACTCGGGCGGGGCGAGCACCAAAGCGACACCTAGTTCGTCGGCCAGCCCCCGCAGCCGTTCCCGCAGACGCGAGTTTGCGGCAACTCCACCGCCCACCAGCAGGCGATTACGATTTTGTCGCTGCAGCGCCTGCCGGCATTTCTCGATCAGCACGTCCACGACTGCCTCTTGAAAACTGGCAGCGACGTCGGCGATACGGGGTTCGGTCAGCTCCGGTGGCGGCGCGGCATGACTTCCCGGTGTTCCGTTCACTTCGTACAAGACGGCTGTCTTCAGCCCGCTAAAGCTGAATTCGAGCCGATCCTCGTTCAAGAACGTGCGCGGAAAACGAAACGCGGCACGGTCGCCGTTCCGCGCGGCCTGTTCAATGGCAGGTCCACCGGGATACGAGAACCCGAGGATCTGCGCAACCTTGTCGAAAGCTTCCCCTGCAGCGTCGTCGATGGTTGAGCCGAGCAATTCGTAGTCGACGGCGCTCACGCAGTCGTACAGGTTGGAATGCCCGCCACTCACGACCAGTCCCACCGCAGGAAAGACCTCTTTGCTGCTGGCCATTCGACAGGCATAAATGTGGGCTTCAACGTGATTGACGGCAACCAACGGAACCTCCAACACGGCGGCCAGCGTTTTGGCGGCCGTCAGACCAACCAACAACGAACCGACCAATCCCGGTTCGGTCGTCACGGCAATCGCGCACAGATCTTCCAGTCCGCATGCGGCGGTCGAAAGCGATTCGTCGATGACCGGCAGAATGCGCTTGACGTGAGCCCGGGAGGCGATCTCGGGAACGACGCCGCCGAACCGAGCGTGTAAATCGGTCTGCGACGCGACGATGTTCGATCGCACATTCAGGTTGCGGTCGACGACAGCGGCTGCCGTCTCGTCGCAGGAAGACTCGATCGCCAGCAACAAATCGCTGCTGCTGGTCCGATTTTGTGTTGTGGCCACGTTCGGTCTCAGCGAAAGAAGGCCGGAAGACTCGTTTCCGGCCGAGATCGTCAGCAGCAGATTACGGCGATCGGACTCGCCCGTCAAACCAGACGTGACACATGTTCTGGTTGCGACGGGTCGCCGAGTGGTCCTGCCATTTGAAGATTGACAAATGGCAGAAGCTGTGCCGCTTGTAGACATTAAAGTCGAGAAATCGAATTTAACGGCCGAAAACGATCGCTGAGGGAGATAGCATCTCCGCCGGACCGTAAAACTCGCAGATGTTAGAAGTTTAGGGAGAACCAACACGATGAGCCGGCATTTCAGCAGAATCTCCAAGTCTCGTTTTCGCAGGGTCTTACATCGGTGGATCTTACATCACGCTGTGGGTTCTGCGATTGCATCGCTGGTACTGATGGGAGGGGCCTCGGCCGCTCTCGCCGATGATCCCGTGGTGGCGCCCATTCCCACTCAATCAAGCGCTTCCCAATCTGAACAGACGACCGCAGATGTCCAACGGGACTCGAAAACGCTGGTCACTCCGCGACTGCCGAAAAAGGTCACCCAAATCATCCCATTTGCCGACTACAATCCTGACCAGCCGAACCGCCGGGCCGACTCCCGCTGGTCACATTCTCCCCGACCGAAGGGCTACCTGAGCCAGAAGTCGCCCGAAGATGGTTACGCACCGTCGTCTCCGAAAGAGCTGAAACTTGAAGGCCAGCCGTTCCAAGAGCGAATATTCGCTGAAAGCCTGTTTGTTTGGGAGCCGTCGAACATTTTCTACAATCCGCTCTACTTTGAGGACGCCGCACTAGAACGCTACGGACACACCCATCATGGTTTGCTACAGCCCTTTGTCTCCATCGGGAAGTTCGGTATTCGACTGTTGGGGCTGCCGTACCAGATGCGCTTCCATCCCCTCCACAGCAAAGTGTATCCGCTGGGTTGGTATCGACCGGGCGAATACGCGCCCCGCAAACACACCTATGTGCCGCTAAGTTTGTCGGCAGGGACACTCGAAGCGGGCATGCTGACAGCGCTGTTTTTCCTGATTCCGTAAAGCGCAGATCGGGGTTGTGCGGACCGCTGAGCTGCGAGCGGCAAGAACGCAGAGATTCCCTGGTATGACGGCCTGGTTACTGCCAAACCGCAGATTCAGAACGGCTCTCTGCAGCTGCCAACCGACTTGATCGTTCCATCCTGTTTCTAACAGGCGGTCAATCCGGAGGCTACTAATTGAGTGCCCGTAAGGCTATCTTGCGCGAATCAAAGTGCGGCCAGCGGGTGTCGAGATGCATGACCCGGAACACGCCGAGCATTTCTTCGGAACTGTTACAGAGCACCATTCGGCCACCTAGCTCATCGATTTTCCCTGCTAGGCTGGTGACGCAGCCGATGATCGTCGTGCCGAAATAATTCGCACTTCCGAAATCGACGACGATGTCTGTGAATCCGCCCTGATCCAGCAGTGTTAGCAAGCACTGCAGCTCTCCGTGGATGTCGGAGCCGCGAAAGCTGACCGCGTCTCCCCGCGGAATGACGATGAGAACGTCATCGTTTCGTTCGGCCAGAAAGATTTTGTGAAATTCCGTTTCTGAAATCTGAACCTTTGCCATCGAGCCCCGCTCCTGGTCAAGTGAAACGCCCGATCACTGTGCCTCGCTACCGCTCAGTCGTGGGTCGGTTTTAGTCAACCGCGGCGCGACTAAGCACCACCGCAGCGGCCCGTGCTTCGAAGCTGGCGGACCACTCTCCGCTCAGGGAGTTCTAACAGAGTTGCGCATCCGTGTCACGCACAAAATACCGACCGCGCGGTTCTGGGCGGCTCAGCAAATGAATTTAAGGGCTCGCCATTTTGCTCATTAGTTTAGTATTTATCTATTTTCGTAGGAGTTGTGAATTCAGCACGATCGAATTTCCACGCACATCGCGATCGATTCGCAACGGCGGGAGGACGGTCACAATCGGTCCCGAAACTATTTTTCGTATGCCTAATGTACACCGGCTATACGCTCTGTACGGGTGGAAATTGTCCTCGATTTCTCTGCACGACCGCTTCCGTGTCTCGCCGGACCATCACCCGGCCGATCTAAACACGCGCCTCTGTTCAAGCTTAAAACTTCCTGGCCGGTCCGGCACCGGCGGCGGATAACAGCTTCGGACGACCGACAATCAAAATCGACACGCCTAGCCCGACATTCTGCTTGGGCACAACGAAATCGCTGGGATGATCGCCACGCAAACCAGCCACGCCGGGCGGAACGCCCTTTGCAATCACGTCTGAAGAGGACAAAAAGATGAAGACCCTTTCCTGCGCCCTGATGGCTGTTCGGGTTCTCTCCACGGGCCTGAAAACCGCCGGCGCCGAAGACAGTTACAGTTACGATGAACCACCAGGGATTAGTAGCGCTGCCGTCGAGGTGCCAAACGCTCCACCGGCAACGAAGGCCGTTCGGTTGACGCCGCCCGACGAGGCGTTCAGCACATTCAAAGCCCCTGTTGACGAAGCTGGCGGCCTGTGTGATTCGTGTTGCGGTAGCTGCT
>Ga0310123_10004634_pt1 | contig 10382 bp, 8 predicted proteins | sample CB6_AW_1057_MG_FD_203505 | JGI IMG/M metagenome (GOLD analysis project Ga0310123, IMG submission 203505) | Marine microbial communities from Western Arctic Ocean, Canada - CB6_AW_1057 | ecosystem: Environmental > Aquatic > Marine > Oceanic | place: Canada: Western Arctic Ocean | collected...
CATCGACGAATGCGTCGATGAAAGTCCCGACACAATCACTGACCGTCAGCCATGGTGGCATCCGAATTTCGAGTCAATCGGGTGTGATTCGGTCGCCGATTTCGACACCTACATGGGTCACGAGATCGCCATCACAATTAAGCGCAGCCGAGACGCCGGCGAGAAACTGGCGCTGATTCTGCCGGTGGGTCCCATGGGCATGTACCGCTGGGCGGTCTACTTTTTGACGGAGTGGGGAGTCGGTGCCGATCATGTCTACGGCTTCAACATGGACGAGTGGAGCGACGCGGAGGGAAATACGCTGCCACCCACCAATCCCGGCGCGTTTCAATTCGCGATGGAAGAAGCGTTTTACGGCCCGCTGGGGGAGTTGACGGTCCCCGAAAACCAGCGCCACTTCGCGACCAGCGACGTGCTGCCGACGTTTGCCGACCGCATCGCAGAACTGAGGGCCCAAGGCGCGAAGCTGGCGGTGATCTTCGGAATTGGCCGGGTGTGCCACATTGCTTTTTGGGAGCCGCACTTTGCTGCGGAATTCGACAGCGAAGAGGATTGGAAGCGGCAAACGCACCGGATTGGTGCCAAGCTGCACCCGCTGACAATCGAGCAGAACGCCATCACGAGCTTTAAGAGCCGCACAACGCTGGTGCCGGCTTACGCCAACACCATCGGTCCGGGACTGTTCCTCGGTGCCGAGAAGATCATTGGCGGGGCGGATGGCACACTCTCACGGGGCATGATGTGGCAAGGTTTGAGCCTGTGGATGACGCTGCGGCACGGTCCGAGTACGTGGATCCCCTCCACCTATATGCCGATGCAGCCGGGTCGTTTGTTCTTCCTCAAAGAGCTGGCAGGCCCGCTGGTGGCGGGGTGCAATTAACCGTGGGAAGTGCCGGCACGCGCGGCTGAAGCACGGTTGGTCATCTCGTGCAGACATCGGCTCGTGCAATCATGGCTGCACCGGCAATCCCGGTTATCAGCCGTTCTGAGCGATTCTCCAGGATAGCTCGACTTAAGTGTCTGGGATGACTTTGCCGATCATTCCAGATACGTAAGATCGAAACCGTACCGAGGTCCGTTTGCACATGGAAATTACGGTGGCGAATCGGCTCTCCGCCATCTTGTTCTGCCTGCTGACGCCGGGATGCCTGATCATCCAGACCGGTGTGACGAATCCGATTTCCGGACTGTCGATGGTGGCGGTTGTTCCGTTCTTCAATCTCAGCGATCAACCGGACCGGGTCGTAGATGGCCGCCAATTTGCGCTGGCCTACTTTTCAGAACTCCAAAAGGTGCCCGAATTTGAGGTCGTTCCGGTCGGTGTGACGGAAATCGCCATGACCGAGAACGGTTTGGATCTGCTCAACAACCGCGATCACGCCTTAGAGTTAGCTCGCATTCTCAAGGTCGACGCGGTTGTTGTGGACGCTGTGACCGACTACGAGCCGTACTACCCCCGCGAATCGGTCTTCAGGTCGAGTGGCTTTCTCCCCAAGGCTGGTCGTTCAACCCGGATGTTCAAACCGATTCCGGCGGCCTCCAGCAGTTGCTCGACCGTCTGCGAAAGCGGGTCAAACATTCCGGCAAGCGTCGACCGCGGCACAGGAAACGGTCGTTGAAAGTGCGTGCACAATCGGTCGATGTTCCTCGTGTTCGTGCGAATTCACAGGCCGATTTGCGGTGGCCGCGTTGGAGCACCGGAGACGGGCCTCTGGCCACCCTCAGCGAACCAATCACTCAATCCAGTCGAGCCGAAGAGCGGGTTGAGTTGCTTGCACCTCCGCCGAGGCCGGTCAGTTCTCAGCTTGTGGTCGATCAACTGCCGGCACCACCCACACCGCTGCCCGTAAAGTCAGCGCAGACCGCCTCTGTTTCTCCTGACGCGACATTGAAATCGCTGCGGAGGCGAGAACTCATCGAACTGCCGCTGTCTACCGAGACCGCTCAGCAAATATTTCAGCAACCGCTGATAAAGAAAACTCATCCACTGCCTACCGACACGATGCAAAAAAACTGTATCGGATGCCGAAATCACGTGACGAGGAAATATTTCGGACGCGGCCGAAAGCTCGACTGGTTGATCCTCTCTGGATTCCGCAGTTGCAAACCGACCCGGGCAGCCCCCTGATGTCGTACTCCCGGATCTTCGATGCGACCGATGCCGACCTGATGGCAACCCTGCGCGACTACGTGGAGTTGAGCGGTGATTTGCGCGGCGGAGGGTGAGAGGCGTATCTACAGCGCAGCGATGACTTTATCCGCTTCGCTGCCCACCAGATGATCGTCGAAATTCTGACCCTGCACGGGGGTGAAGGCAAACGGAGAATCGTCGTCAAGTGGCGAAAATACAAGTAGCCGACCCCTCCGCACAGCCGATAACTGCAAGGCAGGGGGACGTAGCGCACCTGAAATGCCGGGCCGGATTTGCAGGTCATCGAAACACCCATTCAGCAAGCGAGCCTTGCTGAATGATAATTTGTCGCCTTTTGCATCACCAAAGTTAACAACCGATGGAACTTGCGCAGATTCTGCGGATGAACACCACAACGTTTTGAGGCCGGCCAAGAAATCAAACGGCCGCGACGCATTGGCTCTTGGCTCGGTGTGTCCCGCCATTCATCCGCCGAGCCGGCAGCGGCAGGATCCACCAGGGAGGGCGAATCATCGTGCAACGTGGCATGAACGTGTTGGCGCTGGTCAAAAACTCCGAACGATACATCTTCCTCTACGACGACGAAAGTTCCGCTGACCTGTTGCAGCAGTTGGGGCGATTCGCCTCTGACAAGGAACTCAGCTTTACCTGGTACGACGCGGCCATTCTCAGCCAGAAAGTTCGCCGTCTTAAACGTCAAGCCGAACGTGAGACTCGCGAGCGACAGTTTCCCAATTCGCTGCGATGAGGTGATCCCCCCAACACGTAATGGGCCGGCATACAGAACATGGCAGGCAGGTGGACCGTTGGGCACATCCTGTGATCTTTCGTTGACTTCTTCTCGCTTTTCAGATGCATATCGCTATCGAGTCGTTTCTGAGGTATCTGCGCATTGAACGCAATGCGTCCAAGCTGACGCTGAAATCGTACGCGGAAGACCTCGACAGCTTGCTCGTCTACTTCAACGAAGAACAGGGCAAGGTCCCGCAGCCTGGTGACGTCGCGGTCGGCACATTGCGGGGATACGTCGGCTACCTCCATGAGTGCCAGTATGCGCGCACAACTATCGCCCGGCGGCTGGCTTGTCTACGCAGCTTTTTCAAATTCTGCTGCCGTGAAGGAAGGGCGGACAGCAATCCCGCGAAAGCCTTGCGGACGCCCCGCATCGGTCGGAAATTGCCGCATTTCCTCTCGATCCGTCAGTTGGCGAAGCTGCTGGAAACCCCACCGGCCAATGAGCCGGCCGGATTGCGGGACCGCGCGATTCTGGAAACGATATACTCGGCCGGTCTGCGGGTGGCCGAATTGGTGTCGCTCGACGTCGGTGATTGGGACCGCGATACAAACATTCTCCGCGTATTGGGAAAGGGGCGAAAGGAACGAATCGCACCGGTCGGCAGCTACGCCGTTCGCGCACTCTCTCGCTGGCTGGAGGTGCGAGAGCCAGATCCTCATGCCCGCCATGAGCAAGCTGCCGCCCTCTTCCTGAACCGTTTTGGACGACGTTTGACGACCCGCAGCATCGGCCGCATGCTCCAGAAGCACTTAAAGCAGGCGGGGCTCGACCGGCTGACGACGCCGCACACGCTTCGGCACAGCTTCGCAACCCATTTGCTCGACGGCGGCGCCGACCTACGAAGTGTTCAAGAACTGCTTGGTCACAAAAGTCTGACGACAACGCAAATCTACACACACGTCAGCACACGGCGCCTCCGCGAAACCTACGAGCAGGCTCATCCCCACGCGGCCTCCCAGCGGACTTCGTGAAATATTTTCCCTTGAACTAAGGGTCGAAACGTGAATTCTGTTCGCGTTTTTCTCGTTGCGAGTTTCCGAGGTCAAGTTGCCGCTTGCGGCATAGCGGACCGTACAGGCATCGACGTAACCTGCCCCTCAAGTTTTCCAAGACAACTGGATCTTGCAACAGATCGCCTCTGAAAGTACAAATCTCCGTCTGGCAGCGACATTTGGCGACTGTGTCACGGTATCGCTGCTTGCTTTTCACACGTTCAGGAGACTGAACGACCAAAACGGCTTTCGACCACGGCACGGATGCTAAACCGTCTTCGTCAATGGTTTTGCCCTGATCTGGCGATCGACCTGGGCACCGCGAATACGCTGGTTGCCATCCAGGGCGAGGGGATTACGCTCGATGAGCCATCGGTGGTCGCCCTGCAAAAGGGAACCCGCCGCGTGCTTGGCAAGGGGACTGCCGTCGGAAAGCTGGCCAAGCAGATGCTCGGCCGCACCCCCGATTCTATGATCGCAGTCCGTCCACTCAAGGACGGCGTCATCACCGACTTCGAGCTGTGCGAAGCGATGCTGCGGTACTTCATCCGAAAGGCGAGCCGCCAAACAGTTGGACTGCGCCCGACGGTGGTGATTGCCATTCCGGGTAGTATCACGCCTGTCGAAAAACGGGCGGTCTTCAACAGTGCCGAGCGAGCTGGCGCCGGCCGGGTTTATCTGATCGAAGAATCGAAGGCGGCGGGGATCGGTGCAGGGCTGCCCATTTCGGAACCGATGGCCAGTATGGTCTGCGACATCGGCGGGGGAACGACGGAAGTGGCCATCCTCAGCCTCGCCGACATCGTCGTCAGCCGGTCGATCCGTATTGCCGGCGACGAAATGGACGAAGCCATCGTCGAATACATGAAACAGCACTTTTCGCTGCGGATCGGTGAACAGTCGGCCGAGCAGGTCAAGATCGGCATCGGCAGCGCTTTTCCTCTGGAACAGGAACTGACCGCAGAAGTCAGCGGTCTCGACACCATCAGCGGCGTGCCCCGTAAGGCAGTCGTGACCAGTGAGGAAATCCGTGAAGCGTTTCGCGAGCCGATTGAAGCGATTCTGAACTGCATAAAAAGCGTTCTCGAACATTGTAAGCCGGAACTCGTGGCCGATCTGGCCGACAACGGTCTGGTGCTCACCGGCGGGGGGGCTTTGCTGCGCGGCATCGATCTGCTGATGAACGAGCAACTGGGAATCCCGGTCCGCGTGGCCGCAGAGCCGCTGACGACCGTCGTGCGGGGTACGGTCATCTGCCTGGAGCATCTGGCCCAATGGAGGGGTGGTCTCGACACCGGAGAGGGCGAGGTGTAAGGAACTGGACAAGGCATGGCCCTTGAAATCTGAAATCCGAAACAAATTCAAATCTCGAATATCTAAAACGTCAGAAGACAGCAGCAGATGACTGGGAAGTTTTGAACATTCGTGTTTCGAGAATTCGAATTTTTTTCAAGTTTCGTGCTTCGAATTTCGGATTTGGAAGCACGGACAAAATTCACGTTTCGCACTTGATTACGGTCTAAGAAAGATTTGTTTGGCAGTCTCTCTCTCCATCCCTCCTGTCTCCCCATCTGAATCATATGTTGTAGCTGTGATGGCAACCAACTTCAGAAAATCGATGATTCCGACGGCTGCGGCACTTTCGCTGGCTGCTTTAGGAATGTTGTTTCTGCCAGCCAAAGTCGGCGACGTACTCCGCGCCGGCCTGCACGATGCGATTCTGCCTGGACATCGTCTGCTGCAGCTCACTGCTACCGAAATCGAATCGGCGCTGAACCGGCTCCGCAATCCGGCAGAAAATGCCGCAAAGATGGACGAATTGACTGCGGATGTCAACGGCTGGAAAGCCTGGTGTCGCCAACTCCAGGTCGGAAACGCTTTGCTCCGCGAGCAGATCGATGTCTTGACTCAGCACGGTGTTTCGCCGTATCGCGGAACTCCGGGCCAACCGCTGATGGTGCCAGAACTGCTACAGGCTGCCGTGCTGGGCACAGAATCGGACGCGCTGTGGCGTGCCGGAACGTTGATCGACAAAGGAACCGCCGACGGCGTGGCCGAGTCGACTCTTGTTCTGGAAGACCTTCGTCCCATTGTCGATCAGGGCAAAGCTGCCGGACTTGCAGCCGGTCAACCGGTGTACTGCGGCCGCAGCGTCATCGGCAAAATTGCGACGGTCGGACGCTGGACGAGCACGGTGCGGCGGCTGACCGATCCCGGGTTCCGTGGAGAGGCGCAGTTGGCTCGGAAGACCTCAACAGGATTGGTGTTTGGGGCCCGGGGGATTCTTGAAGGTCGCGGAAAACCACTCTGCCGGTTGAAATACATGCCGGCCGCCGAACCGCTCAGCGTCGGTGACGACGTCTATACGGGAACTCGCGACGCCACAATGCCCTATCCCCTGCATTACGGCAGAATCACCAAAGCAGAACTCCAGCCGGGTGCGTTACATTGGGACATTTGGGTTGAACCGGCCATTGACAAAGTCGAATCGCAGGTGGTCCAGATCTTGAGGCGAAGATTCAATCCGTTGCGCCAACTGGCGCAGTAACAAGTTCATCGCAGCCCGCTGCACTCCAGCAGTTATCGCTATCACCCGATCCCCCAAGCCATGAAACACATCGGACTCGTGTTCTTAGTTTACAGCGCTCTGATCCTTCAGATCAGCCTGCACCCGCAGATCATGATCAGATCGGTCGGACCCGACTTTCTGACGCTGACGACCGCCGTCGCCGCTTTTTTGCTGCGGGGACGGACGGCGATTGTTTGGGCGGCGGTCATCGGACTGCTCGCCGACACTCTCGCCGGCGGACCACTAGGTGTGGAAATGTTTTGTGCGGTCGGTGTCACGTTCGCTTTCCACACGATTGTTGCGCCCGGAAACAATCGGTCGTGGCTGCCGTCGCTTCTGCTGGGCTTCCCTTTCATCTTCACATTGTTGTTCACGTCATCGGCCGCACGCGGGCTGATTGTCGGACAGCACATCGATTGGGCCCCGCTTACGGATTTGTCCGCTTGGACCGCCGTCTATTCGGCGTTGCTGTTTTTTGTCCTGTTGTGGCTGTTTACGAAGGGGCGGCAAGCCCTGACCACGTTCAAGAACCCGTCAAACGAATGGTCGGTTCCCTGAGGACCAGCGGCGAGGCGATTCCCCTAATGCATCAGAGCCACAACCAAATTCGAATCACGAAATCCAAATGTTCAAAACATGCAACCGGCGTTTTCTGTCATTGGAAATTTGAATTTGTTTCGTATTTCGAGCTTCGAATTTCAACTCTGAGATTGACCAACTTATTTCTGCGCGGATCCTAACCCCGTCCACCAACGACTCGTCATCGACTTCTGACTTTCGGACAGATTTCCGCCATGCGTAACCGCATGACCAACGTGTTTGCCGATTCTGAAAAATCGACCCGGCACGCTGCGCGCCTCTGGAAGGTGGACCGGCATCCCGGCACGCGGCTCGTTTGTTTGTTCGTGCTGATGGTGCTGCCGCTTGCAGGCGTTTTCGGGCGGCTCGTGTATTTACAAAGTTTTCTAGGCTCGGAAGTCATCGGCCGGTTCGACAGCACCACCGAGACGTTTGAATCTATTCCCAGCGGCGACGGACGCATTCTTTCGTCTGATGGAAGTGTGCTGGCTTCCGATCTACAGCGGTTCGACGTGTGGGCGCACTATCGTTGGATCGAAGAACCAGCTGATGACAACTGGCTGCTGCAGCAGGCGCTCTCGAGGTTGAGCCGAATAGAACGCCGTGACCGAAAGCTCATTGTGGCCGAAAAACAAAACGCAATCGCCCGCCGCAATGCCATGTGGCACAGGCTGTCGACTCGGGTCGCGGTGACCCGTGAAGAGACGGCTCAACATCGGCAAAGGATTCAGCAACGGGTTGAGCGGATTGTCGAGCGGGTCGAACAACGCCGCGCCGAACGGAACGCCGACATCCGGACGCCGCCCTTACCCATTGTCTTCCGGGATGGCGATCCTTGGTGGAACGGTCTCTGGATGACCGTCGTCAGTACACTGACCACCCCACCCCGCCGATACGAGCTTGATCCGATTGTCGTTCAGGAAGAGCTGGAATATCACCAACTGTTTGCAGACATCCCCCAACAAGCCGCCTCCGAGATCGAAGCACATCCGGAACTTTTCCCGGGGCTGCGGGTGCGACTCTCGACCCGCCGAGTTTATCCCCAACGGTCGTTGGCCGCGCACGTGGTCGGTGTCCGGCTGCAGATCGGCGACGACGATCTTCGTACGCGGCGGGAACAGTTTTCCGATGGCGACCCGCTCGACTATCGGCAGGATGACCGCATCGGCAAAACCGGTGTCGAGCGGTCGTACGACCGGCAACTGCACGGGCTCCGCGGTGTACGCCGAATTACGAAAAACCATCGCGGTGAAATGGTCGCTGCGGAAATCGTCCGCGCACCGCGGGCCGGCCGCGACATCACGTTGACACTCCATTTGCCGCTGCAGCAACGGATGGAACAACTGCTCGACGAATTGTTGTCCGTCGCGGGCCTCGGCGAAAGTCCGAAATCTGGAACATCGTCGGCCGGAGGAGGCGCGGTTATCGCACTTAATGTACAGACCGGTGCGGTTCTCGTCGCCGCTTCCGCACCCCGCTTTGATCTCAACCTGCTCGTCGATCCCGATCCCAAAACTTGGCGCAGCGTCACGGCAGACCCTCGCCGTCCGTTTTTCTCGCGGCTGACACAGATGGCGCTGCCTCCCGGATCGGTGTTCAAAACACTAACCGCGATGGCGTTGATGGAAAGCGGGCGTTTCGACCCCGACCAGAAAAACTTTTGCCAGGGGTATCTGGACCATCCGAATCGCTATCGCTGCTACATCTTTCGACATCAAGGGGTCGGTCACGGTGAGATGGATCTGACCGATGCGTTGTGTCAGTCCTGCAACGTATTTTTCTTTTCCGCAGCGCGGAAGGTGGGGCCGCAACCGATTGTCCAATGGGCCCGGCGATTCGGGTTCGGCCGGCCGACCGGAATCGACCTGCCCGGCGAACGCGCCGGGAATCTGCCTACACCTCCGACCGAGGAACGAACGGGCTCTGGCAAACGGGCTGTGTCAACATCCCCACCTCGGAGGAATCAGCCGGCTTACGCCGGCCGCTCGCCGAGTGCTCCCTGGTATCGGGGTGATACACTTGGGTTGGCCATCGGTCAATCACGGTTGACCGTGACTCCCCTGCAAATTGTGCGGATGATGGCGGCCGTCGCTAATGGCGGTTACCTTGTGACGCCACACGTCGTCACCGGATCGGGGTCGTCGATCGGAGATGCCTCCCGCGCAGAGTTTGTGCGGACTCGCGAACCTCGACGTATTCCGGATCTCAGCGAGGCCGCTTTGGGGCGCGTTCGCGAAGGGCTGGAAAAAGTGGTCTCACATCCACGCGGAACCGGCTACAAGCGGGTGAGGATGAAGGAAATTGCGATCGCCGGCAAGACGGGAACGGCGGAAGTCGGCGGCGAAAAAAATGATCATGCCTGGTTCGCAGGTTACGTTCCCGCCGATCAACCGCGGATCGCGTTCGTGGTTGTCCTCGAACACGCCGGCTCCGGCGGACGGTTCGCCGGCCCGCTGGCCCGGAAACTCGTCGAAGCGATGCTCAAACTCGGCGTCTTCGAACCGACGCAGGTCACCATGCGGGAATAGGTGACTCGAATTTCCAACTTCGAATGTTCATCCTTCGGACGGGCTCTCCGGCTGGGTCTGCTCCGTTCCGTTGCGGCGGCTCCATGTGCGGTTCAGGGGGCTGCACATCGCGCCTCCGATGTTTGGCAGACTGAGTTCTGGCAACGGCAGGGGACCTCCGCCCGGTCGCAGCGCCCGAATCACTCCCGCCAACACGCGAAACGGTGCCGCAAGCTTGTTCTTGAATGGCACCGCCGCCTCGCCATTGGGCCGGAACAAGACCACCGTCAGATCGTCCCCTTGCTGGTTTTCGTCCGAGAGAGTGCCGATGGTTCGCAACAGCGCCGGAACGAAGTCGACCGGATCGGAGACGTCCAACTGCTCAACGATTTTCAGCAGACCTTTGGTGCCCAGCAGCTCTCCGTCCTCGCCGTACGATTCGATCAGCGCGTCGGTATAGCAAAGAACGAGGTCTCCGACTTTCAAGCGTACGCCGAAGTTCTGATAGCTCGTCAGGCTTTGTACTTTATCGGGGATGTTCTGCGGTTTGCCCGGCGTCTGCTCTTCGAGGATCGACCACTTCTGCTTTTTCGTCCGGTATATTAAGGGCGGTGGGTGTCCCGCGTTGCAAAGAGACAGATCGTTGGTCGGGGCGAAGAAGGTCGCCACAATGGCCGTCGCGAACCGCCCCTGTTCGGTCAGACTGACGAACTCGCGGTTCAACGACTTGACGAAACGGGACTGGTCGAGGTAGTTGACGTTCTGCCTCATCAGCCCCCGCAGATTC
>Ga0310123_10004635_pt1 | contig 10380 bp, 9 predicted proteins | sample CB6_AW_1057_MG_FD_203505 | JGI IMG/M metagenome (GOLD analysis project Ga0310123, IMG submission 203505) | Marine microbial communities from Western Arctic Ocean, Canada - CB6_AW_1057 | ecosystem: Environmental > Aquatic > Marine > Oceanic | place: Canada: Western Arctic Ocean | collected...
CCTGCCTGGGTGTGCCCCGGTGGTTGGAAACACTCCGGAAGAGGCAGACCGCAAATATCAAGAAATTGCCAACCTGGTAGAGGTTGACGACGCGCTAAACTACCTGGGCCGTTACTTCAACGATATGGATTTCAATCAATATAGGCTGGACGAGCCCTTCCCGGACTTAGGAGACTTTGGCCGCAATGGCTGGGAAAGCGCCACTGATCGATTGAAGAAAGTGGCTAAAGACGAACAGCTAACTCTACGCCAGCTTGCCTTGCGCACTACTACGCCCAAGAATGCCTTCATCGGCACACCCGCACAGATAGCCGACACCATGCAATCCTGGTTTGAGGCTGGGGCCGTCGACGGGTTTATGATGAACTGCGCCGTGCTGCCGGTTGGCTTGACTGACTTCTTGGACTATGTTCTACCCATCTTGAAAGATCGGGACTTGTTTCGAACGGAGTACGAGGCGGATACTCTACATGAAAACCTGGGTCTGCCCATTCCAGCAAGCCGCTACCAGGGTAAAGCTGACCCGGCAGTGGCGAATCCCAGCAAATCCTGAGAAGGATTCTAAACGCCGTGGTTCGACGGCCTGTCCTTAGCTTGCAGGAGGGCTCACCACGAGCGGAATGCAATCCAACGTGCTTACCCTGAGCTCATCAAAGGATGCATCGGGGATTCACAACATCTCCTCCGCCGCTCTGGCGTAAGCTGAAGCCTGTAGACGGCTGCTCGTGAATGACCGGAAGCCACTGAATCCGGCTTGCGCCGGAACGACGCCTCACAGGACTCTAGCTGATTCTGATGCAAACTCCAGCTATAAGCCCCACCTCTCTAATTCTATATATCTACGGGCCGGTGAGTATCCTCGCTAGGTATCCTACGAGTTGGGTATCACCACCGGCAGGTTGGCTTCCTTCCAGGAATTGTAGCCCGGGGCCATGTACGATACGTTAGTGTATCCCATTGCCTTCAGTGTCTGCCCTGACAGGGCAGCTCGACCGGTGCCCATTCAATGAGCAATGATGCAGGCGTCTTTGTCCGGCACCACTTCTTCAATCCTGCCTTCCAAGCGCCCTCTGGGCAGCAGCACCGCTCCTTCAATGTAGCCTTTCTCAGTCTCGTCTGGTTCCCGGATATCCAGCACTATTATGGGCTGACCGGATTGCATCCGGTCATAAGTTTCCTTGGCGCTGATTGACGGCACCGTCACTTCAGCGATTTCCACCATTCGGCGACCTACGGGTTCCATATGCACTCTCCAGATTCAAGATGTACTGCCTCAGGGCCGGAAAACTAGGTTCGCCAATTTTCCTGCGGCTAACCATTTGTTCGCACAACGAATTGATTCCCAGCAAGATATGAGAATATTGCTCTTGTTGTTACTTGTCAATTATCAACCGTCAATGGTCAGTGCCCCCTGGATTGCTTCGGGACTATCCCGACGCCTGGGACCCAGCACAGGACAAACTCGGCGTGGCAGTCTCGGAATTGGCAGAGCATTACGGTATTGCCGCCAGAGTTGACGCCCACTACCGCCGTTGCTACACTCCAACCCATTGATTACGAATAGTAGGCTGCTGATACGTTTTCTGGCATATCTGTAATCCCGGGTCGGGAGCCAGTCGGGAAGGGCGCAGCAGGAGATGACAAAATGGACTTTGGCATATTTCTAGATTTTTCAACTCGTCGGGGCCTCAAGCAAGATGCCGCCTTCCGGGAGGCTTTCGCGCTGGTGGACATTGCCGAAGAAACTGGCCTGGATACTGTATGGCTGGGCGAAACCCATTTCAATGTCAACCGGCCTATTTCCGCACCAATTGTCGTCGCCGGGTCAATCGCGGCTCGGACCAAGAGACTTAGAGTAGGCATGGCGGTGCAGGTCTTGCCTCTGATTAGCCCTCTGCGCATCGCGGAGGAAGCAGCCACTGTTGATCAAATCAGCGAGGGTCGCTTTGAGTTCGGCGTGGGCCGCAGCGGTAACGAGCGGGCATACCGGGCAATGGGGATACCCTACGAAGAAAGTAGAGACCGATTTCAAGAAGCCCTAGACATCATTCTAGAGGCGTGGAAGGGAGAGACCTTCTCCTACGAGGGCAAGTATAACCACATTTCCGACGCGACCGTTACACCGATGCCCTACCAACAACCCCACCCCAAAGTGCGGCTGGCCTCCACCACCGACGACAGCTTTTCCAGAGTAGGCCGGCTGGGATTCCCTATTTTCTTGTCGATGCGGGGAATGGATGTTCATGGTCTGGAGAGCAGACTCAAGGACTACACAAAATCCTGGGCGGAAGCCGGACATGAAGGAACGGCTGGTGACATTTCGGTTCGAGTTCCCATGTACATCGGCACCTCCCGGGAAGGTGCGATCGAGGAACCGAGAGAGAGTCTGGAGGCCTTTTTCGCGCGGATGCGAGTCCGATACGAGCAAGGCCGAGACGAAGAAGGGTCAGGGGGTATCGGGCCGGAGCGAGTCGCGTTGCTCAAGGCCAGAGCAGAGCAATTGGCCAAGCTCACCTACGAGGAAATATTAGATACCAAGGTGATTTGCGGCACGCCGGAGGAAGTAATCGATAAGTTGACCCAGTTCAAAGAAACCCTGGGTCTGACCGGGTTCACCGCCGAGCTAAACCCAGGCGGGCTACTGCCGGTGGAAGCGGTGCAACGAAGTCTGAAGCTATTAACTGAAGAGGTTATGCCAGCCTTCAAGTAGACGTTCTATTTGGGCAGGCACATTGCAGCGGTAATCACTCGCAGGGTGGAGATTTTCAGTAAAGCCGGAAAAAGACAGGAGGATAGTATATGGTTGATCATCAACAAGCGGCAATCCTTAGCCCCGAGACATTGATCGAAGAATTCAAGAAGAACGGGGTCACCCACATAGTCACCATCCCGGACAGCGAGACCAACTATTTGTATGAACTCATGACCGCCCAGCCCTGGCTGGAAATTGTACCCTCAGCCCGGGAAGGCGAGACCTTTGCCATTGCGCTGGGGCTGATCATCGGCGGGAAAAAGCCCGTCTGCCTGATCCAAAACACCGGCATGCTAGAATCCGGGGACTCCATTCGAGGGATGGCGATAGACTCGGGCTTCCCCTTGGTCTTTGTGGTTGGATATAGGGGCTGGACCCGCCACGGACCAATTACCGATTCGGTGGCCCGATACACCGAGCCATTCCTGAACGCCATGCGCGTCAACTACTACTTGGTCGAGCAAGATGCCGACAGTGATCGCATTTCATTGGCCTTTGAAGAATCGAAAAACACCAAGCGCCCGGTTGCGGTGCTGGTTGGCGACGAATACCATGGGTTCAACCGTTAGAGAATCCCCAGAATGTATCTCTGCGGAGAACCGCAATCCATGATTCCATCCTTGATGATAGAAACACTATGGGAGAAACAAGATGATTGAAGCAAGTGAAGTATTTCGGGTGTTCCAAGAGTATCGCGGCGATGCCATTGTAATTCCATCGGGCACATCCGGACGCTTTTGGGCGGACCACACAACCAACGAGAAAAGGGACCTGGTTATCGGCGGCGCTATGGGGCAGACTACTTCTGCCGCCTTGGGCGTGGCCCTTTCGCTAGCTGACGAAAAGGTGGTGCTGTTTGATTCAGAGGGAGCGCTGACCATGAATATGGGCATTCTAGCGACCATTGCGGGCAAGAAACCCAAGAATTTCCTCCATATTTTGATGGATAACGAATGCTACGCTACCACCGGAGGGCAGCCGGTGCCCAACGCACAGGAGATTAACTACGCCGGTATGGCCAAAGAGGCCGGTTATCTTGCCGCTTATAATTATGACAACTTGGAAGACTTCGCCACCAACATTGGAAGCATTATGCAAGAAACCGGGCCAGTCTTCGTTGCGATCAAAGTAGTACCCAGGGTGGAAAACGAACCAATGGGGAGCCGGGTACGCCGCGCCTCGCGCAGCCGAGCCGAAAGTATTCGGGACCTTCAAACTGAGCTGGGCGTCGCTGTAGCATAACCGATTCAGATTGCGCCAATACGGCTGCTCGGCCCACTCAATATTTTCAGGATGAGTAACGAGGATGAGTAACGAGGTTGAGTCATGAAACTGGCTAGGTTTAGCGTAGACGGTTGGCAAAGCTACGGACTCGTTGAAGGCGATCGGGTCAGGGTGATTCAGGGCAGTATCTTTGGTGAGCACCAGGTCACCCAGGCTTCATACCCTTTGGACCGGGTCAAGCTCCTCCCGCCGACCGTACCCTCTTGCTACTGGGCCATCGGGCTGAACTACGCCGCCCATATCGCCCATCAAGAAGGCGCGCTCGACGCCGAACGAATCCAGCGAGAATCTCAGGGGTTCCGGCCCTGGAACAAGGGCGCCAATTGCGTGATTGGGCACGAGGACACCGTCGTCTTGCCCGCCGACTCTGATTATGTTCACTACGAGGGAGAATTGCTGATCGTAATTGGCAAACCTACCCGAAAAGTGAGCAAGGAAGAAGCTCCTAACTTCATCCTGGGCTATTCCTGCGCCAATGACGTCAGCAGCGAAGGTTCCTGGCACAATGACCTGTCCAACTGGCGCAAGAAATGCTCGGATACTTTTGGACCGGTAGGCCCCTGGATCGAGACCGACGTGGGCGACCCGCATCAGCTTGATATAATCACCCGCTTGAACGGCAAAGAAGCCGACCGGGGCAGCACTTCCGGCATGGTCTACAACTGTTTTGAAATCGTCAGCGGGATCAGCCAGTACCTTACGCTGTATCCCGGCGACATAATATTGACCGGCGCGCCCGGAGCGGTTGAGCAGTTGTCTCCTGGTGACGTCGTCGAAATTGAAATCCCCGGCATCGGCACCCTGCGCAACCCGGTGGCAGCGGAAAGCTAGGTCACGCCGGAACGACCCATGACTAGGCTCCTGGTAAAGCCCAGGAATAAAACCGTGGTATTTAAAGCAACGCTATGTAAGTCACTGTTGAAGGAGGAAACCGATGGCGCGTTTACCAGCGGTCACCCGCGACCAGTTGCCCGCCGAATTTAGAGAGGCCTTTGACCAGGTCTTGGAAGCCAATGGAGGACGGGTGAGCGGCCCAACGTCGATTACGGTCAACAGCCCGGAAATGGCCAAACGTCGCGGCCACCTGACTAGTTACCTGCGGTACGAGACCACTATTTCCCAGAATTTTCTAGAGCTTGCGATTATAACTGCAGCCCGTGCGATGGATTGCCCTTATGTCTGGAACGCCCACGCACCGGCAGCCCGCCGCGCTGGAGTCAGCGACGCCCTGATCGACGCCCTACGGGAGCGGAAACCCTTGCCCTCCATGAGTCCCCAAGAATCTGCACTGGTCGGCTATGGCCAGGAGTTCTACCGAACCCACAAAGTAAGCGACAGCACCTTCCAGGCGGCGCTGGACCAGTTTGGGTCTCAGCATCTGGTGGAATTGACCGCGTTGATGGGACACTACGCTCAGACTGCCTTCATCCTGAATTCCTTCGACGTTCAGTTGCCGGACGGAACAACCGAACCGGTTTTACCGGTTTAGTTTTGGAGCAGCCCATGCGCACCATTGACATTCACGCCCACCTGATGCCTCAGTGCTTTTGGAATGCCGTTGCCGGCGGCGGCAATTGGTACGGCATGACCCATGAACCCCAGCCCGGCAATGGCTTCACCGTGAGTAACGGCAAACGGGACGGAGTATCCAACCCGATGCTTCGGTCCACCGTAGAAGAGCGGATCAAGGACATGGACGCCCAGGGCGTTGATATTCACCTTGTATCGGTGGCCACGCCCATGTTTGGCTACCATCTCCCTCCTGACCAGGGCCTCAAACTGGCCCAGGAGGTCAACGAAGAGATCGCTTCAATGACCCGTCGGTATCCCGAACGGTTCGTGGGGATGGCAACCCTACCGGTTCAGGACATCCCAGCGTCGATCAAAGAGTTGGAGCGCGCAGTGAACAGCCTGGGATTCAAGGGTGCTGAGTTGGACACGGTGGTCAACGGCAAGAATTGGGACGAGCCGGAATTTTTGCCCCTGTTCAGAGCTGCTGAGGAAATGGGCGCGGTGCTGTTTTATCATCCCCAGCCCAACAACAATCTGGTCATGGAGAAATTCCCCAAATTTGCGATGGGTAATAGCTTTGGCGTGCCCTTGGAGGACACTCTGGTGGTGGCTGCGTTGATCTTCGGCGGCATTCTCGACCAGTGCCCTGACCTGAAGGTATGCGTCGCTCATGGCGGCGGGCCCGCCTGCTTCGGCATGGGGCGTATGGATCGCGGCTGGCAGGTGCGCTCCGAGGCGCGAGTTAATATCGAGCATCCTCCCAGCTACTACCAGAGCAAAATGTACTACGACTGCATCACGATGAGCGAACGCGCCCTGCGGTTCCTGATCGATACAGTTGGCATCGACCGAGTGGTGCTGGGCAGTGACTGGCCTTATGTTAACTGGGACCCTTCGCCGGTGGCCTGGATCAACAGCCTGGAAAGTTTGAACCAGGCTGAAAAAGAGCAAATTCTGTGGAAGAACCTGGAAGCTCTGCTGGGGATTTAGCTGGCTAACAAAATGAGTGGCAAGCAGGCCAAAACAATCAATTAGGTGAGAGTCCGTCATTCCGGCGCATGCCGAAATCCAGTCAAGGCCTGGCAACAACTGACATTTTTGTGTAGTCAAGAGTAAGTTCCTGGACTCCGGTTTGCGCCGGAGCGACGGGGGAAGTTTACGCAACTACAGGCCCTGTATGTTACAGTCTTTCAATTTGTTAGGCGCTGTTACCCGCCCTAATCGTGGTTCGACAAAATCACCACGAGCGCATAGTCGAGGCCCTTTACCTGACATTAGGTAGAGGGCCTATTTATTTCTATCTACGGTCAGGATATGAGTTAAGCGCCGTTTTGCCCCCGGAGCGCCTTCAGCACCTTCTCCGCCGTGATTGGCAAGTCCATGATACGCACACCCACCGCGTCATAGACCGCGTTGGCGATGGCCCCGGCCACCGGGGTGTTACTACTCTCGCCAATGCCCTTGCTCTGGAAGGGTGCTGGGCCAGTGGAAGGTTCCAGCAGCACCGTGACCAACTCGGGGATGTCCTGCATGGTGGGCAGTTTGTAATCGCCCATGCTCAGGGTGGATACCTGGCCTTCTTCGGTAACCATCTCCTCCATTAACGCATAACCCAGGCCCTGTATGACTCCGCCGTCAATTTGCCCCTGATGGGCCAGCGGATTTAGCACGGTGCCCACGTCATGCACGGTCACAATCTTGTTGACGGTTACCTGTCCAGTTTCCGGGTCTACTTCTACTTCAGCCGCCTGGGTGCAGTATGAGGTCTCTTCGGTGGGCGGCGAGGTGTATTGCTTCTGGCCGGTGACTGGTTGCTGAGTGGCGTCGACCGAACGCGAGGCGACTTCGCTGATCGACAAAGACCGCCCAGAGTCGCCCTGCGAGACGAACTTGCCCGATTGAAGGTGCAGGACATCCGCCGATGTGCTCATATATTCAGCGGCCAGCACGGTAAGTTTCTCCCGTAGGTCGTTGGCCGCTCCCAGTGCAGCTTGACCGGCGGTGTAGGTTACCCGTGTGCCGCCCGGGCCAGACTCGAAGTCCACGGCGTCGGTATCCCCCACCACCAGCGTGACATCTTCCACCGGAATGGTCAGCGACTCGGCGACGATCTGCCGCATGACGGTGCGCGCGCTAGTGCCGGTGTCCCACAAGGACATCAGCAAATTGACTTTTCCATCTTCGTCCATCGCAACCCTGGCCGAGGACTGACCAGAACCCTGAGCCTGGTCGCACATCGAAAGTCCTCTGCCCAGATTGGGTTTCGCCTTTGAAGTCTGCCAGCCTACGGCGTCGGCAGCTTTCTGCAATGTTTCAGCAGCCCGGATGTTGTACCATTCCTCGCCGGTGGGTGAGGCGTCGCCCAACTGAAGGGCGTTAATCCGGCGAAATTCAAAGGGATCCAGGCCCAATTCCTTGGCAACCATGTCCATGTGCGACTCAACCGCAAAGGCGACCTGAGGCTTGGCCGGTGCGCGCATGTGCCCACAAGGAATGTTATTGGTGTACACCATGTAGCTGTCGATCTGAACGTGGGGAATGCGGTAAGGGCCGCCGCTATGGTCGGCGCCCCGCAGATGCACCCTAGGCTTGAACGCGCCAAAGGCCCCGCTGTTAAAAACGACGCGGGCTTGCCGCGCCCACAGCCGGCCGTCTTTTTTCACGCCGGTCTTGAGCGTGATGATTCCTGGGTGCCGTGGGTTGCCGGCCATAAACTCCTGGATGTAATCCATCACCATTTTGACCGGCCGCCCTGAATAGAAAGCCAGGTAATAGCACAGCGGCACGTCCATGAACGAACCCTTGCCACCAAAGTCGCCGCCAATGCTGCACGGGTTGATCCTGATCTGCTCTTTGGACAATCCCCAGACTGCGGCCAGTTGATCCCGGAGCATGAAGGGGCCTTTGTTGTTGGCCCAGATTTGCACCCGACCAGCACCGTCAATTTCAACAACACAAGCGTGAGGCTCAATGTATCCCTGGTGAGCCAATTGGGTGCTGAAAGTATGCTCAATTATCAGGTCCGACTCCTGGAAACCCTGCTCTGAATCCCCTTTAGCCCAGGAGTTGTGGGCTAATACGTTGTTTATATCTGATGGCGGCTGGGGCAATCCTCGATATGAAGCCATGTTTTCGTGTAGGACTGGCGCCGACCTATCCATCGCCTCTTCTGGGTCGAATACAGCTGCTAGTTCTTCGTATTGGACGTCGATCTGGAGCAGCGCTTCCTCGGCCAAGGCCGCTGACTTAGCTGCCACGGCGGCTACTTTGTCTCCAACGAACAAAACCTTGTCTCGGGCCAGCACCGGATGGTCGCGCAGTAGCCGTCCCACCCTGCTGTCGGGGAGGTCACCGCCGGTCACAACTGCGTGCACACCCGGCATTTTCTGAGCCTTGGATATGTCGATGCTCACGATTCGCGCATGAGGGTAGGGGCTGCGTAAGACCTTCCCCCACAGCATGCCGGGTCGGTCAATATCGGCGGCATACAACGCGTTGCCCGACACTTTGTCGGGGCCTTCGGCTTGGGTCACCGGTTGTCCAATAACTGAGTAGGTAGTCACAGTTGTTCTCCCTGGATACTTTTCTTGGGGGCGAAGTAGGGGTTAGTATAGCCTCTCATTCGGCCTGCGGACAGTGGACTCAAAAAATCATCACAAAGTCCAGGAAATAGCCAAGAAGCCCGCTGGTGGCAAGCCGATCGTGGCCCGGTTGGGGCATTCCTATCAATCTGGGTTGTTCCATATTAGAATAGCGGAGCCGACATTTTTGTAGATTGGAGCTGTTAAATGCCAACAGTGAATACTGTCTTGGGCCCGGTGGAGACCGCAAACCTGGGCTTTACCTTGAGCCACGAGCACGTGGGCACCAACGCCGCCGGCCTTCGCCACACTTACCCTGAAATCATCGACCGTGCGGGAGTAATTGAGCAGTCAACAGCGGCTATGCAGGAAGTCTACACCGCGGGTGTCCGCACTATTGTAGATGTAACGACGATCGACCTGGGCCGGGACATTGAGATGATTCAAGAAGTTTCTCGGGCGAGCGGGATTCAAATAATTGCGGCCACCGGCAACCATCTGGCGGTGCCACGACCTTTTGGAGATATTTCTCCCTCGGTTATTGCCCAGCTGTACGTCCGTGAAATTGAGGAAGGCATTGAGGGCACTGGAATCAAGGCCGGAATAATTAAAGTTGCCAGTGACCGGGGCGGAATAACCGCTCCCCAGGGGGTGGTGTTGCGGGCCGCGGCCCGAGCCCATATTCATACTGGACTTCCGATATCAACCCATACCTGGTCGCCCGACCGGGTTGGGGAGCAGCAAGTTAAAATTCTGGAGGAAGAAGGTGTCGACTTGAGCAGGGTCTACATTGGCCATAGCAATGACGATACTGATATGGACTACCTGCTGGGTCTGCTGAACAAAGGCGTGTGGTTGGGAATGGACCGCTACCCCGGCGGCCGTATTCCCGGCACTCCCAATTGGGAACAGCGCACTGAGATAGTCAAGAAACTTATCGACGCCGGCTTCAGCCATCGGTTCATGTTGTCTCACGATTATTCGGTACCCAAGGCACGTTATACCCTGGCGGAACAGGAAGAGCGCCGCCGGATCAACCCCGATGGCTACAACTTCATTCCAAGAAAAGTATTGCCCAGGTTGAAGGAATTGGGAGCCTCCGAAAAGGTCATCCAACAGATCACAGTAGAGAACCCGCGCCGCTTCTTCGAGGGCAATTGACAGGGAACTTGAATTATCAACGCCGAACCAATTTAGGGATAGACCAGCCCAGGACTAAACTAGATTGCTTGCGACGTTAGCCCGTAACCC
>Ga0310123_10004637_pt1 | contig 10379 bp, 6 predicted proteins | sample CB6_AW_1057_MG_FD_203505 | JGI IMG/M metagenome (GOLD analysis project Ga0310123, IMG submission 203505) | Marine microbial communities from Western Arctic Ocean, Canada - CB6_AW_1057 | ecosystem: Environmental > Aquatic > Marine > Oceanic | place: Canada: Western Arctic Ocean | collected...
AAGAGGCTACTTCAAACAGTCAAGCAATGGGCTATGAGGGTAATGATATACCCGAAGACTTCATTGTACCCCCATGTACTCTTGAAGATGTTGACCGCGCAGTTTTCGACCTTTTTAATCGTCAAATTCCTTTAGAATATCTCCAAAAGGGTGAGATGAAGAAAATTCCTGTCATCTTTGCCACAGGAGAAAGATTTGCTGTTCTTCGTCGCAAAGAGCCTCTTCGTGATAGGGCAAATGCTTTGATACTGCCGCTGATATCGATAATGAGAACTGCAGTTTCTCAAGTACCTGAAACGGGCACAGGACCTGGTCAGGGTAGTCCAATCACTGTAAAAAAGAGAATTGCAAAAGAAAGCGCAGTGTATAAAAGACTTAAAAATAGCCTGGGCTTAAAAAATCAGGCAGACTCTCCCAGCCCTCTAAATTTGGAGACTGGGCCGAAGGGCTCCGGAGCTAAGCCGGGAACTGTGGCGTCTAGACGAAACAGTAGTCCTGCCAGCTCAGAAGTGAGGTCTGGGAGGCTCTTGACTCCGTCTTTGAGCGACAATATATACGAGGTCATTACGATCCCTCCTGTTAAATTCTACCAAGCAACGTATGACGTCACATTTTGGTCCCAGTATACACAACAGATGAATGATATGATGATGGCAGTAATGAGCACATATCAAAATAATCATGCGAGATCTTTTCGTCTAGAAACAGATAAGGGCTACTGGTTTGTGGGATATGTTGGATCGGAATTTCAGCCAGGGCATAATCACGACGATTTTACTGATAATGAGCGGTTGGTCCGTTACAACTTCGAATTTCGTGTGACTGGGTATCTTATTATGCCAGATTATCCGGGTGCACCCTCCGGAATACGAAGGACAATCTCAGCGCCTACAATGGAATTTGGTACCACACAATTAAGTACTCCGTTTGTAGCAAGCCCAGTAGGCTCAGTTCCTAGTGCCGATCCTGTTGCGTATGTTTTGCAGGATATTGCAACAATGGACGATCCTCTTCCTGGACAGTCACCCGGTTCTTCTGCAGCAGCATCTGCTATGGGCACAGTGGGAGTGAACGTACCAGGCGCAGGGCCCAGCATTTCATCAGCATCGCCTTCTATAAGCACGTCGACCGGTCAAAAGTCTAACGATCCAATGGTAAAGGCGGCTACGGGAGGCATAAATAAGAATGACAGCACATCTTTAGGGGGATTCACAGCGGGAAAATCTGCCGTAGATCTTTACAGAGTAGAGGTAGACCCATTTACAGGAAAGCCTAAAAAGACAATACTAAAAATTAAAACTAGAAATCAAAGAAAAGGCGAGACAGTGTACAGAGAAGGGCAAACAAAAAAGCTGAGTGGGATTAAGCTAGATGACTAATAAAAAGCAGTTTCAAACTTATATGTCAATCACCTTATTTGACGCAGGGAATTTTGAGTCTCTTCTCAATACTTATCTAAGGATGACACGAGTCTAAGGAGATACTTTCGATGGCCGAGCAGACATTCCGATCACCAGGATTTTTTGAGCAGGAAATTGATCTTTCTGCGAGACGCGCAACTCCGCTCGGAACCCCAGCGGGCGTGATAGGCACAGCAGTAAAGGGGCCTGCTTTCGTCCCAGTGACAGTGGGTTCTTTAGCAGACTTTGAAGCCAAATTTGGAGCTTTAAGCTCTGATAGATTTGGACCCTACGCAGTCAGAGAATTCCTTAAGCATAAAAATTCAGTAACTTTCGTCCGTGTATTGGGCGCAGGTGCTAATGAAACAGACACACATAGAGCAAACTCAGCACAGGGCGGATACGTTCAAAATGCTGGTTTTAAGATCGCAAGCACAGCAATTACTGAAAATTCTTTAGTGGGACAACACCTTGGATGTGTACAGTTCCTTGCAGCATCACATGATCTAAGAAGTGACAATGGCAGTGGCCTTGAGGCCGCAGGATACCCAGTATATACAGATAACGACTCCTTTAAGGAGCGGTTATCTTCAGGCGATGACAAGGTTAATCTGATACGTGCGGTTCTTTTTACTCCAACAGGTTCTCGTTTTGAACCTCTGGATCATGGACAAACTTTTGCAAGTCATGCATCAGCTCGTGACTCACTCGCAACAGCAGGTGATACAGATGGAATTGGGCACAATTACTTTAAGCTAGCACTTTCATCTTCGTCTGGCGCTGATTTCGCAAATGATGAAAGCAATGCGGGCGTAAGAATATTCAAGGTTTCTCTAGATCCAAATAGCGGAAGATACATTTCCAAGGTTCTAAATACAGACCCGGATCGCTTCCAGGAAGAAGAGCATCTTCTTTGGCTAGATTACGCAGTTGAGGATGAAATTGCATCCGTATCAACTACAGCTGGTGCTGTGGCACTCCTTTCAGGATCTGCTAGTACAACAACTAATGGTTATGATACAACATCTGCATATAGAGATTTGTTCGGTCGACACGACACGAGATACTCCACACCCAGAACGCCTCTGATCATCTCTCAACCTTTTGGTTCTGCAGAATTTGATCTGTTCCACTTTGAAACAATAAGCGACGGCGCGTGGGCAAACAACAAGTACAAGGTCTCAATTGCTAATTTGAGAAAGTCATCTGACCCCAAGGATCCATTTGGAACATTTGATGTTCAAGTTCGAAAATTTGATGACACAGATCTTAATCTTGAGATTATAGAGTACTATCCCGAATGCAACTTGGACCCATCTCATGAGAATTATGTTGCTCGAAAGATCGGTGACAAGAAGGTTTCTTATAACTTTGATGCTGCAGACGACGACGAACGGCGCTTGGTAATCAGCGGCAAGTACCCGAATAAGTCTTCTAGGGTTAGAATTAGAATGCACGACAACGTTGAGTTGGGACGCATGCCTAAAGAAGCTTTACCATTCGGATTTCGTGGGCTTCCAGTTCTTAAGACTTCTAATACACTGACTGATCTTTCGACAAGAAACCTTGTAGACGGAGACAATAGTGCTGTTGGAAGCAATTCACCTGTTCGTTTGGGTGGTCACAATATAAGTGGCAATTCAGTTTCATCAGGTCTCACAGGATCGATTGTTCCGCCACTACCACTTAGATTCAAGTGCACACGCGGCGCAATCTCAACTGCAACATCATTTGCAGTGGGTCAGGTGGGAACGAACGAAAGAGTCGATGCCCGCTTTTACTGGGGTGTGAAGTTCGAAAGACTTCCAATGACATCATCTGCAGATCAAGGATCTGTGGCAAATGCAGTACTCAACACAAACATCGGTGGTCAACCGAATCCATTAGTCAGTGCGTATACCAAGTTCCAGGGAATTTCCCAGCTAGACACACTGGTCACAGGCTCAGGTAAGGACCTCTTCAATAACAATAAGTTCACGTTGGCGAGAGTCGCACTTCAAAATCAGCTAGCTTCTGGTCATATTTCTGATATAACAGGAACTGCCAAGGATCATATGCTTGAGGCAGCTTACATAAGAAATGGTACACCAGATGCTTCAGATTACACAGTTCATGATACGATCAGGTCTGGCAGAATTACGTTAGCAACATTGGTGCATTCATCGTCAACAATCTTCAACAGATTCCAGTCATTCTGTAAGTTTAATACGGTTTTCTACGGTGGTTTCGACGGTCTTAATGTTCTCGATAAAGATAACAGGCTAATGACTGACAGGGCAACATCACAGGATACTGGCGGAAAAGCTGGAGATGCATTCGACGGCGGATTAGGACTAGCAAACACTGACACAGGCGGCCTTTCCGGAACAGGAAAGAAAAACAACATCGTCAAGTCGTTCCGAAGTGCTGTAGATATTCTTACAGATCCTATGTCCTCCAGAGTGAATATACTAGCTATTCCAGGTATGCGTGATTCGTTTATCACTGATTACACCATGGACAAGGTAAAAGACTACAGCATGGCGATCTACTTGGTGGACATGCTAAACTACGACAAGAATTCATTGCGTCTCTTTGATGATTCAACAGAAAAGGTTGATGTAAGAGAATCAGCAGAACAGTTCGAATCTAGAGCGATTGATAATAATTACTCAGCAACATACTTCCCAGACGTGTATCTAAATGATCCCGTCAATAGGACAAATGTCAAAGTCCCACCATCAGTAGTTGCATTGGGAGCGCTGGCTTTCAATGACAAGGTTGCATATCCATGGTTCGCGCCGGCTGGATTTAACAGAGGCGCTCTGGATGCAGTTGCAAATGTTGATGTAAGACTAAATGCAGGTGACAGAGATGCTCTGTATGATTCTAGAATTAACCCGATTGCAGTATTTCCATCGGGTGGGTTTGTAATCTTCGGTCAGAAGACGCTCCAAATGGCTAAGTCAGCACTAGACAGAGTCAATGTTAGAAGGCTCCTCCTTGAAGTTAAGCGTCTTGTGAGTGCAATTGCAACTAAGCTACTCTTTGAGCAGAATAATTCTGCGACTAGAGACAGGTTCGTGAACCAAGTGACTCCACTTCTGGCTCTCGTTCAAGCACAGGCAGGGATTGAACAATTCAGGGTTGTTTGCGATGACACAAATAACAATTCAGAAGATGTTGAATCTAATAAGATGAATGGACGAATCGTGATTGTACCAACACGCGCGGTAGAGTTCATCGCGATCGACTTTATAATAACCAATAGCGGGGTATCGTTCGAGTAATGAATACGTATATTCTGATGACAGACGCACAGTTAGGAGCATAAGCAGATGGCCGAGCTGACATTTAAAAGCCCAGGCGTAAGTTCAAGAGAGATTGATCTTTCCGGACCTACAGCATTAACACCACAAGGCACACCCGCAGGAGTGATTGGCACCGCTCAGAAAGGACGTGCTTTTGTACCAATAACCTTCGCTACATACCAAGATTTTGTTGCTGAGTTTGGTGGAACAGACGGAAAGAAGTTTGGACCACTAGCAATAAACGAATGGATGAGAAACGCCAGAGCCGGAACTTATGTTAGAGTTCTAGGCGTTGGCGATGCACAGCAGAGAATCGCTGGAGGGAATAACTCCGGACGCGTGAACAACGCTGGATTCGTTGTTGGTGACGAACAGGTATGGGACAACGGTTTAGAAGGATACAATAGATACGCGATTCATGGCGGCGTGGTAGGAAGAACATTCTTGCTGGGCGCTTTGATGACACAGAAGGCTTCAACAACGGTGCTCTCTGATGCAGGTCTACCAATTTCTGCTACACGCGCTTTCCCAATTCTTCGCGGAATGGTTATGGCAGCCTCAGGAGTTAACTTAACACTTTCCTCTTCGGTTGCAAGTCAGAACGCGTACAACTTGGTCAATACACCAGACGGAACAGCAGCAACATACAGATTCGGCGAGGCAACAGCTCAAGCCGGCGCGGCTACCCTTACAGTTGCTGGCAATGTCGCTATTAATGATGAGCTTACAATCCTTTCATCAGACACCACATCTAAAACATATAAAGCTGCGTCATCCACAAATGCCGCTCTAAATGAGTTTAAGCATGGTGGCACTGTTACTGAAATTGCTGACGCGATCGAACTCTGTATTGAACACGCTAACGGGCACGACGGCAAGATTCTCGTGAGCAATGTCGCCGGAGTGATAACTTTGATCCAGGCCACCGCAGGTGTAGCAGGTAATACTGCGATCACAAATGGCCTCACTAATGTAACTGCACCCGCCACTTTCACAGGCGGTGGTGCTAAGGGCGATGCGGGTGCCTCACACGGTACTATTGTTAATACAAACGGCAAGCAGAGTTTCGTAATGCTGCTGAACGGACACGTAGCTGGGGATCAGTACAGCAATGTTATAACGGCATCTTTTGATCCGACTGCTGCTGAGCACTTCTCAAACGTTTTCAATACTGATGCAGAGAGCCTCCAGAAAGCCGGTCATCTCTTGTACGCTTGGTGGGATATTCACCCATCTATTGCTATTGCAGACGGCACAGGGCTTTCGGCGGCCGCAACAGAAGCTGCACTGCTTCTCTCTGGAACACAGGGACGTAACAGCGGTAATTCTAACGTACCCAATTATGAGAACTTCGAAGATCGTTTCCGAACTGCTCACACACCCTGGTTCATATCACAGAAGTATGGTGGAAGAAACAAGGAATTGTTCAGGGTTCACGCGATAGATGATGGAGCCCGAGCAAACGATCTTTTCAAGATAACGATTGAGAACATTGCTGCTAGCAATAATAGCAATAAAAAGTACGGAAAATTTGACCTACTCGTCAGAGACTTCTATGATACTGATCAGGATCCTGTCGTATTTGAGGCATTCAGAGGACTTAGTCTAGATCCAACATCTGATAGATTCCTCTCTAGAGTGATCGGTGATCTTAGCATGTACTACGATTTCGATCAGCCAAAGGGAAGACAGAAGCTTCGCATAGAGGGATCTCATCCAAACACGTCTCGCTACATTAGAGTTGAAGTACATACTCAAGTAGAACGAGCTTCTATTGACGGAACAGCGCTCCCAGTAGGTTTCCAGGGACCTCACCACTTGAATACTAGTGGCTCTTCAACTGCTGGTGATGCAACAACAAACCTTGTAATGGGTCATCTCACAGGAACATCCGGTTTGACACAGGGTGAGCTTGGTAGCCTTAAAGAACGACCGCTGCCTCTAAGAGGAAGTCTTGTTCAGGGGACAGGTCTTAAGAAGAAGCTAAATGCTTCATTGAACTGGGGCGTTCAATTCGAAATCCAGGACAACGCAAAGGATTTGAATGCAGCTAATAGGATCGATACGTCTATATCTTCCTTCACCAAGTATTTCCCACGTTTCCAGGATTCGTGGGCCAATGTGTCGGTAGGAAATAATGATGGCACATCAGACACTGGCTCGATCGTGGTGGACTGCGATGTATTCAATAGGAATAAGTTCACTCTAGAAAACATTCAGGTTTCTACTGGCTCAACAGACAGACCGGTATCTGCGCGTTGGGGCGCAGCACGTTATCGTAGAGATAGCGCACTGGCTTCAACACTTACAGATTCAGATGGGACTGTTTATCCGCAAGACGTGACAAGATTCCTCGATCCTGCCAAGGACTTCAACCACTTGCCAAGCCGCAAGTACCTTAAGTTCTCTGTCTTTGCACAGGGTGGATTTGATGGTGTTAACATCTTTGACAAGCAGAAGGCTGCATTGACAGATATTGCTGCTCGAAGAGAGTTCGGTGATGATACGAAGCAAGGTGGGGTATCTGGTCCGACTATCGCGTCTTACAGAAAGGCGATCGATGTTATGGAAGAGAAGGCAGATGTGGATATCCACTTGTTAGCCATTCCAGGAATTCGACACAATGCTGTTACAGATTACGCAATCGATGCTGTAGAAGACAGGTTTGACGCGATGTATATCATGGACATCGAAGAGAAGGACATGGATGATTCATTTGTCACAGGTTCCTCAGTTCAGCTACCTTCTGTGACTTACACAGTCAATAACTTCGAATCTAGAAACTTAGACAGTTCATTCGCCGCGGCGTATTACCCAGATGTGGTTATCACTGACCCGGCAACACATTCTAATCTTCAGTGTCCACCATCAGTTGCAGTTCTTGGAGCATTCGCTCTTAACGATACTGTAGCTCATCCATGGTTTGCCCCTGCAGGATTTACAAGAGGTGCATTGAAGACGGTCCTAGAGTCTCAGGTAAAACTAAACCGATCTAATTTAGATGCACTTTACGAAGCGGACATCAATCCGATTACAAGCTTCCCACAAACACCGGGAGTCGTCGTCTTCGGACAGAAGACACTACAGGCAGCTGAAAGTGCGCTTGATCGAGTAAATGTTCGTCGTCTCTTGATTGAGATTCGTCGTCGTGTTAAAAGAATCGCTAATTCTCTTCTGTTCGAGCCGAACAGGGCTGAGACACTGGCAAGATTCTCAGCGGCAGTTAATCCAGTGCTTCAGCAGATTCAAGCTCAGCAGGGTCTGGATAGGTTCAAGGTTCAGATAGACACAACAACAACAACTCAAGCAGATGTTGAGAACAACACAATCAGAGGAAAGATCTTCTTACAGCCGACACGTTCGGTGGAATTCATCTCTCTAGACTTTGTTGTGACCAATCAAGGTGCGGAGATATAAAAACTAGACGACGGCGATATTTAGATACGTCAAAGGCTTTTAGGAGATAAGAAAATGGCAGAGACACTTTCAGTCACAGACATGCTACCCAATAAGTTTGAGCCGAAAAGAAAATTTCGGTGGGTCTTCGCTATTGAAGGCATCGATGCCTTCCTTATGAAGACTGCTGCTCGACCAACAGTTACAATCGCAGAGCAGGAAATTCCTTACATGAACTCTACTCGTTACCTTGCAGGTAAGACAAAGTTCGAGGCAATTTCAGTAACATTGCATGATCCGATCGCACCATCAGGTGCTCAACAGGTTATGGAGTGGGTACGAACTCACTTTGAGTCTGTCTCCGGACGTGCAGGTTATGCTGATTTCTATAAGCGTGATTGTCAACTTAAGCTACTAGATCCAGTCGGAACCGTCATTGAGCTTTGGGACCTCAAGGGTTGCTTCCTTACGAATGCTACATTCGGTGACTTGGATTACGGTGCAGAGGATGCTACTGAGGTTTCACTATCAATTCGTTTTGATAACTGTGTACTCCAGTACTAAGTCGAACTAAAACATATAACCTAAAAGGGAGAGCGTTAGCTCTCCCTTTTTTATTTTACTCTATGCTCTTATCACAATAGATTTGTCTTAGTTTACAGCACATGGTTTGCTGATGATGATTAGTCGTTAGACTATAATAAGCTAGCAAGGAGAAATTAAGTGTCTGATCAGCCCACAAGAGAATCTAGAAATGAAGTCTTTGGAGCACCTGGAGGAGTATCTGCAGCAATGCCCACACGAAATGTCATGAAGGACGATTTCGGATTCGAAATTCCAGTAGAGTCAGTTCCTCTCCCATCTCAGGGCCGTGTGTATCCTACGGACTCACCCTTACATGGGCAAGAAACAATAGAGATTCGAGCAATGACAGCTCGAGACGAAGATATCCTCACATCAAGAACCCTAATTAAAAAGGGCACAGTCATTACAGAATTAATCAAATCATGTTTGATTAATAAGGATATTGACCCAGACGCAATGCTGTCGGGTGATAGAAATGCTATTATGACTGCGATTCGTGTTACGGGTTACGGCGGAGACTATTCAGTAGAAGTTGATTGCCCCTCATGCAGTGAAAGATCAAAGCAGTCTTTTATGCTTACAGATCTCAAGATCAAGCGTCTAGAAGTAGAACCCGTTGCCGAGGGTGCCAATGCTTTTGAAGTTAAGGTACCAGTTACAAAGAAGAAAATCAGATATCGTTTCCTGACAGGCCAAGATGAGACTGAAATTACAGTAGCTTCAGAGCGCCGAAAGAAGCAGGGAATGCAAGCTGATAATCTAGTCACTCAAAAGTTGATATATTCTATTCTACAAATTGACAACATTACAGACAAGGCCAAGATTCAACATTTCATTCGTAATATGCCGGCAAGGGATTCCTTGACGATTAGGCGCCATATGGATGAGAATGAGCCAGGTATCGACATGAAAGCATGGATGGACTGCCCTCATTGTCTTGAATCATCGGAGGTGCGCCTTCCCATGGGTGCAAACTTTTTTTGGCCTGACACCGAGTAACGCGCACTCGGCCAAAGAGATCTATCTAGATCAGATATTTACTCTTATGTATTATATGGGCTTCACGTATGTGGAGTGCTATAATATTCCTGTGTGGCAGAGGATCTGGTTCTTGGAGCGCCTCAACAAAGAAATCAAGCGCGCCAATTCGAAAGACGGTGGTGCATCAAGAGCAGCACACACCAACCAGGCTGATGCTCGTGCCATGCAGGGTCGTGCTAGAGCACAAGTACCTTCTAAACTTCGCAGATTCACATAATTAAGCGATCGTATACTTATCTGTAGGAGGATTTTCATGGAAAATTATCTAGATACAATGAATGCTTCGATCGCAAAATACATTATGGGAATTGAGGCCGGAGTTTCAATCAAGGGCTCTCAAGAGAAAGTTAATGCTTTTTGTGACATTGCAAGAAAAAGCCGCGCTCTATACGAAGCATTAAACTCAGACAATACAAGCTTGGATGAGGTCTTAGCGCTGATTCAAGAGAAAAAAGAATCCTCTCGTAGATATAAGGATGTTACTGGCTTACCCTGGCAATTATAGTAGTTATAGCAACCTTTGTATTGCTAATACTTAGCGTATAGCAATTCAATGCTGTCTAAGGACGAATAAGTAATGGCCCAAGGCGACGCCGGAAATCTTAAGATCCAGCAAGAGATTAATAAAGTTCTGCAAACCAGAGCTGCCCTCCTTGCTTCAAATCAG
>Ga0310123_10004638_pt1 | contig 10379 bp, 8 predicted proteins | sample CB6_AW_1057_MG_FD_203505 | JGI IMG/M metagenome (GOLD analysis project Ga0310123, IMG submission 203505) | Marine microbial communities from Western Arctic Ocean, Canada - CB6_AW_1057 | ecosystem: Environmental > Aquatic > Marine > Oceanic | place: Canada: Western Arctic Ocean | collected...
CCCGCCGTCTATCAGGGAACACGGATTGCTTCCAATGAGAAGACTCCTGAAACACTCATCAAACACATCCGTAACCACCGCTTAAGCCTTTCCCAGCAGCGACGGCAGCTCGACTTGTTGGAACAAGTGAACCGGCTGCATCGCGACCAGCAACGCCAGGGGGACGCCCAGCTGGAAGGCAGCGTCCAAGCGATGGAGATTGCCTATCGGATGCAGACCGAGGCGCCCGACGTGTTGGATCTCAGCAAGGAGAGTCCGGCTACGCTGGAGCGTTACGGGAAGGGAGATTTCGCGAGGGGCTGTTTGATGGCCTTGCGACTGGTGGAACGTGGAGTGCGCGTCGTCCAAGTTTACTTTGGTCCCGGCCAGCCTTGGGACAGCCACTACGACATCATGGCACATCAAAAACTGGCGCGAGAGGCCGATCCCGCCATGGCTGCCTTGCTGACGGACTTGAAGGCCCGCGGGCTGCTCGACGACACCCTGGTCCTGTGCGGCAGCGAATTTGGCAGGACGCCGGTGGTGGAAACCAGCGGCGGTAATCCGGTGCAAAACGGCCGCGACCACAACCACTGGGGCTATTCGGTCTGGTTGGCGGGCGGTGGTGTCCGGGGAGGCATGACCTATGGCAGTACCGACGATTTTGGTTTCAAGGCGGTCGACAATCGCGTTCATGTCCACGATCTTCACGCCACCATCCTGTACTTGCTCGGTATAGATCATGAGCGGCTGGTGTATCGATACAGCGGTCGAGACTTTCGGCTGACCGATGTCCACGGAAAAGTGATCAAGGAGATTCTGACGTAAGAACGACGTAGCTGAATTCGAAAAAATTCAGCAGATCAACGGGTGGGCAGACCGTGTCGTACCCAAATCGGCTTGCGCGGAGTGGATTGCGAATCAAGTCGAACCGATGAGTCTTGCGGCCGCAGCGTTAAGTCTGACTCGTGGCCGCCTCGACTCCGCCATCCGCCGATCGCTTCAATTCGCCCTCGGCGATTGTCGCGACAAGAGGGCCATCGTCTATTTCTGGGGCATTACCTGTGATGGTTCTAACTAGGGGACTTGCCGCCGAATTGTGAGGGTTGAGAACCTCGCCATGATTACCTCCTGTCCGTAGCGACTGATCCGACTGCAGCGACAAACCATCCTTGCGGTCAGTGTCGTTGTGACAACGGATACAGCGACGTTCGAAAAATTGGCGCAACTTGCTCAATGAACAGGTCCGCAAACTCGACGGTTCAATTGTCAACGACTAGTAAAGTAGAAAACAGGATCGTGGCGACTAAAGAGAAGCGTGGCACTCGCGGTTTCAACTGCAAACTTCTTGCTGAGCACATTTTGTTTCCACCAATCGCAGGGCGTCATCGCCGAGTTGATAAAACCGTTGCAAACCGACGGGCACTACAGGTCGAAAGACCGTCCTTCGCGCTTTGCGCATTCCCGGCGGAGTTCGTCGGGGACCCGTACTGGCCGTTTAGCCTCATAATCAAAGATGACAATTGTGGACACTGCATCTGTTGTAATCGTCTGGTGTTTTTGGCTATAGATGGCGTGTTCGAAAATCATGCTCGTACGCCCGATCTTGGTGACGCGAGTACCGATATAAATCGTGTCGGGATAGTGCAGTTGGAGGCGAAAATTGCAGGTAATCGAAGCCAGGATCGGACCAAGACCTTTCGCATCCATTAAATTGCCCACCTGGCTTTGTTCGAGATAGGCGATCCGCGACGATTCGAACCAGCGAAACGGGACAATGTTGTTAACGTGCCCAAAGGCATCTTGATCTCCCCACTGGATCGGCAAGTCAATTACAACCGGGTAGTCACTGAGTTGTTCTGGTGTCATGCACTCTAGTGTATCCCCTAGCCAGGGAGGTTGTGCAAGTGGTCGGTAATCATTTCATGCTGATTGTTGGTGCGTTTTCATCAGAATCAGGACACCAAAAATATTAAGTAATTCTCCCGATGTTGTTAGCTAAATGTTGTGGAAATAGCCGAGCTGCCACCTACCCGTCGAAGCGTTGGCTGGGTTAGTTGTCTGTTGGGAAAAGACCGCCCAGGAGGCACTGTAAACGACACCCTGCACCAGAAATTCGTCAGCGGTAGTAAGACCATGGGCTGCAGCACTCAGGTGGTGACGTTTCGAAATGTTGCAGACGCCACCACCTTCAATCCTTACTCGATCTTTCCCGCAACTCTTCTGTTCGACCTGCTACTCTTTGAATAGCCAAGGCGGATAGTGGTATCTGCTGCAACCAATGTGGGAAACCTCAACAGGAGCCATTGCCACCAGGTTGCACTGGACGGCCAGTCAGTGGCATGGACTAAATGCACCAGTTGGATTCCACGGGATAGTTTCGCTCGCCACGCCGCCCGGCAGGGTGATCGTTACAAGTGCCACGGCCATGTCGGCGCCATTCAGGTCCGGATGCATTGCCGGTACTGTTTGAGGCGTGCCCACGTTTTCGGTGTAGCTGTTGGCTAGCAGGGTCGCTGAGGCTGTGCCCGTGGAGATCAACGCGACCAACCCGACCACAACGAACCTGGTCAAACGATGGGTGATGTTATCGGTCAGGGTTTAATATTCCTATCAGCCCTTCAGGCCGTTGCGCGGCACCCTGAAAAACAGGGTGCCAGCTGGTATACTGATGGGTAGTGCCGGAAGGTTGTTGGGTCGCAGGTCGTTTCACTAGGGTGCCTTTGAGCCCGCCTATCAGTCTGACCCGGACAGTTTGCTGCGAACCCTCAATTGTTGCTATGAGCACGTAGAGCAGTTTGGTCGCCTTTGCACCGTCCTCTGATTCCTACCGGATGGCTTGTCACACTTCCATTAAAGTTCGGGGCGGGGGTGATTACACGAGCGTTAACAATTATGCTCCGTTTTATTTTTTGAGCAGTCATTTGTAGCCGTGCCCGGAAGAATGACACGGGCGAAAAGCACGATGTTTCCGCCCAGCGTCGACCCATGGGACACGCATTTCGTTTTTCAGGAAAATTTGATAATAGGGAAGTAGCTTCTCATGAAGAAATGGATTGTCTTACTAATGCTGACAGGGTTTCCGTTTGTGATTGTGTGGGGTCATCATCCAAAGGGGGTGACCTATCCCGTGTACCAATTTTCAGCCGATCAGTTTCCTGTGATTGATGGTGACCCGAAGGATTGGGAAAACGTGTCCAACAAATACCTGATTGATGGGTCACATCTGATGGACACGGTGATGGGCAAAGGAAAAAACATGGATCCCGAGGATCTTGCTGTCGAGGTGAAAGTTGGGTGGAGTCCGGAGACAAACCGACTGTATTTTCTCTACAAAGTTTATGACGACATGCACAACTTCAACTTTGCGAGGGGAGACATCTTTGAAGTCGTGATTGATTCAGATCATTCCGGCGGCCGGTACCATTCTTTTGACGATGTCCACGCACAGTCGGAGGAACGTCTGAAAAGTACGACCGCACAAAATTATCATATATTCACCCCTCCAGCTGAGGGGAAGGCCTGGGCCTGGGTTTGGGGAACGCAGCAGTGGTTGGTTCAAAAACCCTGGGCAGAACATGCCTTTCAATACGATTTCGACTATAAGGAGGCGGGGGTGTTGTATCTAGAATTTTCGATTACTCCATTCAACTATGCGAGTTTTCGTGGTCCCGAATATAGTGCACGGCACAAGATGGAAGAGGGCGAAACCATGGGTATCTCCTGGTCGGTGCTCGACTACGATGAAGAAGACGAGCGTTATGAAGGTTTCTGGAATTTGTCTCATCACACTCGAATGGATTACACGGCAAGCCTGCTTCCCAATTTCAAGTTAATGCCACGCGAAGTGCCGGAGAGCACCGACGAACGGTAACGGTTTTCTAGTGAGATGATCTGCGCACACGGTAGAACATTCTCAAAAGACGAAAGTCGGGTCCGGCCAGGGTGGAGAGCGATCCAGAGCACAGTCTGGTCTATCAGCCGATCAAGTGGAAGTTGGTGGTCGTGGTCCAGGTGTGTCCAGCCTGGTTGGAGCCGATGATCGTCAGGATTGGGTCGTCTTCTGAACCAGGGCAGCGTAATTCGGGTAGGCTTCCAGCTTGTCGATTCGAACGCTTTCAGTCTGTTCTTCGAAACCATAAGGAGCACCGTCACGAATCCATTGGAGGATCCTTGTGCACTCGGGTGACCCACTTCGAAACGATGACTGCCTCCGTGGGATATCTGTTCGGTCGGCTTCTATAGGAGCAGACTCTGCTCCGGCGCTTTGAGGTCGATCCGGGGTTCCTTTGCTCTACGTCTGCGAAAGCCAGTCGGGCCAGTTGATCGGAATCCAAGAAACTTGGCCGTTTTGCAAACACACCGATCTCGGGACGAAACTTCTTTGCCAAGGCTGCGTGACTGGGCCTCAACCCGAAGCTTAACTCGCAGGCTGCCGTTGCGTCGAACTGGTAAAAGTCTACCTCTCCCGGCGTGTCGATCTTTCCGTTGATGACCACCGGATAGACGATCGGTTGGGCTTGGTCGAGATTGCATGAGGCACCTTCGATTCTTCGATGACCGGGTCCACGTTGACCCGAAAGAGCATACGATTTGTGACGCCGCCCGGCGTTACTACTCGCAGCCAGTGGTTGCCCGGTGGGATCGTTGCCCCGATGTCCACGTCCGCCAGTACCCGCATGTCGTTTTCGATCATCTTTTCCGCGTCAGCGACAGGAAGTCCATACGGGTAGGCCGATGTCTGTTTTGTGGACTATTTAATCGGTGAGAGAAGCGTGGTCATGCACCAAAGTCGCCAAGGGCAACCGTCAGCCCGATCTTGATTGTAATAGTGCGAGATCTTCGAATTTACTTTGGTCGTAATAAATGCCCGGAAATTACATCGAGTCCTACTGGGGGAGCTTTCGCACAGACTAGCTGCTCAGATTTCTCGAGCGTACTGGTGTCCTTCCAGAATGGCGTGTTGCAGTGAGCGTGGACTGAATGCGTCGCCGATGATCTGTACTCGGATGCCTCTTTCCTTCAGCGGCGCACTAAGTACATCGACGCGCACTCCACCGTAGGCGTAAACGAAGCCGTCGTATGGACCTACCTGCTGCAACTCGCCCGTCCATTCGTTGGCCGCAATGCAGCAACCGTCCTCCAGACGCACCGCCACTAGGTGGTTGAATATCTGAATACCCTGCCTGAACAATCGCGTCAGCAGCGGGGGCCGCGTGGTCGCGCCCAGGAAGTTGCCAATCGTTTCCTGGCTGGTGATCAGGTCTACCTCGTGTCCGCGTTCCAGTAACAGTGCCGCCGTGGTCGGACCCTGGTGGCCGTATTCCTCGTCGATCACTAACAGGGTCTTGCCCAAGTCGTCGTATTTTCCCAGCAACACGTCCCACGCGCTGATGATCGAATGACCATTGGCCACTTCGAGGCCGTGCGGCCGCGCGGTTGCACCAGTGGCGATGAAGATCACGTCCGGTTTGAACTGGGTAACATTAGCGACGCTGGCCTCCGTGCCGAGACGGATGTCCACGCCGAGCTTCTGGCATTGCAGGCTGGACCAACGCACTGCGCCATCGAAATCTTGCCGACCCGGGGCCCGCTTCGCGATCAAAGTCTGCCCACCCAAGTCGCCGGATTTTTCCATGAGCACCACGTGATGACCTTGCACGGCGCTGACACGCGCTGCCTCCAGTCCGGCGGGACCGCCGCCTGCCACGACGACCGTTCGCCTGGAGGCACTGACCTTCAGCGTCGCCCACTGTGCCTCGCGGCCGATCACCGGGTTCTGCACGCACGTCACCCCGCGACCCGTGTAGATGCGGTCGATGCAGCCCTCGTTGTACCCCATGCACTGGCGAATGTCGTCCAGCTGACCGGCCTGCGCCTTATTCGGCAAATGCGGGTCGGCGATCAAGGCTCGGTTCATGATGACCAGATCGGCTTCGCCCGCGGCCAGCACTTTGTCGGCCTGTACCGGGTCCACGATGCGCCCGAACGTAATCACTGGTACGTCCACCACCTGACGGATGCTCGCCGCCAGATACGTGTACAGCCCCAGCTTGAAGCTCATGTTCGGCACGGCCGTGGCTTCGCCCACGAACGTCTCGGCCGTCCCGCCGATTACATTGAAGTAGTCGAGCAGCTTGAGGTCGTTGAGCCGTCCGCAGATGTCCTGCATTTGCGAGTTGTCCAGTCCGCGCTCCGTCAAGTCGTCACCCGTGATTCGTGTGCCGACGATGAAGTCGCTGCCTACTTTCTCACGCACCGCCTCGATCACGCGAACGCCAAATTTCATGCGGCTTTCCACACTCTGCGCACCGTACTTGTCGTCTCGCTGGTTCACATTCAGCGTCCAGAACTGATCGATCAGGTGGCAATGGGAGGCATTCACCTCGCAGCCGTCGAACCCGCCTTGTTTCAGTCGATATGCCGCAGCGGCGAACGCTTCGACCAGTTCGTCAATCATGTCCGGTTCGAGCGGATGCGGATTCTCGCGGTGATTGGGCTCGCGCACGTCACTGGGGCCGAACATCCGATTCCACAGGTCGATACTTCGTCCGCGCCGACCACGATGTGTGATCTGGCAGCAGGCGGGAACGTCATACTGGTGCATCGTGTCGCTGAACTTTTGGAGGAATGGAATAACGCGATCCTCAAATAACTCCACACCGTTCCAGTCGCGTGCCGTCGACGTCGGGTGCACGCTGGCGGAGCCGAAACACATCATAAAGCCGACACCACCGATCGCTTTTTCTTCGTAGTACCTCCGCTCGCGATCGCCCGGCATGCCATTGTCGGCCAATGCGTCGGCGTGAGCCGAACAGCAAATGCGGTTCTTAATGGTGCAGGGGCCGAGCTTGATCGGAGTGAAGAGATATTCGAATTCAGCCATGCGTTAATCCTTCTTCCTGGCAACGGGAAACGGACCGCGGATGCGTGGCGAATGCGCGTGACCAAGTGGTCGGGGCCCGCGTAGGAGCTTGCCCAGTCGATCAGCCGCCGGTCGGTAAGGTCGCGGCCGCCGTTGGAGGCCACGAGTGGGGCCTTGAATAGGACGCGGTGATCGAACATTGGCCGAATCCGGGAGAATTTGGTCCACGTTAGCAATAACCGCCAAAGCCTGGCGGTTTCCGCTTCGATCCACTGGCGCATCAGCCACGGCGAAGTGGCGGTCTACAAAACCGTGATGGGCCAAGTAACGTACCAGATGCTCGGCGCAGATTTCTGCGTCGGCGGCGATGATGTGCTTGTCCCTCTCCGCGCCGCCGTCATTCAGTCCGTATGCGTCGAACATCCGGTCGCGGGCAGCACCGGTAGTCCGGCTCATCAAATCAGCTGTCTTCGGGCGAAGTCTGACCGGCTCCCAGCTGATCGGTTGGTTTGGTGCGACCTCCACCGGCGGTGGTGCAGCCGTAATCTGACGGAAGCGCGAAACGTACATCTGCTGCGGCGCGTCATCAGCAACCATGAGCACAGCCGGACCAGTCACCGTCAACTCTTCGCGCGCACCTCGTCCCAAGTCGCGCCACACGCGCACGCCGTCGATACACGCTTCCACATCCAGCACGTCGAGCACGAGCGTGGCCTTGCGGGCCGTCGCGAGTTGAGCAACCATCAGATTGCCGTTGACTCCCGCACCACCTCGGCCGACAAGGTAAACAAGGGCGTTACACTCGTCGATCGGTATCACGTCATTTGCTCCCGCGCCGAGCGCGTAACGCAGCGCCGTCTCCTCTCCGCGCGGGCTGCAAAGGACCACGTCGTCACCGAATCGGGTTACCGCCAGCGCAGTCGCGGCCCGGTCCGACGCCGGCAGGGCTCCGTCGATGCACCCGATGATCACAGCCGTCTTGGCCATAGGTCACAGACCCTCCGCCTCTACTACCAGCTCCGCGAGGTCGCGCACGTCGATCTCCGCCCCATCCAACGATTCGCTACCAGCTGCTAACATACCTTTGCAGAATGGGCAGCCCGTCACAATGGTGCGAGCCCCAGTGTCTGCCGCCTCTCTCGCGCGGATATTTTCCACACGATCTTCGCCCCTTATGTCCAGCCACATGCTCCCTCCGCCAGCGCCACAGCAGAATGATTCACGCCCATGGCGCGGCATTTCTACGTGCGTGAGCTGTGGCAGCGACGACAACACCCGGCGCGGTGCTTGCGTCTCACCGTTTCCGCGTCCCAGGTAGCACGGGTCGTGGAATGTCACTTTCTGATCCAGGCTGTTGCCCACCTGCAACTTCCCCTCGGCGAGCATGCGGGCCAGGAATTGAGTGTGATGTTCCACCTCGAACGATACATTGTCCAGTTGTGGGTATTCGTTGCGAAAGCTGTTGAAGCAGTGTGGACAGTGAGTCAGTACCTTTCGAACGCTGTGGTTGTTCAGCGTCACGATGTTGGCCCGCGCCAGCTCCTGGAATAATCCCTCTTCGCCCATCCGCCTGACAGGATCGCCCGTGCAGCGCTCCCGCGTGCCGAGCACGCGATAGGACACGCCCAGTTGGTTAAGGATTTTTACCATCGAGCGGCTCACACTACGACCGTCCGGATCAAAGCTGCCCGCACAGCCTACCCAGTAGAGCAACTCGATCGGCATGCCCTCCTCCGCAACAGGAACATTCAGGCCGGCCGCCCAGCTCATCCGGTCCGCGTTGGGCTTGCGGAACGGATTGAACTCCTCGGCACTGCTTTCAAAACAGACCGAGGCTGCGGTGGGAACCACCCCCGCTTCCACGGTCCCCCGACGCAGTTCGACAATCTTGTCGTACACCTCAATGCCCACGGGGCATGCTTCGTTGCATGCACCGCAGGTGGTGCAGGACCAGAGCACGTCAGCGTGTATCAGCGACTGGAGATCATGGGTCTCTGACAAATCCATGGCCTCGCGAATACCGAGCACGACATCGCGCGGATGCAGCGGCTTGCCCGCGGCGTGGGCCGGGCAAACTTCGTTACACCGTCCGCAAGTGGTACACGCATCGGCCTGAAGCAGATCGATCCATGACAACTGCGACCAGGTCGACGCACCCGGTGCTTGCTTCGCCAGCGCCTGAGCCTGCAAGTCGACCGGTCGCAGCATTGAGCGAGGCCGCCTAGTGCGCAACGCCCAACTGACCGCGCCGTACACCATGTGTGAAAAAAAACGCCAGGGCACCAGGCCGAAAAATGCCACGCAGAGGATCGCATGGACGGTCCAGCTGAACCGATGCAGACGCAGGGCCGCATCCCCCTCGATGCCGATAACGTTCAAGCCAAGACCGATAGCGTAACCGGCCACGCTCCATCGTTCGAAGTCGGGCCGATCGACCGCGATGCGCGCCCCTTCGAGCACGAATCCGGTCAGGCCGATTGCCAACAACAACCAGAGCAACGCCGCCACATAGGCGCGTCGTAGGATCCTCTGCGAATTACCGAACAGACGCCGATACAGGAACATCGACAGACCAGCGAGAAAAGCCAATCCACCCAGATCGATCACCAACGACGCGACAAGATAGAAGCGGCCGTAGAAAAAGTGGAGCGGCGTATCGTGTTCGAGGAAGACCAGACAAGTGCCGATGAAGAGAACGAAGAAGCCATAGAACAGCAGCATATGGGCGACGCCGGCGAACCGATCGCGCAGCAATTGACGGTGAAAGGTTAGGTATCGCAGCACGGCAACCACAGACCCAGACCAGCTAGACGACTCGCTGTGCGCGACGCGACGCCCCAGACGGTGCTGGCGAATCCGGCGCATCAACGCCAGCAGCGCCCATCCGCAAGCCACCAGCGCTGCCATGTAGAACGCTACCGCTAGCCACATTGGCACATTGCCCATGATCTCGCGCGAAACGGGTTCATCCATCGGCATCGCTCAACCGTTCGGGTTTGTAGTTTGTGATCCGTGGTCTGTGGGTCTGATTGTATAGCCGAATTATCGGTCCGAAGGAATCGTCGGTATTGGTATCATTATCCCCCCGTACCCAGATTCCGCCTGGAAACGCACGGCCCCCGAGGTTTTGGCTCAAAGGGCAGGCGGAGCCTGCAACACAGTGCGTTATGAGGCGGAGCCCCATAACGCGTCGAACTGGAAAGTACTGTTATTCTGAATTGTCCGCTCAATCCCACTCACTTCAAGCGTTGTTCCACTCCTTGCAAGACCGCATATAGGTCAGCCACCAGACCCAGATCCGCCAGCTTGAAGATTGGCGCGTCCGGGTCCGTGTTGATGGCCACAATATGCTTGGCATGTGACATGCCGTCCAGATGATGACTGGCACCGCTGATGCCGCACGCGATATAGAGGTCGGGCTCCACCGTCTTTCCAGTCTGGCCGACCTGTCTTTCATATTCGATCCAGCCAAGGTCGACAGCCATCCGGCTGGCGGCGACGCTCGCGCCGAGCGTTTCGGCGAAGCGACGCACCA
>Ga0310123_10004640_pt1 | contig 10377 bp, 11 predicted proteins | sample CB6_AW_1057_MG_FD_203505 | JGI IMG/M metagenome (GOLD analysis project Ga0310123, IMG submission 203505) | Marine microbial communities from Western Arctic Ocean, Canada - CB6_AW_1057 | ecosystem: Environmental > Aquatic > Marine > Oceanic | place: Canada: Western Arctic Ocean | collected...
CAACGCGAAACAGTTTCTTCTCTCGCACATCGAGCTGAACGAAGTCCTTTTCGTGAATGCGAACGAGCATATCTCAATCTCGTAGGTCACCAGAACTGGACCCCCAGGGCAGAGTGCCAAACGGACTGCACCTTATCGTGCACCTCTCTAACGCGTGAACCGGCCAGACAACTACGCCTATCGGCTGTGGTTCCAGCCGCTTCCCGTGCCGGATAGCGGCACGGAAGCGACCTTCGCGGTCCAGACGCAAAAGGTGACGGGAGACGACTTGAGCCGCGTTCACGCGGTGTTTTCGGCCAGTCGTTTTACGGCTGGTGGGCCCTGCGCTCAAGGTTTTCAGCTCGTCTCAATTTAACGGGCTTCCTAATCCCATGGAAATCCATGCGTTGCTAAGTCATTGGCGCACCACACTAGGCCGGCGAACCGGGTGCCCGTCCCGCGACGTGTGATTACGCGCAGGCTTACTCCGCAACCCACACTACGAACAAGGCTGCTCTCAGTAAAAAAACTTGCGAGTGCTAGAATCGATACATGAAGTTCATTCAGGCTGGGGAACGGGATTTGATTTCTCTCGAGCCTGAGCACGAGATGATCCACAACTTGGCCACTCAGGCCGGGTTCGAGTGCAGTATCCACGAAGACGATCGCGCCATCACTGTAGACGCCAAACCGCAGTCTTCGAAAGATCCCCTCGTTTTGTTCGACGCGAGCGACCCCGCGAACATGGGCTGGTTCTCCCGCTGTCAGTTTTACGTCAACGGCCTTTCCGGGGCCGTGCTTCAGACCCCGCTCATCCTTGCGAATAGGCGCGACGCCCAAGGGAAGCTGGAGCAAGCCGTGCGCATCTCGCTTGCAAAGGAGCTGCCCGCGTCCTTCCGGCTGCCCGGGAGCCAGGCGATCAATGAGCAGGTGGTTTACGCTCTGCTCTACAACATTCTGGTTGCACTCAAAGGAAGCGGCGTGGCGATCTGCGGCAAAGGCACGGTCCAGCCCCTAGCCGGCCGCACCGAAAAAGTCGGGCCGACGAACTAGCGAGAATCGCAACTTCACAAAATCTGGTTTGCGGACACTCACGCCACGTCTGCTGCTTTTCTTGGTCGCGGCTTGTCCGTGTTAGGGAGCCCTCTCGGGAAACTCGCCGCTAAGGGACTTGAGGAACCCGACGATCGCGTCTATCTCGGAATAGCTCTGCCCCAGCAGCGGCTCGACGTCGGGGAGCAGGCCGCCGGACCTGCCTTGCGGAACCCGGCGGTAGTAGAACTCAACGACGTCGAACAGCGTTTCCAGCGAGTCATCGTGCATGTAAGGGCCGGTCTCAGCGATATTCCGGAGCGCCGGAGTGCGAAATTTGTAGCGGTCCCTTTCGTCACCGGTCGCGGCGGAGCGCCCCGGGTCGGTCCTGCTGACGCCGAGCCGATAGTAGTTTCCATCGCTAAGCAAAGGGCCGTTGTGACAGCGGATGCAACCCGCGGCCCCTCGAAACAATTCGAGCTCCTCTTTGGCGACAAGAGAAAGGGCGTCCGAGTCGCCGGCGAGGTAGCGATCGAAGGGCGAGTTCGGTGTCACGAGTGTGCGCTGGTAGCCCGCTAACGCTCACGCGATGTCTTGTTTGCTGACGGGTCTGCCGAAGGCGTGCTGGCACTGTTCCGCGTAGCTCGAGACTGCACCAAGTTCATCGACCAGGCTATCGATATCCTGCGCCATCTCCTCGGGGAATTCGATTGGAGCAAGCGCCTGCTCTTCGAGGCTTGGCGCCCTGCCATCCCAGAAAAAACTAGAAAAGAACCCGACATTCAGAACCGTGGGGGTGTTCCGGGAAAGGTCTCTGCCGCCTGCTCCCTTCGCTCGCCGTAAGCCGTCCGCAAAACCCTTTTCGGGCACATGGCAGCTCGCACAGCTCATGCGGTTGTCGCCCGACAAGCGCGTATCAAAGAAGAGCCGCCTCCCAAGTTCGGCCCGATCCTCGGTGGTTGGGTTGTCCTCGGGCGCAGGTGCCACCCGCGGCAAGGAAACCAAACGCTGCTGATCCGCTCCGGGGCTGAGCGTGCAAAGCAACAGCACCGCCAGCAACGAGCGCAATGTTCCTGATCGTAGTATCACTGCGGTCATTTTAGCCAACGAACGGCCATCTCGGAGCGCCAGCCCGCAGGCTGGTAGTTGGCACGAAACCTGACGGACCGAGGAAAAGCGGAATCAGAACTTGCTTCCGTTGGACGCGAACGCCTATCCTACGGCGTGATTGGGACTCTTATACCAAACGATTGCTTGAATCAACTTAGGTTCCTTGGGTTGGCCTTGTTGCTGTGCTCTGTCTCGGCTGCTGCGCAGCTACAGGGAGTGGTTGACATCCACGTACACTCGGCGCCGGATTCCGGCCCGCGCAACGTCGACGCGATCGAAGTGGCGCGCATCGCCAAGCGGCACGGCGTGCGCGCAATTCTGCTCAAGAATCACTACACACACACGGCTTCGCTGGCATACATCGTGCGGCAGGCCGTGCCGGGCGTGGAGGCCTACGGGGGGATCGCGCTCAACCGCAGCGTCGGCGGAATCAACCCCATCGCCGTCGAACACATGGCGCTAACCACCGGACGCTTTGGCCGCGTCGTTTGGATGCCGACATTCGATTCCGAGCATTATACGCGGACCCTGAAGCCGAATCCCAACTTTGTCCCGATCAGCAGTGGCGGCGAGCTGCTGCCCGAGGTCAAAGAGGTGCTGGCCGTGATGGTTCGCGAAGACCTGGCCTTGGCGACCGGCCATTCGAGCCCGGAAGAATCTCTGTTGCTGGTGCGCGCGGCGAAAGGGGCGGGAATCGGCCGCGTGGTAGTGACACACCCGATGCTGCCGCCGGTCGGGATGAGCACGGCACAGCAGAAAGAAGCCGCAAGCCTCGGAGCGTTCTTGGAGTACCCTTTCAACGCCACGCTTCCGGGCGGCGACGTGAAATTCGGAGACCTTGTCGAGACCTTGAGGGCGGTCGGCGTCGAGCACGCTATCCTTTCAAGCGACCTGGGGCAGGTGTTGAACCCGATTCACACTGATGGGCTGCTGGCGTATTTTGCGCAACTCAAGGAGCACGGATTTACCGAGGCGGAGATCGACCGCATGGCCAAGCGGAACCCGGCGATTTTTCTGGGGGTGGAGTGAAGTTGCGTTGATGTCGGACGTTCTATTGCACGGGGACTCGACCTCGAGCCAGAGCGAACGACCGCCCGGAAATGCCGCTGCCGCCGGGAGGCTGAGATGCTTCTGACGTGGTGCACCCGTTCTTGCGTACCGTTTCGCCATTCCTGTCGACATAGCAGGTCCGGCTTTAGCCGGTCCAAGCGCACGGGAGAGCGCTTCGCGGTTTCGCCGCAGCGTACTATACTCCGAAGAGAGCACGGTCTATTCCACTTTCCATGGCAGAGAAACAAACCGCTTCCGCCACACTGACCGCGCTGATCGTCGATGACGAGAAGCTGGCCCGGGACGAGCTGGCATTCTTGTTGAGTTCGTTTCCCCAGCTTGAAATCACGGGCGCGGCGAATAATGGTCTGGAAGCCGTCGATTTCATAGAGAATAACGAACCTGACATTGTATTTATGGACGTGCAGATGCCGGGACTCGACGGTCTCGAGGCTGTTCGGACATTAATGGAAAAACGGGCCAAGTTGCCGCACTTCATCTTCGCCACGGCCCACGATCAATACGCGGTGGATGCGTTTGAGGTCAACGCGGTCGACTACCTTCTCAAACCGATCGACAAGAAGAGGCTGGCCGTCTCGATCGAGCGCGCTCAAAAACTCATCGAGGCGCGCCAAGGCCCCGACCGCATGGAGCAGTTGCTGGCACAGATTGAAAACCGTGTCCAGTCCCGCACGAAACTGCTGGTCAAGAACAACAACCGTATGTTCTTGGTCGATGCCAACGACATGATTTGCGCCAAGATCGTTGACGGGACGATCACGATGATTTCGACCTATATCGAAGGCGAGTCCAACTACAAAACGATCGAAGAGCTGCAATCCAGTCTCGACCCGGCCAGCTTCTGGCGCCCGCATCGCTCGTATTTGGTGAACATGAACAAGATCAAGGAAGTCGTGCCGTGGTTCAAATCGACCTACCAGCTCCGCATGAGTGACAAGCGCCAAACGGAGATTCCGGTCAGCCGCGCGCAGACAAAGCGGCTGCGCGAGCTGTTTAAGCTATAGCAGGCTAGGTTCTAGCCGCGCGATTCTTGGTGCCTGTATAGTCAAAGTTTTTCCGAACGTGGTGGAAAGTTCGGAACGCAGCGACGGAGTCCCGGGCGGAAGTCTGGGCTCAAGTCCGCCAAAGCCCAACGATCGTTCAAGAGTGCTCACTCTCCCGTGCTTGGTTCCGGTTATTCCGGGTTAGAAAGATTCGCTCGTCAAGCGTCGAATACCATCGGCCCCACTCACCAGGACCGCTCGATGCCGGTGACCTTGAAGGCGGAGCCATCCTTGCGGAGATAGACGACCACGGTCTTGTTTTCGTCCTCGCCCTGGATCTTGGCGGCAAAGAAGGAACTTTCCGCGGCCTGCAGGGCTGCGTCCGGCAAGCGCAAACTCGTCTCCCCAGCAATGGCTGTGTGCTGTTTCGAACGATTGTCGAAGCTCGACCATTCGACCTGATAATCGCGATCGTCCACCAATCCATATTTGACTTGGAGATCTTCGAATTCCAGCCGGCCCTCGCTCACCTTGAATTCGTCCCGGGGAAGCAGTTTGGCGAAATAGGCTTCGCCGATCTTGTCGCGCCGCTTGATCAGATAGTCGGTCAGCAAGTCCTCGGCGTACTTGTCGCTGAACTTCGCTTCTTTCACAATCGCGGAGATGGCTTCGTTGCTGAACGCCATCACCCTTTTCGCGGCCCAAAACTCGTCCGTGGGAAGACGATTTTGGAAAGCCGGATTCGGATAGTTGGGTTTCCACTGTTCGGGCTCAAAACTGGGGTACTCGATCATGCCCAGCGCCGGATGCTTGATATAGCGGTCGCGCATCCAGCGGGGCGACCAGATTCCCAAGGTGGCGATCTGGGCGAGGGCTGGTTTCAACTCCCAAAGATAGGCATTTCCGTCGCGCGCCGTGTTCGAGATGACGCTGGCGCTGCCGAACATCGCCCCAAAATCAATCAGGTAGTGCTTGACGAAGCTGATGCCATTCTCTTCCACAAGCAGATCCATGTTCTTGATGGCACGCGAATCGTTGTGGTTGAGCCAGGCCGAAAAGACGAAAAGCCCGCGCAGATCACGGCGATGCTCGTGGGCGACGATATCGTTGAAATCGTCCAAGCGGGTACCGTAGTAGCGAAACTCTCCCAAGCACTTGCCCTTGAGGAAACGGCTCGCGACCGCCCGGAACCGCCCCCGCTCATCTCGAGCTACTTTCTCTCTGAGCAGGATCAGGTCCCGCCTTGTCATCGGACGGTCGCGGCCCGACTCCGGATCGAACACGACCACCATCTCACCCATGGTCAGTTGGTCCGGCGTGAAATTAACGATGTAGTTTTCCGGTACGCTGTAGCCAAGCGCGTGGAAAAACTTCGCCCCGATCACGTCCGAAGCCGTGGACATCTCCGGGTTGGTCAACGGATCGAATTTCAGCAAGTACAACTGCCCGGTCGAGTCCCGAATGCGAAATCCAGGCGTGACGCCGCTGGTCTTGGCGCCGACGACCGTCCATGTCCCTTCCGTGGACGGAGGCCGATCGGCCCCGGGACCCCGGACCAGCTCTTCAATACTCATGGGCCTGGACCCGATCCGATTCGTGAACCAAGCCGGGTCGTTGGGCACTTCTCCCAGGGTGTTCACCGCTTGCGAGGGAATGAGCGTCGCCGCTCCCCGACCCTTTTCCTTCTTTGTCTGCCTTTCCCCCGGCTCTCCGAGCGTGTTTTCGAAGAGGTCATAGACGTCATTCAATTTCCGGGTCTTTAACTCCCTGACCGAAAGAGGAGCGGGCATCTCTTCGAGCGGGTCATCGGCGTAGAACTTCTCAGCGCTCAGCAGCAGAGTGAGCTGCAAAGCGAGGATGATCACCTTGGCCGGCAGTGGAGATCGCCTCGACTCGGAAACCGTGTTCATCATCATCATCGGATGCCTCTTCCGCCTCTCAGCACACATTCTCGAACTTCAGCCAGATCTGAGCCCCTTCGTGGCTGAAGCCGACATCGATGCGCAAGAAAACGCTGTTCTGCACATTGAAACGAAAACCCATGCCGACGGATGCCTCGAGATCATGGTAGTTCACCTGAGAGCGTCTCGGAACTACTTTGCCGGCGTCAAAGAACAAGGCCATGTCGAGGCCGGTAAAGGCCTCCCAGCGATACTCGGCAGTGGCAACGATCAGGTTGTTGTCATAAAAACGGTACGCCCGAAACCCGCGCAAGTCGTCCGAGCCGCTCAGGACCGGCTGAATATAGAAAGGAACCGTCTGGTTGGGGTTCTCGAAACTGACGATGGCCATGGTCCGCAGCGCAATCACGCGGCGTTTGTTCAAGAACGGGAAATATTGCTGGGCTTCCAGGTGAAGGCTCCGGAAGTCGTGCATGTTCAGATCGCGGTCGTTGTAATAGGTGAATTTCGCGACATAGTTGCCGCCCGAGCGCGGCCCCAGCGGGTTGTCACGGTAGTCATACTGCACGAAGAATCCGCCCCGCAAGTAGTCGGTCTGGTCGTCCAAGCCTGGGGTTTCTTGAGGAGAAAACAAATCGGCGGTTTGAGGGAGACCGCTAAGATTGCCCGGTCCGGTATTGACCTTGAGAAAGCCACCTGTCACACCCAGGCTCAGCGGACGGGAGAACTTGTACTTGAACGGCCGGTACCCCACCGTGAAGTCAGCGCTGGTGTCTTCCAGCCGGAACTGAGAGCGGTCTTCCTTTCGAGAAGAGGGTCCGGGACCGAAGTACTCCAGCCGCGGCAAGTTCCGATGCTGGGCCAAAAGATCGACGAAGAGTTTACCGCCGGCGAGTTTCGGCATGCCGGCCTACAGATCCAGCAGCAGAGCCCTCCCGCTAGTCGCACTGACCGATGTCCTAAATTTGAGCGCTCCTCTGGCTAAATCCAGACGATTGTACTGCGGCCCCAGCGCGAAGCCCTGCCCGGTCGGCATCCCGCCCATGACCATCGTCAGACCATGAAATCCCGTGGCAAGACGCTCCATGACGTGCTTGTCCATGATGTAATTCAGGCGCGATTCCGCCTTCGACAACTCTTCCGGGACTGCTTTGGCTGCTTTGGCTCGGCGGGCCTGCTGAATTTCTTCGGCACGCGAGTTCACCTGCGCCGCCAGGGGCGCGGTAATAGTCAGCAGAGCAAGCAGGAATAGCATTTTCAGCGATCCCTCGGGACGGTACTGGCAATTTAAGAAGGGGAAACTCAAAACTGATGGAGAATGTGGTCAGTATTGCATATTTTTCTCGGTCCTAGAACGAGTAACCAAAACCAAACGCAAAGTAGTCGATTGTCATGCGGTTCTTCAGGTCGTCCTGGTCTAGCCGGCGATTGAGGTTGCGGTAGCCAAAGTCGAAGTCCCAGTTCCGGCGCGGAGCCCAGCGCACACCCGCGAAGTACGAAGTGTGGGCAGTCGTCTTGCCGAGCTGTATCCAGTCAAGCTCGCCGAGCGCATGAACGCCCCCGCCGAGGTGGTAGAGCAGTTGACCGTGGGCAAGCGGCACGGCTTTACGCTCGGTGATCTCTCGAAAAAACTCATCCCGGTCCTGTGCCAGCGTCGCTTTCGTTTCCTGAAAGGAAACCGCCCCGCCGAGCCGTAAGACGAATCGCGGCGTGTCGACGACGGCATAGCGATACCGGGCTGCCATCTCCTCAAAGCGAGAGCGGCCGGCCGTCTGCTTCCCCGCTGGAAATATCGCACCGCCGAACGAGACGTCCTCGTCAAAGACCAGTTCAAAATCTCGTCCTTCCAACGGCACCCACCAGAAGTTCAGTTCATGACGGTCGCGGACTTTCCAGTCAAACTTGACTCGGGCCGTGGGTGTCGCGTTGCGCTCTCCCCGCTCCAAGCTCAGCGGGGTGCCGAAATCCGGGGGAGACTGATTCTCGAGCCGCCGCCAGTCGGCGACGCCGAATTCGAAAGCAATCCGATACGGAAGGCGCTCCTCGTCTGAAGGACTGTTGCTGTTTTCGCCGGCAAAGCGGCGCCGAGTTGGAAACAGCGACGCGGCCGACCAGTGGGCCGTAAGCTCCATACCGTAGCCGCCATTCTTGGACAGCGGTTGGATCTGCACGTTCTTGTGCAGCGGCTTTACCAGCCAGTAGTTGTAAAGCAGGGCGATCCCCGCGCCCGCTATGACGTCGTCAGCGAAGTGCTTCTGGCCCTTTATGCGGCTGAAGCCGACAAAGCCCGCGGCAGCGAGTGCCGGGATGCCGAGTTTGTTGCCGTAGCGCCGTTGAATGAAAGAGGCGCTCGAGAAGGATATCATCGTGTGCCCGGACGGGAACGAGCGATTGTCCCCGCCGTCGGGCCGGCTCTTCTCGACGATCTCCTTCAGGCCGAAAACCGTACCGTTGGCCGCGCCAAGGGAGAACCCAAACTGCTTGATTCCCTCCCAGTCTTTCTTGATCGCGGCCGTTCCGCCCGCGGCCAAGGGGAGCAGGATGTGGATGATGTCGCCGGCCTTGCGTAGCCCCCTGTTCTCATCGAGCACCGGCCCCCCGCTTTGGCCCGAGCACAACCCCGGCAGGAGCAGTACCAGCACGTTTGCGGCAAGAAGACTACGAGTTCTGCCGTTTCTGCTCCAGCGTTTCACCCAGCACTCCCGGGCCGCATTTGGCGACCCCGCACCAACCGAGTAAACATCCTATCGTGAGCAAGTAGTTGTGACAACTGTAAGAAATACCAGGCTTTTCCGGGAAAGTTACCTGGAATAGACGGGGATAGACTCACGAGTGCTCCCAAGACGAAGATTCCAACAACGGGCCAGTTGGCAGACGGCAACCTGCAACTGTGATGGCTCTGCGCGCCACCACTGCTCTCGTCCTCATCCAGAGATTCGTTTGGCTGGCGCCACCCAAGAATTCTATTGCCGGCAAACGGCTAGCAGCCTGTGGGGAAAGCGCCGTTTATCAGTGGGATTAATTCGCGAGGGCCAAGAAAGAAGCAGATCGAGTTTGAGGGCGCGGAAAACAGCCACCTGCCGGTCGAAACCTGGCAGAGTACTTCGTCAGGTAGTCGAGCTTGTGTAGCGTGTCAGCGTTCGCCTGTCTCAATAGGCCCCCGCCCCGTGCGGTTTGCAGGCCTCGTCCGCGCAGCCGCAACGGTCCGGCTTGCAACTCGTCCGGCAGGTGTTCTTGCCCCGGTACGACCAGTAAACCGGACCGCACGCGACGATCTGGCAATGGTCCGGGACATTGCCTAGGCATTGCGTGACCTCGGCGGTCGGCGAAAACAGCATGCTCATCAAGGGCTTCCCCTTCGCGCCCCGGGGAATCAGAAATCCGGCTTTTTCCCAACACTGCTCGCTGCGCGCGGTCTTCACCTCGTTCACCATGCCGAGGCAACGGCATGGGGCCGAGTGCTTGCCCCCTTTTGGCGAGCAATGCGGTACATCGTGAGGGGCCACACCCTGAAAGCGATCGCCTTGCTGCGCGAAGCCGATCCATGCAAACGAAACTGCCAAGAACCATAGACGTTTTGTCATCTCAGAACCTCACACTCACCACCAAGTTCTCGCCCGAAAACATCAAGCCCGCCTGCCGAACGTCGATCCAAACCGGCGTGTCGACCGAAACGAATCCCAGTCCGAGGTTGGTGTTGTTCTGGAATGAGACGCTGATCAGGTCCGCAACCGGATTCCGCGAAGCCCGCGCCGGTCCCTGTCCCCCGTCCATCCGCTGGCCGCTATCGGAAGCGCAATCACTCCTAAAGCGAGAAGCTGACTCTGTTTCACCACTTGATCGTCCCGATACCGAATTGTGTCTTCGTCTCACGTGACATGGAAGGCAAGTCCCGAGCCAAAATCGTCAGGGATCATGGGCAGCCGTGGCAAGTTGTTCTTAAGAAAGAGCTTTACTACTCTTGGAGGGGCAAGCTTACGAGGAAGGTGAAAAAGGTGACGGGACGAAATTTCACCCCTCAGGCGATATGTCGAACTACTCGGCAGGCCTAGGGGATACGGCGCAAGAAAGGTCGCCGGAATCAGCAGGAATCTGTGGCGATCACGAATACCAACCCCTCTAAATATGACACGGCGAGCGCCAAAACAACCAGAAACATGCAGTTCTTATACGAATCAGGCAACAAAAATCCAAAAAACTGCAAAATGGGGTATCCATTTCATTCAGGTAACCCCAATATGTTGTGGTCGGCTATGGCGCTGGTTGATCGTGCTGAACGATCAAACGATAGGGTGCGGGGT
>Ga0310123_10004641_pt1 | contig 10376 bp, 9 predicted proteins | sample CB6_AW_1057_MG_FD_203505 | JGI IMG/M metagenome (GOLD analysis project Ga0310123, IMG submission 203505) | Marine microbial communities from Western Arctic Ocean, Canada - CB6_AW_1057 | ecosystem: Environmental > Aquatic > Marine > Oceanic | place: Canada: Western Arctic Ocean | collected...
TCATGAAATGGACACCGGAGGGCCGGATGCTGATGATCCTCGGCACGGGTTCGCCGGCAAACAGCAACGAGGCCAAATACGCGTTCAACCGGCCGTCGTCGCTCAGCTTCCTGCCCAACGGCGACTTTCTGGTCGCGGACGGCTATGTCAATTCACGCGTCGTGCATTTCAGCAAAGACGGTGAGTATGTCGGGCAGTGGGGTACCAAGGGCTCTGGGGACGGCGAGTTCGATCTGGTGCACGATGTGGCCATCGATTCGCGCGGACGCGTCTACGTGGCGGACCGCAGGAACCAGCGCGTCCAGATCTTCGATCAGCAGGGCCGCTTTCTGGACAAATGGACCGACCTGGGCGTCATCCAGGGCATGTACTATGTCGCGAGTGAAGACGCGCTCTACATGACCGACGGTCCAAATTCGCGCATCATCCGCGTCGACATGGACGGCACGGTGACGGGCGTGCTGGGTGAGTTTGGCAAGATACCCGGCAAGCTCGACATCCCGCACTTCGTCGCCGTCGACAGCGAGGGGGCGATCTACTCCGCGGACTTCAGGAACTGGCGGATAGACAAGTTCGTCAAGCAGTAACGTCCTAAGGTTATCTCACGCCGGACAGCGCTGCTCTCACGCGTTCCGGTGTGAACGGGACCTCACGGAGGCGCACCCCGGTGGCATCGAAAATGGCGTTGCCGACAGCGGCCGCGACGATCGTGATCGCCGTTTCGCCGGCCCCCCATGGCTTCGGCATCCGGACGATTGATGAGCACGGTTTCAATCGCGGGTATCTGAGAACCGACACCATACCGTGGATGGTCCCAAGCGGGCAGAAAGAGGCTCGTGTACGTGGCCCAGTCCACCGAGGTCACCTTCTCGCTGTCCCACGTGACTTCCTCGCCGACGGCACGGCTCAGGCCCTGCAGGACGCCGCCCTCGATCTGGTTCCTCACGCCGTCAGGGCTGGAGATCGGCCCCACATCCAGCGCGACGACGAATCGCTTGACGGCGAGATCGCCGGTGCCCTGACCGACATCCACCTCGGCGACAAGCGCGACATAACCATTGTTCCCCCGTATAGGACGCAGGCGATGCCACGTCCACTGACCACGCCAGCGCGAGGATTGTCGGTCCGCGGCGACGGCCGCGCCTCCCAGCTCGCGGCCCTGGCGACCTCCGTGACGACCTCGCGGAGGCGGGTGTCCGCGCGATGGCGCACACGATACTCGACCGGGTCCGCTTGCATAGACGCTGCCACCTCGTCCATGAAGGACTCGTGTGCAAACGTGTTCTGGAGGCGCCTGGGCGAGCGGAGCGGACCGGTGAAAAACGGCGACGGGACGACGTGCTGCAAGACTCGCTGGCCGGCGATGTTGCCTGTGCCACCTGTCGTTTGCCCGACGCGTCCGGTCACATAGGAGGGCGCCGCATTGCCACGATTGGCAAAGCGCGTAGGCTCCGGGGCCTGGGCCCGTGGCACCAAGGGCGCCGGTCACCACGTTGCCCGGCGTACCGTACCCGGGCCGGGCGCCGAGCGATCCACTCCAAGATTCCACATCCCACGCAATGATGGTGCCGCTGCCATCGACTCCCGCACGCTGATCGATGACGTATGGCAAGCCATAGTTCTCGCCCCAGGCCAACTCGTCCTCGCGGGAGAGCTGCACACGTACGGGTCTGCCGACCGACTGTGACATGAGCGCGGCGTCGTACGACACGGTATCGGCGCCGTTGATGCCGTAGCAGCCTGATCCACGCACGAAGATGACGCGCACGTCTTCTGGCCTCAGACCCAGCACCATCGCGGTCGTGTCGCGCAGCGGATAGACGGATTGGGTCGCCGACCAGATCGTCGCGGTGTTGCCGCCCACGTCCGCTACCGCGCACGAGCTTCCCATCGACCCGTGCATTTGGTAAGGGTGCAGGTAGGTAGATTCCAGAACGCGTGCCGCACGCGACAGCTTCACGTCGACGTCGTCAGAGTTCACGACACTGGTGGACCGTCTCGACTGTTGCGGGAAGCAGGACGGGTCGGATAACGGGTCTTCTGTTAAGTGGGGTGTCTAATCCGTCCTCTAGTCTCGAGCCCGGTGGGTACGCGCGTGAAGCGGTCACCGACGCGGTGCCGCTCGAACGTCCATCGGATCATGGCGTGGTGACCCTCATGGTCACTCGAGACCAGACCGATTACCGGGCACTCGAGGCGCAGCTGCGGGAGCTGTCTGAGAACCACAAGCAGGCGTGCGCCCAGCTCGAAGCGCGGATTCAGGCGGCAAAGGAGCGAGAGCGCAGGCTGGTGGCTCAGGGCGAAGAGGAACGTCTGCGTGTCGGACACGCGCTGAGCCGTGCCCGCACGCAACTGCTTGAGCTGAACGCGCTCCGGAACCAGTCTGCGGATCGGGACGGCGCCTTGCTCGGCGGCCTGCGGGTATCCACAAACACGCAGTCAACCGCCCGATGTTGCTGGAGCGCGAATATGATTCGCTGAATGAGATCGTTTTTCTGTAGGTCCGTCCCCGCGATGATTCTCGAACGGCGGGCTGCGACACCACCCGGTATCGCTCTCCTCACACTCGTTCTGATTTCCATCCTGTCGGTCGACCTCGCGTCGCAAGGGCGTGCGACGGTGTGGGACGGCGTCTATAACTCAGCGCAAGCCCAGCGTGGGCAGGGGGTCTACGACGAGCACTGTGCCGCGTGCCATCTCGACAACTTGCGCGGGTCGGCGGAGGCCCGACCGCTTGTGGGGCAGCCGTTCATGCTCGATTGGCGCGAGGACACGCTGCACAACCTGTTCACTCGGATCCGGACGCTGATGCCGTTCGATGATCCGGCCACGCTCCGGGACGAGGCGTACCTGGAGGCGCTGGTGTATATCCTCCAGGTGAACGGCTTCCCGGCCGGTGACCATGAGCTGACGATGTCGCGTCTCGAGGAGATCTGGATCGAAGACCAGGACGGCCCGGGCGAAGTGCCGAGCTTCGCGCTGGTTCGGGCGGTGGGCTGTCTCACCGCTGGGGACGAGGGGGACTGGAGACTCGAGCGGGCGAGCGCAGCAGTCCGAGCCGACGATCCGTCGGTGTCGAACGCCGATGCCCTGCGCGCGCTCGCAGATGAGCCGCCTGGCGCCGAGGTGTTCTCGTTGGGCCGGGTCTACCCGGATCCGGCGGCGCATGCCGGTCAGTCCGTGGAAGTGAAAGGGTTCTTGATTCGGGAGTCGACCGGGAACCGGATCAACGTCAGCACGGTGGGCATGGTGGCCCCACGCTGCCAATAGTTGGGGGCTCTATCGTTGCTCCGCCGGCTTGACCACAGCGACGCTGTTGACATCGCGTTCATGCGCGGCGGTGTAGACCCCGCGCGTCTGCATCACCTCCCTGAGGAGCGCGGCCGTGTGATCCGCACGCTTGACGGTGCCGGTGTAATGCACGCCGTCCGCGATGCGTAGCGGGGTCCAGCCCTCGGTCGTTTCGGCGAGCAGGTCGGCGTCGCGGTCGATTAGGAACTGCGCGATCGGGTTCGCGCCCCGCAAGGCGGCGCCGTGCAACGCGGTGTAGCCTCTGTCGTCAGCCGTCCGCACGTTGTGATCGCCGAGTTCGTACGCGAGCTGCACTGCCTCAAACGCTTCCTCATTGGTGCCCGCGCTTTCGCCTACATTGAAGATCCCGACGCCGGCGGCCACCATAAGCGGCGACGCGTTGCCCTCTGTCGGCATCTGGGTGTCCGAACCGTGGTCGGCCAGCAGCCGCATCAACGGCGCGTCGGCGTGCTTGGCCGCGAGCAGATACGGGGTCGCGCCGACCCGGTTCAGATAGTTACGTTCTCCGTTGTTGTGACGTTTCGTCTGCCGCCGGTTCGGGTCAGCGCCCCGCTCCAGCAGGACGCTGGCGAATTCCAACGTGCCCAGGCGGTCGATCAACGGGACCGGCGGCATGCCCTTCCCGGAGTTCGGCCGCCGGGTGTAGGCCAGCTGATGAAGCGCCGTCCAGCCCTGCACATCGGCGTCCGGGTCAGCGCCCTGCTCAAGGAGATATACGGCGAGTGAGAAGTGACCGTTGGCCACGGCGAGGACCAGTGCGCTTGTGCCCTCGGAGGCGCGGCGACGACGCTCCGCATCGGATGGGCTCGCGTCGGGCGCTGAAATCGTGTCATTCACGTCCGCGCCCGCTTCGAGCAGTGCCTCCACGGCCGTGGTGTGTCCCGCCCGCGCGGCGAAGAGTAAGGCGGTCCAGCCCGTGGTCGAGCGGTCGTGGATGCCGGCGCCACGTTCCACCAAGGTGTGCACGGCCGCCGGGTGGTTCTCGGCAGCGGCCCACATCAAGGCGGTCTGGCCGCGCCAAGTCTCGCGCGCGTCGATGTCCGCCCCGTGGGTGAGCAGCAGGCGCAACACCTCTACACTGCCGGTGCGAGCGGCGGCCAGGAGCACGGTTTCACCTTCCGGGAGCGTGGCGTTCGCATCGGCGCCGGCGTGCAGGAGAGTCTCGACGATCGGCGCATCTCCACGCCCAGCCGCCAGCGAGAGCGCCGTCACGCCGTAGCGATTGACCTGCGCCACGTTGGCGCCGGCGTCAACCAGCAGCCGCGCCGTGTCGATGTCCCCCTGGTAGGCCGCCCAGTGCAATGCCGTCGTCCCGTCTGCTTCCGGCGCGTCGACGTCGGCGCGCTGGGCCAGCAAGGCGCGCACCGCCTCGGAGTCCGCCGCCTTCGCGGCCTGCACGAGCGGAATATCTTCCTCGGCGCCGGTTGCCGCCCACGTCACACCAGAGAGCCCGAGCAGAAGGCAGGTGACCAGACTGGCGCGCGTGACCAGAACGCGTGCCGCCCATTCGACGACTGAGCGTGGTTCGAACATAGGTGTCGTCCCCGTCTTGGCGCGCAGGCGACGTCCGCCGCGCCGATGGCCGGAGGCACGCCTCGAGTTACCGGCGGCTGGCCGGCCTGTCGTGGCAATCGTCACAGGCTGCCATGCTAGTGCCTGCCGGCGCGATCCGCAAGACGAAGGACGTTCCGAAATGGTTGACAGTGGTATTCCACGCTGTACGATTGGCGGATACGTGAGTGTTCAAGCAGGGAGCGTGGGGCCGAAAGGCCGCCGGTGGCTGGCGCGCACGATCACCGTGCTCGCCGTTCCGGCAATGGTATGGCATCTAGGGGCATCGGTGTGGGCGGCCCCGCCGCAGGAGCCGGTGGCCGCGACGGCACCGAGCTCCGCGACCGGGCCGGCCGGCGTGTCAGACCACGCTGCCCTGTTGACACGCTACTGCGTCACCTGCCACAACGAGAGTCTCCAGGCCCGTGGCACGGTCCCGCTCGAGCTGGAAACGGCCGATTTGGCGACGGTCACCACCGATGCCGAGTTGTGGGAGAAGGTCATACGAAAGCTCCGGACCGGTTCGATGCCGCCGGCTGGTCGGCCCCGGCCGGAGGCGGCGGCCACCCACGCGTTCGCGTCATGGTTGGAGACCGAGATCGACCGGGCGGCCGCCGCGCGACCGAATCCGGGGCGCACGGAGCCGCTCCACCGTCTGAATCGCACCGAATACCAGAACGCGATTCGCGATCTCCTGGCGCTCAATATCGACGCCGCGACGTTGGTCCCGGCTGATGACCAGAGCTACGGGTTCGACAACATCGCCGGGGTGCTGAAGGTCTCGCCGACGCTCCTCGAGCGCTACATGAGCGCCGCCCGTGAGGTCAGCCGACTGGCCGTCGGGGCATCGTCCATGGCGCCAGCCGGCGAGACGTTCCGGGTAGTGTCTGATCTGTCGCAGTACCAGCACCGGGACGGCCTGCCATTCGGGACCCGCGGCGGGATGACGGTCACCTACAACTTCCCGCGGGACGGCGACTACGACATCAAGTTGGAGTTGCTCGACCTGTTTGCCGGCGCGCCGATTCGAGAGCCGCATCAACTCGAAGTGAGCGTCGACGGCAACCGGGTCACGACGTTCCCGCTGGCTCCGCCCGATACGAGCACTGACCAGGGCGTCGCCTATAACACGGGACCGGACGAACTGCAGGTGCGGGTGCCGGTGAACGCCGGCCCGCGGACCGTGACGGCCACGTTCATCAAGAAGACCGATGCGCTCGCCGAGAGCATCCGACAGCCGTTCGCCCGGCCGCACGGCGAGGGTGACTACCTCTTGTATCAGCCCCACCTGGGCACCATCACGGTCACTGGGCCGTTCAACGCTACCGGCGCCGACGATACCCCGGCGCGGCGTAGAATTTTCGTCTGCCGTCCGGCTGGTCCGGACGACGAGCCGGGGTGTGCGCGCCAGATTCTGTCGACGCTCGCGCGGCGGGCATACCGTCGCCCGGTCGCGGAAACGGACCTGGAGCCCCTGCTGGCGTTCTACGCGGAGGGGCGACGCGACGGCGGTTTCGACGTCGGGATTGAGCGGGCGCTCCGGGCCTTGCTCGTGAGCCCCGATTTTCTGTTCCGGGTGGTGTCCGATCCACCGGGGAGCGAACCCGGTATCCCGTATCGACTCACCGACCTCGAGCTGGCGTCGCGCATCGCGTTTTTCCTGTGGAGCAGCCTGCCAGATGACGAGCTGCTGGACGAGGCGGCCCAAGGGCGGTTGCGGGAGCCGGCGCAGGTAGAGCGTCAGGTCCGTCGGATGCTGGCCGACCCCCGGTCCGAGGCGCTGGCCAAGAACTTCGCGGGGCAGTGGCTTCGGCTACGTAACATCTCGGGTGCCTTGCCATCGGACGTGCTGTTTCCCGACTTCGGGGAGAGCTTGCGGAAGGACTTCGTTCGGGAGACCGAGCTGTTCTTTGACAGCATCATCCGGGATGATCGCCCCATCACCGATCTGCTGACGGCTGACCACACATTCCTCAACGAACGGTTGGCGAAGCACTACGGCGTCGCCGGGGTCTACGGCAGCGACTTCAGACGAGTCACGTTGGCCGACCCCAATCGTCGCGGGTTGCTGGGCCAGGGGAGCATCCTGACGGTCACCTCCTATCCGGATCGCACGTCGCCGGTCGGGCGGGGCAAATGGGTGCTCGAGAATGTGTTGGGCACGCCGCCGCCGCCGCCGCCGCCGAACGTTCCGGAGTTGGAGCCTGCCGCCGAGACGGGCACGGTGTTGGCGATGCGTGAGCGGATGGAGCAGCATCGGGCGAATCCGGTCTGCGCGAGCTGTCATCGAGTGATGGATCCCCTCGGGCTCGCGCTTGAGAACTTTGACGCTGTCGGTCGATGGCGCCCCACCATGCCGGGCGGCGGGGTGATCGACGCGACCGGAACAATGCCCGATGGGACCGCGTTCGACGGGCCGGCCGACCTGCGCGGTCTGCTGGTCACGAATCCGGAGCAGTTCGCGACCGTGGTGACGGAGAAGCTGCTGACCTACGCGCTTGGGCGCGGGGTGGAGCACTACGACGGGCCTGCCGTGCGCCGCATCACGCGAGACGCTGCGGCGCACGACTTCGGGCTGGCCTCCCTGGTTGTGGGCGTCGTGCACAGCACGCCGTTTCAGATGCGGCTGGCCAAATTCGATTCGGCTGAGTAGTTCCGAGGAGAGAACCATTCATGTTCATTTCCAAGATGTCGCTGCCCCGTCGCACCTTTCTTCGCGGCATGGGGGTCACCCTTGCGCTGCCGCTGCTCGACGCGATGGTGCCGGCCGCTACCGCGCTGGCTAGGACCGCGGCGAAACCGGTGCGTCGACTCGGCTTCGTCTATGTGCCGAATGGCGCGGTGATGCCGTCCTGGCAGCCGGCCGGCGACGGCGCGCTGACCGAGTTGTCGCGGTCGTTGAGCCCGCTCGCCCCGTTTCAAGACCAGGTGATCGTGCCCATCGGGCTCAGTCAGAAACAGGCGGAAGCGCTGGGCGATGGCAACGGCGAGCATTCGCGGGCCGGGACCGTCTGGCTCAGCGGCGTGCATCCCAAGGAGACCGAGGCGGCGGACGTCCGAAACGGAACCACGGCCGACCAGATTGCCGCGCAGCACATCGGTGGCGATACGCCGCTGACGTCGCTCGAGTTGGCGATGGAGCAGACGTATCTCATCGGGAACTGCGACAACGGTTACAGCTGCGTGTACACCAACAGCATTTCGTGGCGGTCGCCGACCAGCCCGAACCCACACGAAACGAACCCGCGTATCGTGTTTCAGCGCATGTTCGGTGATGGAGGCAGCCCAGAGCAGCGACTGGCGCAACTACGCGAGGACCGGAGCATTCTCGATTGGGTGACCGCCGACATCGCGGATCTGCAGAAGAGGCTGGGGGCGGCCGATCGAGGGAGTGTGAGCGAGTATCTCGACTCCGTGCGTGAGATCGAGCGCCGTATCCAGGTGTCGGAACGGCAGCACGGCGAGTCCGCGCTGGAGCTTCCCGACCGACCGGTGGGTGTGCCGGAGTCGTACGATGAGCACGCGAAGCTCATGTTCGACCTGCTGGCGGTCGCCTTCAAGGCCGACATCACACGCGTCTTTGTGTTCACGCTCGGGAAGGAGCAGACCAACCGCGCGTATCCGGAGCTCGGCGTAAACGCCGCCCACCACGCGGTCTCGCATCACCAGCACGACCCGATCAAGTTTGAACAGGGTGCCAAGGTCAACCAGTACCACATCGGCTTGACGGCTCACTTTCTGAACGCGCTGAAGGCAACGGCTGACGGCGACGGGACCTTGCTCGATCATTCGTTGGTGCTGCATGGCGGCGGGATCAGCGACGCGAATGAGCACTCCCACATCGATCTACCACTGGTCATGATTGGTGGCGCTGGAGGTACCAAGGGCGGTCGTATCCTCCGGCATTCGAAGGACACGCCGATGAACAACCTGCTTGTCTCGATGCTCGATCGCGTTGGCGTGCGCACCGACCGGTTCGGTGATGCCACCGGGGCGCTTCCGCTCGAACCGCTGTCCGGGGTCTAGGGGTCTAGCCGTCGCCCTTGCTGGGGACTCCCCGCCGTGCTCGTCAGCGCTCCTGTCGAGCGTCGCCCTGGTGGCGAGCTACCTCCCAGCCCGACCAGCGTCACGCGCAGATGCCGTGACGGCGATGAAGACGGTCAGGCTGCTCGGGTTAGTACCCCTGCCGCAGCCGGGCCTCGTCGACCGGCGACACCAGAAACAGGTCGCGTGGGTACCGACGATAGCCGACGATCGTGGCGTAGATGTTGTACGCGTCCTGGAAATCCAGCGCGAGCCCGGCCAGATACTGCAACCGCAGACTGCGGTCGCGATTGATTTCCGCGTCGCGCAGCCAGGGCTCCAGATCGGAGCCCTGCCCCGCGTAGGTCTGTAGCAGTTCCACCGTCGACCCGAGACCGACCTTACTCAATGACTGGTAGAGGGCCGCGTCCCCGCTGAGGCGCCTGGCAATGGCCTCGCCATCGAGCCGCGTCGGACCCGCTTGTCCGACCAGGATGAGATCGTATCCGGCATCGAGGTAATCGCTGTTCCAGAGCGTGGCGTCCGGAAACGAGCGAACGAAGGTGCCGACCTGGCTCTTGGCCGAGGCCATGTCCGTTTCGTAGAGTGGCACCCACTGAGCCACGACCCCGCCGGGTCGCAGTCACGCCTTCACCAGTTCGTGATACTCGACGGAGTACAGGCTCGCCGCGCCCCGCACCCCGGATGAATCGGGTCGGAGGTAATGACATCGAACGGTTCTGTCAGGTTGAGCTCGCGTGGCAGACTGAACGGATGAGCCAGCATCCGTCCCGCTATCGCGGATACCGTTTTCCACCCGAGATCATCGCCCACGCCGTGTGGTTGTACCACCGATTCGGCCTCAGTTTTCGGGACGTCGAGGATCGCCTCGCGGAGCGCGGGATTACCGTCACGTACGAAACGATCCGGCAGTGGTGCCTGACCTTCGGGCTCGAGTACGCCCGTCGTCTGCGGACCCGGCGGGGCCGTCTGGGTGACACCTGGCACCTGGACGAAGTGTTCGTCAAGATCCAGGGTCGGCAACAGTACCTGTGGCGAGCGGTGGATGAGGACGGTGACGTGATCGACATACTGGTGCAGTCGCGGCGCAATCGGCGGGCGGCCGCCAGGTTCTTTCGCAAGTTGTTGAAAGGCCAGAGCTGTGTCCCTCGGCGACTGATCACCGACAAACTCCGCAGCTACCCCGCGGCCTGCCGCACCGTGATGCCGTCCGTGGTCCACTGCACGGACCGGTACGCGAACAACCGGGCCGAAGTCTCTCACCAACCGACCCGGGAGCGGGAGCGTCAGATGCGCCGGTTCACATCTGCGGCCCACGCGCAACGGTTTCTCTCGGTGCACGGCCCCATCCAGAATCTCTTTCGTGTCGGCCGCCACCTCCTGCGGGCCGTCCATCATCGGCTCTTGCGAACACGGGCCTTCGGTGCCTGGCGAGAGGTGACCTGCGTCTGAAGCTGAAGAATGGGTCA
>Ga0310123_10004643_pt1 | contig 10374 bp, 7 predicted proteins | sample CB6_AW_1057_MG_FD_203505 | JGI IMG/M metagenome (GOLD analysis project Ga0310123, IMG submission 203505) | Marine microbial communities from Western Arctic Ocean, Canada - CB6_AW_1057 | ecosystem: Environmental > Aquatic > Marine > Oceanic | place: Canada: Western Arctic Ocean | collected...
CAATTACTGCGCATTATACCGCACATAATGCACTCATGCCATCCTATCAGATGGCCAAAAGACTCCCGCACTGGCCCAACCAAATCGCGAGAAATATGCCCGCGGAGGCCTAGTTCCGCGCCAAAATTGTTTAAATATCGCGGTAAAGACCAACCAACCGCGGGGAAAATGCGAGGATTAAAGAATGGTTGCGTATTTTCACCCCAAACTTACTCTCATTAAAAACAACGTGTAAAATACCTGTCAGCAGGCAATTATATTTTACCCACCTGAATAGATTTGCAGCATCTCCGGGGGCCCGATCAGGCCCTTCTGCTTGGCACCTCGGTTGGTGGTATGGCTCACATCAAAACCGCCAACCTTCAGAAGTCTGATGGCCTTGGACTGCGGGGCTGACTCGGCCAGTTTCGCTAGATGCTCCTGGTGACCGATGCGCCGGACCACGTCCCAATAAGGCCGCCTTTCATGACGAAAATTTAAATCTCATTCCCTAAAACCATCTACACCAACCTCATATGCAATCATTGCCTGTTTGATCGTAGCCTCAATGGAATACCCGGTATGCAGATTAGCGATGATCTTGCAACCGTTGGTACAGAACTTCGCGATGGCTTGCGGGTCCACTGGCTCAGGCAACCCCTACAAACATGAAGACTCCATCCAGGAACCGCTCATCCAGCCAGATTTCCAGATCGAATCCGAAGAACAGGTTCGAGGCAAATCCTTTCTTCCAAGTGCCCGGATATAACATAGCCGTCAACTCGAGTTCCTTGCCTTTTTTCTTCTCGGCCTCATCGACCATGCCACGTACTGAGCGGACGAATTCGGTTAGGTAACCGGCTCGGTGTCTCTGCGCCCTGATGTCGTTCTCATCGATGCTGCGCAAGTCAATCCCATGTTTTTTCCTGAAATCATCGATCACGATGTCCTCATAACCCACGGACATCGGTCCGCGAACGAAACACAGGGACACACCGTCAATGTCAAATCTATCTATCACTTCACGAATCATCGTAAGCATGTAATCGCGCACCTCGGGATGGGCATAACTGGCCTTCTCAACCAAAGTGCCATCAAAATCGACTAGTCACAGGTCGGGTCGGCGTCGGACGATGCCCATGGAATTCTCCCAAAGGTCTGCAGGTGGAATATTTTCCCGGCATATCGATGGCATGACCACATAGTGAGGCGTGGAATTCTCCCAAAGGTCTGAAGGCAGAATATCGCCGATAATACCCAGGCGGAACATTGCGTGAAAGTCAATCCCCATGTCGTGGCAGTGATCCAGCAACACCTGCATGGGACCGATCCCTATTATCGATCAGTGTTTTGAGGCTGTCGCGCAGAATCTTGTGCCCCGGGGTTGCAACCGAGTTGCCGGCTTCCTCCAGCCAATAAGAGCCGACTTTCGAGGGACAATTTACGATGTCGCCAGAAGCAACGGAGAAGACTACCGTACCTACATCGGAATACCGATACGGCCCCACTTCCTTCAAGAAGATCTTTCTCAGTAGTTGGACCTTTGTAGAACAACCCATTGCCATCGTTAAGGGCATAGAGATTACGAGTGGCGGTTCTGGCCCGGTCCTGCTGAATCGCCGCAACCTGCTCTGAAGACAGTGGCACTAGCTTGACATATCCCAGGAACGCTTTGCAGGCGGTCTCCTTATTGTGCTGACCAATGACAAGATCCTGATCGGTCAGATCAGCTGACTTGAAGAATATTTCCTTAAATTCGACCTTGCCCGGCCATTCCAACTCCGGCTCAGGATCTGAGATATTTGTGAAGCAAGGATCCGACGTCAGCTTGAGTTTTAGCTTGAAGTCTCCGTCGTAACTATAATGTGGATTCCAGATACCCACGTGAATTGCGTACCAACCGCTGACCCCAAGTTCCAGTGTGACACCAGGCGCATCCATCAGGGAACTCGCACCTAGAATCACACCACCAACATCCGTCCGCCTCGTAGTCAATCAAGTGCCAATGGTGCTTCTTACGCACAATTGACAACGCTTCGGCTGGACGGCAACCGCTCAGATCACTGATCAGGATCGCCTCCGTCATTTTTGTGATAGCGTTTGCGCAGCAAATAACCGGCACGATCGGAATGATCCACATCAATGTCAAAATCCAGAAGACATTCCAAAGATCGCCACAATTCTTTATTGCAACACAATTTGTCATATCCACGTTCGATTAGAAATTTATATTTAGAAATACCCATCTTACAGATTTAATGGTAGTAAATCCAAAGGCAACGCCATCGGCAAGGACAGCTTTGAATACCCTGCCAGAATTGCTCAAATCTTTCTGTCTCACCACCTGAAGCGCAGGCCATGCGAATCACAACTGCTGCTTCAGGCGAACGATCTGCCGGGCCATCCGGTCTCGGAGATCGAGACACCAGGCATCATTGAGCGTCCACTGGACTGATTTGGGAAACATCCTAGAAATGTCATTGATCACATCCTTGCCGGCAGAAGTATCAATGCCGCGACGATCAGCCTCGATGATCAACTCTTCGAGAATCCTCGCATACTCGTAGTCGTCCACACTTTCCCTGTAGGTCATCACACGCAACGAGGGGGTAATTGTAAAATCAGGATCGGGCGCAAGCCCCTTCCGGTACGGTGGATAGAAGTAGGACAATGCGCCGTTGGCAAGTCGCGAATATGGCTCGACCCAAGGATTGTGCGGATCATCGGCCTTGCCATAAGTGTGCCACCACATGAATGTATCCCAAATCATGTAACCGCTGCCCCCTCTGTTGAACATGTCCAAGCCGATCTGGCGATTGGTCATCCCAGGGGTATTGATGCCCAAGCGGCTGCAGTAGGCAGCATAACTCCACAAATTGTCGCGGCTGTGGGGCACATTGTAATCATCCCAAAAATATGCCTCCCAGCGATTGTAGTTTTCATCCAGTTGGGGCGCATAAGTAAACCACTTGGTAAAAACATATTCGCTATTTTCTTGATGCGTCAACCACTCAAGACCCTGCAAACATTGGACAAACCGAATCTTGGATGTTAGAGGGTCCGATTTCAGCAATCGGATTAGGTGCAGCAGATTCTCGGTGCCCGAAGTTTCATCTCCGAATATGTAGAACTTATCAAGCCAACCATGCTCTTCCAGATTTCTGGCGATAGTTCGGTAGTAGTCAAGCAAGAGCCGATCCCACTGTTTTTGCGTCACCTCGATTGATTCATCGTAATAAGCATCGCCCAGCCTCTTCTTCCACGTCACCTTTGTTGTCTGCCGGAATGTCTGCCAACCCATGGTCACATGTCCAGGGTCTGGCTCCCATTGCTCGAGTACATCGCCCGGAAGATGTTTGAAAACATGACAAACACCGGGATTAGTGTGCGTGAGGCAGACGCTGTTGACCTTTAGATCATCAATGTAATGCCGCAAGTCATTATTAAACTCCGTGAAATCCCAGTCATACAACTTGAAGTAATTCCCCGGCTTGTCCACATTGTATCCATGTGGTGGTGGAGACCATTTCATTCCGATTTCGGTAAAGAGCACCACGCTCTTCGGATAAAACTTGTTGGCCGCCATCTCGTCATAGTATTTTCGGGCTAGCTTCTTCAGTTCGGACTTGGTTGTCAGACCGTGATACTGCATGATTGTCTTTAGTTCTTCGAAGCCGCTGTTCTTGGCGAGAAACTGCCCGCCCATATGGGTATGAAATGTCGAATACTCCGGAAGTTCAAAGTCATATACCTCCACAACCAGCGGCACGGTAATCGAGGAGGCATTCTTGGCCTGGATCGCCAACTTCCCGTGGTAAGTTCCTGAAGACGTTCCCGGGGGCACTCGCACTGTGACCCAGAAGCCCACATTCCCGTCGTCCGCAATAATCCTGCGCGACATTACCGGGACCAGGGGGTCCCCGATCCGGCCAAAGAATTCCACCTGGTTCAGCAACGATTTTTTTGTGATCGGAACATACTCGATCGCCCGAATATCGATGTCATTCAGGCGATTGTTTCCGTTATCTTGAGCAAGTGCACTCACCTGAATAGACTGAAAATAAAATGATCTCTTCGGTGCAATCACAACCTGAAATGATTGCGATTCATTGGCGGCAAGGGTCACGTGAATGCCCTTGGATGACTCGCGGGCCGGTACCGGCGTGTTGGGAGTTAGTTTCACAGTGGTATCTGCAAACCACAGTTGGCAATCGGCATTTGTTCCCAGACCATACCGGCTAGCCCCAATGTATTTCTCCGCAAGACCTACCTTCACTCTGACAGAAGTAGCGTTTGGAATCTGGCGGTGCCGCATCTCTGGGATCTTTAAGTACCACGCATCCAGCGGTTGGTAGTAAAGCATCAGGTTCTTCTTGCCCGGCTCCTTAAAGTTCCCCAGAAAGCGGATGCTCACCTTCCTGACCGACAAGTTCCCATCTGAAATTGCTCCTGACTCGGCTTGTAGTTGCATCGCGCCGCCGTCGGACTGTAGCAGACATTCGTGGTGTGTCCGCTTCTTGGGTAGAAGGCGGGGCATGTACGAACTCATGTACGCATGGGTACGAGGCGGATCGCCCACGGGGAACGTCTGTTCATATGCGTTTGTCGGCGGAACTTTTCCATCTTCGCTAACGAACTGTACCAGGTAGTACGCCCCGTTTTCCGTGGGAATGGGTAGGATCGAATCTGACTTTAACAGTTCTTCGCCATCTGGGATCAGGTAGAAGCCAACCCCCGGATCCGGATTAATCACCCGGCCCGCCGTATCTACTTCCACCACCTTCAAATGGTTGTAGGCAAGAAAGAGCGGATTGAATGAATACTCTTCGATCGCATTGATCGCGTCAGTCAGATTCGATTCCTCGATCGCAATTTGGGTCCACCCCGCCCGTCCAACTTCTACCACAAGAGGTATCCGGTACTGGTAGTAACTGTCTAACCAATTATCTTCACTACCTTGGACCGGAATCGCCCACATGATCTGAGCCAACAACAGCGGCGTGCAAAACACCAAGAACCTGACCGACCTGGCGACCCAATTGGCCAAGCAAGCCATAAATGATCCGCCAGGCGCATCCATAAATTTCATTGCCATGATTTCAAATCCTGTTGCATCGAATTGTCTAGAGCCTGACTGGCGATTACACATCATGTTGATATTAGGTGATATTGATGATGCGCTTCATCCTAGTGTAGGACTGTGGAGTCTACAAGCATAGTTGCTGCAACCTGACCCAGGTAGTGTCGAAGACAAGGTCCCGGAGAAAAGATAACGTCCTGTGAGAATCAGGTATCAAAACTTAGATACTTTTTCTTGATCCCAATCAATCTTATTCTATTAAGGAAACTATTACTCCGGCTCTCCGGTCACAATACGGTTATCCCACCACTTGCATCAGCGATGTCTCAAGCGTCTGGATTGTTCGGTCGACATTCTGAAGCTTGTCCAATCCAAAAAGCCCTATCCTGAACGTCTGGAATCCATCCGGCTCATCGCATTGCAGTGGCACTCCCGCTGCGATCTGAATCCCCTGTGCGGCAAAGCGAGATCCGGACTTGATATCTGGATCGTCGGTATAGCTTACAACAACACCAGGTGCGCCAAACCCCTCAGTGGCCACACTCTTAAAACCCGCGACAGCCAGCAGTGTCCGCACGCGATCGCCAAGCTCTTGTTGCGCCTCACGTGCAACATCGATACCAAATTGCTCCGTCTGGTTCATCACGTCACGAAAGGTGGTCAACCCATCCGTAGGCATCGTGGCATGATAGGCGTGTCCGCCACCCTCGTAGGCTTGCATGATCTCAAGCCACTTGCGTAGATCACATGCAAAACTAGTGCTAGTGGAATCAGAAATGCATGCTCGGGCTGGATCGCTCAGCATGACCAAAGCGCAACACGGCGAACCACTCCACCCTTTCTGAGGAGCACTGATCAATACATCTACGCCCGATTCATTCATGTCAACCCAGATGGCCCCCGATGCAATGCAATCCAGTACCAAGAGGCCGCCAACATTATGGACGGCATCTGCAACCTGCCGGATGTACTCCCCAGGCAAAATCATCCCCGATGACGTTTCAACGTGAGGGGCGAAGACAACATCGGGGCATTCTGACTCAATGGTCCGCACCACATCAGCCAATGGGGCAGGAGCGAATGCGGGTGTGACGCCGTTATCAATTGGGCGAGCCTTTAAAACAATCGTTTCGGATGGAATCCCGCACATGTCAAATATTTGGGTCCAGCGATAGCTGAACCACCCATTGCGAATGACCAGGCATTTCTTGTTTGTGCCCAACTGCCGTGCCACCGCTTCCATTCCAAAGGTACCACTGCCCGGAACGATAGCCACGGACTTTGCAGCATAAACACGCTTCAACGTCTCAGAAATGTCGTTCATCACACCCTGAAAATTCTTGGACATGTGATTCAGAGCACGGTCCGTATAGACGACCGAGTATTCCAGAAATCCGTCTGGGTCGATATGGGGTAACAATCCAGGCATATCGCTCTCCTAGAGATATGGCTACAGTCTAGCAACAATCCACCTCGACCCCAATAAAATGGGTGAAGACGGTCTCATTTGATGAGAATTGGGAAACCGCATAGTACCACTCAAATTTTTAAAATCCTTTATCCTTTATTTGGTGCCGATGATTGTGCAAGCTGAACTATTATCTTGCCCGATGACATTCGACACTGGGAGACGCCATGCCCACCGAACCTGATTCCAAGCGTGCCTTGTCACTGGTCATGAAACTTCTGACGATTCCCGGCCCCAGTGGGGGCGAGGCAAGGATCGTCCGCTTTATCTGCGACCGATTCGTGCGGGCAGGTCTCGCCGCCAGCCATCTTACAACCGACAATGCCCATCATCGCAGTCATCTAGACGGTGAGACTGGCAACCTAATTGTGCGCCTACCTGGTACGATGCGCGGTCCCCGGCGCCTGCTCATGGCACACGTGGATACAGTGCCTCTTTGTGTCGGCTCGAAACCGATACGTCGTGGCAACCTGATCCGCTCGGCTGATAGAGCCACCGCGGTGGGCGCCGATAATCGCAGCGGCGTGGCGGCCGTGCTCCACGCTGGTCTGGAAATTTTGCGCCGCGGACTGCCCCATCCTCCATTGACACTGCTGTTCCTCGTACAGGAAGAAGTTGGCCTTGTCGGATCATGCAACCTGGCGATCAGCCGCTTGGGACGTCCTACACTGGCATTCAACTTCGATTCCGGACCCGTTGATATTTTGATCACAGGAGCGACGGGCGCTTACCGGATTCTCATGAACATCGAGGGAATTGCAAGCCACGCAGGAGTACATCCGGAAGATGGAGCCAACGCCATCGTCATCGCCGCGAAGGCAATCGCCTCTCTCGAAGCCGATGGCTGGCTCGGACGGATCGTGAAAGACAAAAAGCAAGGCGCCGCCAATATTGGAGTCATCCAGGGTGGCAACGCGACCAATGTCGTAACGCCATTGGTAACCGTGCGCATCGAGGCGAGAAGCCATGATGCACGATTTCGCAGGCGGATCCTAGATACGATTGTCCGACACTTCGAGAAGGCCGCCCGATCCGTTAAGACCACATCAGGTAGATTTGGTCGTGTTCGGGTCGAGTCTCGCCTTGATTATGAATCCTTTCACATTTCCCATCATGAACCGAGTGTACAGATCGCCAAGGCCGCAATCCGGAGCCTCGGGATGGATCCTGTCTGCACCGCTGTAGATGGTGGACTTGACGCCAACTGGTTGACCGCCAAGGGCATCCCCACAGTCACCTTGGGCGCTGGGCAGCATCACGCCCACACGGTTGATGAGGTTCTAGACACCAACGAGTTCCTGCAAGGCTGCCGCGCTGCCCTGCACCTAGCGACAGCAACAGAAGACTTCGCATCGAAAGCATAATCACCTACGAACCCAACCACATCGGGTTGCGCCGCGGCGAACGGATGGTATCGCATCACTATGTCGCTATGCGGCGAGAACCTGTTTGCAGAAAAGATTGGTAACGTTGCCGATACTCTGATTTGTAATCGGCCACGGCCTGTTCATAACTAAGATCCGGCGCATCGGATCTAATTTCACCGTGGACAATTAGATCTCGTGCCTCGGTCGGCAGTAGGAAGTGACCCTCACTCGGCATGATTGACTTGCCATCCAACTCAGCATGCTTCACATCATAAAACCACGGAACGCGTAGCAACATACGGTTCGGAGCATTGCGGAATTCTGTGGGCAGAGTGATCGACAGCTTCGTCCCTTCGGATGCAACACGCATGTTGATTGGACCGAAAGCCGATGGCTCACTGGCCATCTCGATCATCTGTCGGGGCTTGATCCATTCGGGTGACACCGCTGACAGTAAGTAAAGATCCTCATCCTGCTCCCGGATCAGCATATTGCGCAAGAGTTCGATAGTCTTCGAAGACGTTGCGCCCTGGGGAAGAATATTAAAACAATGGCTGCACTCACGGGTACTCCAGGCAACGGTACCAAACTCGCCCGGCAGATGGGTTGAACTGGTGTGCAAGAGCAAGGCGTATAGCTCTTTGACGGCCCATTCCTGGTCCCACGCCGTCCCTCGCACCAAAGAAACCTGAGCATTGTTTGGCGTCTGCCAGTAGTGCATCATCGGTTCTTCATTGAAGACAAAACTGTCACCCTCTCTAGCCACAGCGATGGGCCAGGAATATTGCAGAATACCCTCCTGATATTGATCGCGAACCGTCCGGAGCGTGGTCTCCACTCGTGGATCTTCCGGATCAAATAACACTCTAGGATAAAGGGTCAACAGGTTGTCCCAGTCATTGCCCGCCGTAGTCCGATCAAGGGCCGGGGGAATATAGCCGCCAGTCTGCGAGGTCTGTGCCGCAAGTGCGAGTTCGAAGGCATCCCGAAACCGTCGACGTTGGCTCTCGAAACGCTCTGCGTCATCAGATCGTCCCATCTCTCTCGCCATGAAAATCGCAATCTGCAAGCCTACCAATGCCCACAGGTGCTGGCCGGTCTGACGGCAGTTTTTCAAGTATGCATCGTCTGAAATCGTAGACGACGGCCACAACCCCAATGGATCTTCACTCGTAACTCGATCATGCCAGTCCGCAGCCGCAACCACACCCGGGTATACCGATTCAAGAAATCCCCGGTCGCGAGTCATGCGGTAGTGATCGGCCCAACCCCATAGGGTCCAACCAAACAATTCCCAGTATCGTGCGTCCGGGTGGCGTTTCATGCGAAAGCTGCCGTCCGGAAACTGCATCTTTCTCCAGAACAAAAAACCTTGCCTTGCAACGTCAAGCAGCCCCATATACTCCATGGCCCGCAACATGTGAGTCGTATCACTGCCGCCATACCAGTCGTGGTAATGGAACTTGTTGACATTGACAATGGTGTCCTCACCGATCTGGTCAATGGACAACAGATTCACGATGGTATTTCCGACCAGATATTCCTGTACCTTGCGTTCGGGAAAACTCAAGGGAACACGCTTGAGGACCATGTCGTCCCAAAATGAAATGGTCTGGCCCAACCAATCCTCATAACTGGCCTCGCGCAACTGCGCCGCCCGGCCAGATCCAACGGGTAAGGGCACTATGGGTAACTTGTAGACCAAGTGACCGGTCTCACTGGGCGCCAGATCCAGACAGTAAGTAACTACGCCCAGCGGTGTGTGTGGCTTGCAACGAGAAACACGATCAAGATCGCCCTCGATCTCTCCCGAAAAAAACCGATATGCCTGCAAACCCGAATCCAAGATGGCCAAAGACTTTTGTACCGGTGCAGGGGCAACTGGATAGCTGTATATCAGCCGGTCATCCCGGATCATCGCGTCCTTGGCAAACTGATACTGCCACTTCGGGTTGAATCTATCCTGCCCAGCCACCAGATCTGCGGGCATGTTTTCGAATGTCTGCCGAAACCGATAATCGGCCACATTCGGCCACATCTGTCCATATGGCGATTCTGCATCTAGCGTGTTGCACTCTGCCTGAAACCGCCAGGCCGTCGAGAAAAACGCTGCACGCGGTTCGGACAGCGTATTGGTCATCGATACCCGGACGAAGTTCACCGGTAATCCTTTCAACTCTCCGCCAAGATCGGCTGCAAACATCTGGAAAGCGAACCGCACACCATTTCGTTCTAGGTCGTACTCGATGATCGGAAAGCAACCACGGTGCAACGTGCGGATTCGTGCCCGCACGGACTCCAAGGGGTTCCCGATAAAAAACATGAGTTCCCCAAACCCCGTGTAGACATAGCCTTCCGGCGTCACCTCGCTCCCCACCGGTGTACCAAAAGCCCCGAGTAGATCGTTGGGATTTGCGAAATAGGAAAATGGTTTGCCCGGAAGATCAATTGTGTCCGGATCGTGCATACCAAATCGCTCA
>Ga0310123_10004644_pt1 | contig 10373 bp, 12 predicted proteins | sample CB6_AW_1057_MG_FD_203505 | JGI IMG/M metagenome (GOLD analysis project Ga0310123, IMG submission 203505) | Marine microbial communities from Western Arctic Ocean, Canada - CB6_AW_1057 | ecosystem: Environmental > Aquatic > Marine > Oceanic | place: Canada: Western Arctic Ocean | collected...
ATACGTCATGACGCCAAACATAGAGAACAGTTTTTTGGAATCTCCAATCTGGCATATTGGGAGGTGCTACAAGTAATTTGCCCTGTGTATCCGTCATACACTTATACTTATTGTTTAATTCTTAGGGTTTAATGTGTAGTGATTATTGCTTTAGACTTGCTTGAGCCGCCGGGCCATACATTTTATCACCCCAATCTACTGACCCTAATGAAAATAATTTTATAGATTCATCAAAGTTATCTGTATTAAAGTACAAAGATTCACGTTTTGGTAAGTTCAATAATAAAATATGGTTAAATCCTTTCTTATCTAATTCTGTTTTATAGTTTAGGTAGCTCATTTTACTAGCGGCATAATTCATTTGTGCATATCCAAAACCCCGCCAGTTAGCAAACAATTTATCATACATACCTGCAACCTTTGTAAATGCACTTGTTAACATTTCTTTCAAAAATGCATCTGCTAATTTATTATCAACTTGGTCTATCTTTTTTGCAACATCTAATAATTGGAATTTATTTGCATATTTTCTTCCTGTTGCACTTGCTGAAATTCTATCAACAGCAGGTAAAATTTCAGGTTTACCATCTTTACCTTTAGGCCAATTATTAGAAGCATATACGTTATCATAGATTGGTTCAATGTTTGGCGTACCAAAACTTGTATTTTCATCTTTTAATCTACCACCACCTTTTGCCATTTCACTTTTTACTTCAACCTTGTCTCCATCAATTATTAAATCACCTTTGTTATTGTCTGGTCTAGTAATATTAGGGGATAGTAATGCCATTGCTGTTTCTCCTGGACCACCATATGAATCTCTTGGAAATAAATTCGTAAATAAACTGCGAATAAATTCATCACTAACTTTTATTTTAGAATTCCCACCTAACCATGACCTGATGTTTTGTCTTTGTCCTGCTGATTTAACTATTTTTGTGTTAATATAACTTACTTTTCCATAATTGTTAATAAAATTAATCATGTCATCGTTATCACCTTTTGCGTGGACCATCTTATCTATAAAATACTTGACAAGAGGTACATGATCTTTTTCTGGAGCTGTAAAGTGAGGACTTAATTTGTTTACTAAATCGTCAGGATCTGCATCACCAGACGATACTTTCTCCTCTCTTTCTTTTTGTTTAATCATTTTATGAAATCTACCCATCTCTTTAGGATTGTCTTTTAGATAACCCATTATATAGTTTAATTTTTCTTTGGCTTGTGGCAAATCCATTATACCACCTGCAGATTGTTTCCATGCATCTGGGTTTATTGCACCTGCTTGTGGTGGTGCTTCTTTCAAATACCATGGAGTCTCAAACGATTCCTTCTTCATAAATCTGTGTATTAGTTCTGCGTAAAGTTTATCGTATGATTCTTGTGATATTGTACCGTCTTTTTGTTTGGCTTGTAAATCTTGTACACCTGTAATAAAGTCTGGATACTCTTGCACATTTGGCATTTGTATGACTTTAGCTTGAGGTACAGGAAATTTGATTATATCTGCTTCTGCTAATTCTTTTTCAAACCATGGTTTCATATGTGTATTTAATCGTTTAACTCCAAGGAAAGGGACTATTAGAAGTAGGATGTAGTTCGCCTTTAATGTATCGATTGAATCTAAATGGCTTAAGAAGTGAATTTTCTTGTCCTAGAATTTCATCTGAAACAAGGTCTCCAACTCCTATCATTTTATAACCATGATTAGAGTCAGCAATAATATAAACGTTTTCACAAAAACGATCAAAAATAGGAAATGAATCTGGTGTGAAACATCCTAGTCCACCCGATGGACCTTTTTCATACAAATTAGCTTTTCCTTCAAATCGTTTTTGGCAGTGAGCTAGAGCAGAACTCCACATATGAGCAAACTCATAGCTAGTTTGATAATCTGTTGAAGCATTTCCATATGGATCTACTTTAACGTCATTAAAAGGTTTTTTTACTATGTAAGGAGCGGCTCCTCCTTGAACACCTTTAAAGTTGAAGTCTGGTTTATAATATATTCCCCACATCTCGTCTGTAATTAAAGAACCATCAACACTTGAAAATAAATGAGCATTACTATCTACGTGAATTACTGGAGGCATTCCACCTTCGTTGTTTTTTAATAAATTAGGATCAACACTTAAAACTCCTTCTTGTAAAAACCAATATATCCACGTTGGATAATTTTTATATGTTTGGCCTTTTTCAGATTTAATTGTAATTTTATTTGGTAGTTCAAGCATACTCCAAATATCTCTTATCCAAGGACCAACTCCTACAATAACTTGTTCACATTCAATTGTTCCGTCTAACGTTACAACTCCTGTTACTGTATTGCTATTATCTTTTTTAAAATTAATAACTTTTGTACCTGTTATAATTTTTACACCAAGACTTTCTGCCTTGTCAGCCAACCCATAAATTGACGGCGTGGCATTTGCATATCCACCTCTTTTTTCGTGTAATACAGAAGTAATACCTTTGGCTTGCCAGTCATTAAAAATAGTTTTCATATATTTCATGCAGTCGTCTCTACCCTCAATAAATTCTGACTCGTAACCTAATTCTTTTTGTTGTTCATAGATAGTTGCAACGTCCTTATGCATACTTTCAGGACTTATCTGCATATAACCAATTGGATGATAATGAAATAATTTTGGATCACTCTCCCAAACTTTTACACTATGAGCCATAAGTTCTCTCATAGCAGGTTGGAAGTAATTGTTTCTAACTACTCCACAGGCAATACCACTTGCTCCAGAGGCAATTCCACTTTTATCAATAACAATAATGTCTTTACCTGTTTTAAGTTTTTCAGCTAGTTTCCAGGCTGTACTTAAACCGTGAATTCCAGCTCCGATGATAACATATTTTGCTTTTTTAGGTATTGACATAACTCTTTTTTTTAATTGGATAGTTACCTGTAAAACAAGCGTCGCAGTAACCTTTACTTTTCATAGCTTTATGCAATCCTTCAATAGAAATGTATTCTAATGAGTCAGCATCTATAAATTCTTTAATTTCTTTTACGTTACTTTCTCCAGCTATAAGTTCTTGTCTGTTTGGAGTATCAATACCATAATAGCATGATCCAGTTACAGGAGGAGATGAGATACGCACATGTATTTTTTTAGCACCTGCTTTTCTTATCATTTTTATAATTTTTTTAGATGTAGTTCCTCGTACAATAGAGTCATCTATAACGGTAACTGTTTTATCTTTAAATAATCGCATAGCACTATGTTTTAATTTTACACCTAAGTCTCGTATTTTTTGTGTAGGTTCAATAAATGTTCTTCCTCTGTAATGACTTCGTGTAAGTCCTAGTTCAAAAGGAATTTTTGATTGGTTAGCATATCCAAGTGCAGATACCATACCTGAATCGGGTACTGGAACAACCATATCAGATTCAACATAAGTTTCTTTTGCTAATTCTTCTCCTATTCTTTTACGAACATCATATACTAATTGATTATCAATAACAGAATCAGGTCTTGAGAAATAGATATGTTCAAATATGCAAAAATGTTTTGTAACTTTTTTATCTAAATAAAACGTTTCCTTTTTTTCCTTGTCGAATATAATTACTGTACCAGGTTCAACATCTTTAATATTTGTTGCACCAATTAAATCAAGTGAACAACTCTCAGATGCTATTGTGTATCCATCTTCGTATTGACCTATAACTAAAGGTCGAAAGCCATATGGATCTCGTGCAACAACTAATTTGTTATCAAATAAAGCTACTATGCTAAATGCACCTTCTACTTTATTCAATACTGTAAGTAAACGATCTACAGGATCAATGCCTTTTGTTCGAGCAATTAAATGTGGAATAATTTCTGTATCAGTTGATGTCTGAAATATTGCACCTTCGTCGGACAGTTTTTTTTGCCAATATGCAGAATCAGTAAAATCACCATTATGGGCAATAGCAAAGCCGCCAAAGTCTAGATTATAAAATAAAGGCTGAACATTATTTTTACTAGTGCCTCCAGTGGTGCTGTATCTTACGTGTCCAATTGCTGTACTACCAGGAAGATTTTTTATAACTTTGTCACTACCAAAAATATGATCGACACGTCCATAATCGCCGTGGATATGAAATTGTTTATCGTATGAAATAATACCCGCACCCTCTTGTCCTCGATGTTGCAAAGCATGAATTCCTAAGGCCGCAATTTTAGAGGCTTCAGGAACGTTGTATATTCCGACTATTCCACACATATGCTAATAATTATGATTGATTCTTTTTTCGTAATTCATCGTTGATTTTAATACTAGTTTCTAATTGTGTAAAAGGTTTATTAAGTAGTTCTCGTGCAAACCAAGCCAGTGCATTTGTATCTTTAGGAAAGCAAGATCCAGCATAACCACGCATTCCATCATTGCCTGGTACTTTCATATGCGATTTTCCTAAACGTGTGTCATTAGATATAATTTTTACAAAGGTATTCCAATCACATCCTTTAGATGCTTTTAATACGTCATACATTTCGTTCATAAATGTAACCTTGGTTGCAAGGAAACCATTAATACAATACTTAACCATGCTGGCAGTTATTATATCTGTTTTGTAAGTAGGACAAGGTTTGCAAACTGAATGTTCTTTGTATAGTTTTTCTACTGCATCTGTATCTGCATTTAGTCCACCAAATATTTGCATAGGTGGATTTCTAAAATCTTCTATGTGATTTTTTTCTGTAAGGAATTCTGGATTGTATACTATTTTTAAATCAACACACTCTTCTTGTATTGCTTGTAATTTATATGCAGGTACAGTACTCTTAACAATAACAAGATGTCCTTTGTATTGATTTAATTTTTGTAATATTGATTCTAATATGTCAGTATTACACTCACCTGTTTCTAGTTGTGGAGTTGGTACAGCTACAAAGGTTGCGTCAGGTTTAAATTGAATTAAACTTTCTATAGTATTACTGCTATAATATTTTGGATCAACAATATATTTTTTTACGTTTTTGGTAAAGCCTTGATTAACAGCTGAACCAACAAAACCATGTCCTACAATACCTAATTTCATAACAGTATTATATTACGTATTATAAACAATGTCTATCTATTTGGTTTCTTTAAAATCATAATCAAAACTACCAGGTTCTTTTTCTGTGATTATCCATTTTTCATCTGTTTCAACAGACCATTTGTGTGTATTAACTAAACGGTCTACAATATTTTTATCTGGAGTATCTACAAATTCAGTTTCAAATACTTTTAATCTATTGTTAGGTTGGATTGCATAATTACCATCGTCTAATTGAATAACGTGGCCACACTTATGTTGGCCTGTTACATCTGCATAACCAAAGTTTAATTCATTGTAGTCTCCTATTGTCCAATCTAATGTAAACAAATATTTGCCTGATCTTTTTACTTTACGTCTTGAGAAGTAAATCATTTTAATATCTGCTAAATGATAAAAGGTTGTGACTGATATGTTATAACTAAACGAATCCCACATGCACAATTCATTTAAAGGTAATTCTTTTACACCTTCACGTTTACAAAATGCAGAAATAGGAGCCTTCCACCATATACCTCCATCAGTCATTAAGAAATGAAATAATGGAACTTGTCCTGGCAGGCTGGTAACACCAAATACTCTACACTCGTAATATTTGTCAAAAGAATCTTGTTGATCTCGTAGATAATTTCCACGAACATAACATTCAATGACAGGTATATTTGCATTGTGATAAGCCATTTATTATATTACTATATTATATATTGTTAATAATGTCTATAACTTTTTAGTTGTTATTTTCTATATTAGAGACCTAATAATCCTCTATGGTCAGGATTAATTTTATCTTTGTCCCATTGTGGTACCATGGTAATTTTTACTTTGCATTTTAGTCCAGGTATAGATTCTATTTTTTGTTGTACGTCTACAGGAATTGTATCTGCGGCAGGGCACCAAGCAGATGTAAGACTCATTAGTACAAATACGTATTGTGCTTCTGTAACTCTAATATCATAAATTAATCCTAAATTATAAATGTCTATTGATATTTCAGGATCATAAACAGTTTTTAATTTTTCTACAATAAGATCAATATATTCTTTTCTTGTTTTATCGTCGTTTTTAATATCGTCGATAGTTGTTTCTAACATCGGATCAATTGAGGGTTTATATTCTCCAGGTGTCCATCCTGCTGGTATATCCATTATTGTGCTAGTCCTACTATTCTGGCAATAAGATTTCCTAATCCATTTTGCCTTTGTGGTGATAATATTTCTCTAATACCTAATGCATAAAAATCTTGAGGTACTAATTTTGCTATTTCATCTTTTGATTGTTGTTCAACAAGTTCAATTACAAGTCTTGCAGTACCTTTTGTAATAAATGCTTCTGCATCAAATTGATAGTACATTTTGTTATAAGTGTTTGCGTTACCAATTACCCAAAGGTTTGATGCACAGCCACGAATTCTATTTTCTTCTGTTTTATGTTCGTTTGCTAATGGTTTAACTTCTTTAGCTAAATCAATCAAATATTGTATTCGATCTATACCTTCTAATACAGATAAATCTTTTCCTTTTGTTTTAATATTTTCTACAATTGATGTCATGTGTTTAACATTCTTTCTATCGGAAGTTTAGCTCTTTCTAAAATATCCTGATCAATTTTTACTTCATGTATGTTTAACATTAATGATTCTAAAATTTTTGGAAGATTAATTCTTTTCATATGTGGACACAAATTACATGGTCTAATAAATTCTACATCTGGATTCTCTACAGAAACATTATCACTCATAGAACATTCTGTAATCATAAGGACTTTTGCAGGTTGTTTTTCTTGTACATAGTTACTCATTTTAGTTGTTGAGCCAGCATAGTCTACTTCTGCAATAACGTCAGGTGAACATTCTGGATGAGCTAAAATAGTTATACCAGGGTTTGCTTCTCTATATTCTTTAATCTCTTTTGCTGTAAATCTTTCATGAACCATGCATTTTCCGTGCCACATAATAATTTTTACATCAGTGTGTGCGGCAACATTTTTTGCAAGGTATTCATCTGGAAGAAAAATAACTCTATCAGTACCTAATGATTCAATTATTTCTAGTGCATTAGATGATGTACAACATACATCTGTTTCTGCTTTAACATCTGCAGATGTGTTTATATAAGTTACAACTGGTATGCCAGGATTCATTTCTTTTATTAAACGTACATCTCTACCTGTAATTGATTCTGATAACGAACATCCTGCTAATGGATCAGGTATTAAAACAGTTTTATTTGGGTTCATTATTTTTGCTGTTTCAGCCATAAAGTTTACACCACACATTATAATAATATCTGCGTTAGTTTTTTTTGCTTCTCTGGCTAATTTTAAAGAGTCTCCCATTACATCAGCAACACAATGGAAAATTTCAGGAGTTTGATAATTGTGTGCAAGAATAATTGCGTTTTTTTCTTTTTTTAGTTTATTAATCTCTTCAATATAAGGAGCATGAACAGACCATTCTATTTCAGGAATAACTCTAGAAACTTTTTTATACATTAAATCTAGCATATCTCTAATCTTCTTTTTTCTCTTTTGATTCACACATTTGTTTTATATTTTGATAATGATCATAAGCATCTTTTAATGCTGGATATTTCTTTCTTAAATTTTTAGATTTCTGTAATTTTTTATTTCTTTCTTTTTTTTCTAATTTATAATAAGTTTCTGGGTTCCAAGGCATTATCCAACCGATCCTTCCATACTAACTTCTAATAGTTTATTGGCTTCTACTGCAAATTCCATAGGTAGTTTTTGAAATACTTCTTTGCAGAATCCTGATATAATTAAGTTTCTAGCATCTTCATCTTTTAGTCCTCTTTGCATTATATAAAATAATTGTTCATCATCTAGTTTAGATGTAGTTGCTTCGTGATTACAACTGCTTGATGCATTTTTATTTTCAATGTATGGTACAGTATGAGCAGAACAATTACTACCTAACATTAATGAATCACATTGTGTAAAGTTTTTTGAATTCTCCGCACGTTTAGAAATTCTTACTAATCCTCTATACGTCATTTTTGAGTGTCCTGCTGATATTCCTTTTGATATAATAGTTGATTTAGTATTTTTACCTAGGTGTATCATTTTAGTACCTGTATCTGCTTGTTGTCTACCAGTTGTTAATGCAACAGAATAAAATTCTCCCACGGAATTATCACCCATTAATAAACAAGATGGATACTTCCAAGTTATAGCGGAACCAGTTTCAAATTGTGTCCAAGTAATTTTAGAATTACGTCCTTTACATTTTCCACGTTTAGTTACAAAATTGTATATGCCACCTTTACCTGTAACTGGATCTCCAGGATACCAATTTTGTATTGTTGAATATTTTATTTCTGCGTCATCAAGTGCTACAAGCTCTACGTTAGCGGCGTGTAGTTGATTCTCATCTCTCATTGGTGCAGTACACCCTTCAAGATAACTTACATAACTTCCTTTGTCTGCTATAATTAAAGTTCTTTCAAACTGTCCTGTATTGGCCGCATTGATTCTAAAATATGTGCTTAATTCTAATGGACATCTTGTATTAGGTGGTATGTATGCAAATGATCCATCTGTAAATACAGCAGAATTTAAAGCGGCAAATGAATGATCGTTAATAGGTATAACAGATCCCATATATTTTTTTACAAGTTCAGGATGAGTTTGTACTGCTTCTGAAAATGAACAAAATACAATTCCTAGTTTTGCTAATTGATCTTTAAATGTAGTTGCAACAGATACAGAGTCAAATACTGCATCAACGGCCACACCTGCTAATTTGGCTCTTTCTCCCAATGGTATTCCTAATCTTTCAAAATCTTTTTTAATTGCAGGATCTACGTCGTCGTATGATTTAGGACCTGCCTTAGGTGCTGAATAATATGATATTGCTTGATAGTCAATAGGATTTATATCAAGATTTGCCCAGTCTGGTTGTTTTAGAACTTTCCACCGTTGATATGCTTTTAATCTAAATTCAAGCAACCATGAAGGTTCTTTTTTAATTTTTGAAATTTGCTTTATTGTATTTTCGTCAAGACCCGGCGGTAATGTTACTGATTCAACGTCTGTTGTAAAACCAGCATCATATTTCTTTTTAAGTTTCTCTTGAAGTACATCATCCATCTATCTTAAATTTGATATTTTGTAAAGAAACCAATTTACCTTTCGCCGCTGATAGCTTTTCTAATTCTTTTTCAACTGTTCCTACATAATCAATATGGTCTGCTATTGTTGAAGTTTGACTCGTAAGATACGTTTTAAGATTAGCTTCTATTTTAGCAATATCTCCCTCTAGTTTTTTTATAAGTGCTTCTTTTATCATATATCCTATATTATACTATACTATACTTATTTGTCAATTAGGTACTTCCAACTAATTGGAAAATGCTTACCGCATTCTGTGGAAATTTGTTCACAAATGTCTCTAGTCTCCTTTTGTACATCAGATTTACATCTTAAATTACATATTCTAGCAAATGCATATAGACTTCCTGACCAATACCATTCAGTCATCATTGATTGTGGTAAAACCATTCTTGCTTGTTCGGGTGCTATATTTTTTCCAATTAAAGCATTATATAAAATTTTGCATTGTTCCATGGCAGTTTCATAAACGTGTTGTAATGTTCTATCAAGTTTAATTTCACCTGCAGATCCTTGTTTAGAACTTATAGGACGTCCCCGCCATGTGTCTGGATGGTGTAGTTCAGGTGGATAGTCTACGTAGCGTCTGCTAACTTCATTCCATATTAATCCAACTTGATGCTTAACAAGTTGTCTTGCTACAAACACGGGTGCTTTAATTTTAAATTGTAATGAAGCATGACCAAATGGTGACCAATGTCCATGTTTAGCCAAAAATGCAATTAATTTTTCGTCCTTGGCTTCAAATTGTTCTTTGGTTTTTGCATAAGAAACTCTAGCGGCATTTACTACCGTTAGATCAGAACCCATTTTATCAATGAATAAAACTTTCATTTACTTTCTATTGTAAATTATGTATACTTAAATATCAAGATAAAAATGACCTATAATAAAAATACCACTTGTATTTTACCATGGATTAGTTTAGATAGAAATGCAGATACGTCAGAACCTGCTTTTGCACCTTGTTGTTTGTATCAAGCACAAGATAAACCAAAATATACATTCGAAGAATATTGGCATAGTAAAGAATTGATTAAAATTAAAGAGGAAATGCGTAATGGTATTAAGCCAAATGGTTGTTGGAAGTGTTGGCATGATGAAGACGCTGGTAAAAAATCAATGAGACAAAGTGTAAATGAATCTAGATTACAATTGCACGAAAATCTTATACAAAAAAATAATAAGGAATTAAAGCCAATACAAG
>Ga0310123_10004645_pt1 | contig 10372 bp, 10 predicted proteins | sample CB6_AW_1057_MG_FD_203505 | JGI IMG/M metagenome (GOLD analysis project Ga0310123, IMG submission 203505) | Marine microbial communities from Western Arctic Ocean, Canada - CB6_AW_1057 | ecosystem: Environmental > Aquatic > Marine > Oceanic | place: Canada: Western Arctic Ocean | collected...
CAAATTAGCGTTGGCATCAGACCGGAATTCTACCAGCCGGGGAATCCCTATAAAATTCCGGGAACAGTTTCATTTGTGGAAATTCAGGGGCGTGAAAATCTTTACGACATTAAATTGAAAGATGGTAGTAGCCTCCTGCGTTCGATCCAATCCGCTAATGTTTCTCCTCTCTCTCCGGGAACAAAAGTGGATTGGGGAGTTAACCCTGAACAACTTTTCTTTTTCGACAGTTTAGGCAAGCGTTTATGAACGAAGCAATTCACAAATCACTCCGGTATTTGCTTAACAAGCGCCGAAGTAGACCCTTGGCCACATGAGTCCTCTCTGAAAATATAAAGACTTAACTGATAGAATCAATAATTGAGAATCCAATGCTGTCTTTTACACGATAGATTTCAAGTCTTACAACCTTCCACAACCTACTACCCCTTCACTACCTGGCAGTTTCAATCCCCTGTCTTTACCAACCAACAAAATTTTTTATTTTTGTGAATAATGAATTTACCTTTATGGCGTGAAAATAGCAAAGCTAGTTGGGATGATACTAGCTATTGCGCACCGAACAAAAGTGGATTGGGGGGTTAACCCTGAACAACTTCTATTTTTCGACAGTTTAGGCAAGCGTTTATGAACGAAGCAATTCATAAATCACTCCGGTATTTGCTTAACAAGCGCCGAAGTAGACCCTTGGCTATTGCACACCGTGGAGCTTCAGCATGGGCTAACGAGAATACTTTGGGAGCACTACTTGTCGCAAATTCTTTGGGTGCGGACATGTGGGAAATAGATGTACACCTCACTCGGGACAAAGTTTGTGTGGTATGCCATGATTCCAATTTGCTTCGTTTGACCGGAAAAGATATTTGTCTGGCAGAAGCAGACTGGAACACAATTCGGAAAATTCATTTGCTCGGAGGAGGAACCATTCCTTCTTTTGCGGATGTCGTTACCCTTGCTTTGGAAATGGATGCTGGACTTTACGTGGAAATAAAAGGAGAGGGTGCTGGTTTTGCTGCTTGGCAGGAAATGAAAAGACAAAAGTTTAGCTATGCAATTTTAGGCTCATTTGAAAAAGAATATGTTCAAGAATTGCGTGATACTGATTGTGAATTTCCACTTTCAATTTTAATTCCCAAAGGTCACAATCCATTTGCATTAGCTCTAGCAACAGGAGCAAATATTATTCATCCCTGTTGGGAAAATACTAGTTCCAGTCCTCAAGAGTTGATCACTCCGGAATTGCTAATCCGGGCGCAGGAGGCTGGACTGGAAATGGTGTTGTGGCATGAGGAACGACCGGCAGTGCTTGAGGAAATTCTTCAACTTCCAGTTTTGGGAATTTGCAGTAATCAGCCGGAACTCCTAGTACCTTTTCCAGTTTCCACCAATGGAAATCATTCAGAATGAACTAGAGCGTTCCCGGAAAGCAGGTATCCTTTCAATGCCTTTTTACATGGGTTCCGGATTGGATAAGTTGCGGAAATTGATTGACTCCGGTGCGGACATGCTCAATCTGGGTCATCCTGAACTGGTCAAGAAAATTCTCCTCTCGAAAAACAATTCAGAGTAAATGCAGAAATGCAGAAAAAGCTTGAAGTTCAAAAGGCTGCTTCTGTTACAAGTAGTACTACTAAGGCAAAAAAAACTGCTCCCGTTACAGATCATTATGGAAGCATCTTTGCTCCATCCAATCTGGAAGCACAATTGATGATTCGTGAACTTGGGGATCTGAATCTTTACGGTGGAGATTTGGTTGAAGTAGCGCCGCCTTTTGATCCAACCGGAAACACTGCTTTGACGGGTGCTACGCTGATGTTTGAAATCCTCTGTGTGGTCGCACAATCACTTTCACGCAGATAATTGTTTGCGTGCAATGGTGAAAGTTATTTGGCCAATGGAGGCTCGCGGTTTGTCATGCTGTTGCATGAAGGCTTCAAGTTTTCCGGAATCACCCAAGGTTTTTATATATTGAAGCACTCCTGGCAGATCCTCATCTGAAACCAAACTCCAGATCGAATCACCGCTCCGCCAATCCGGATCGAGAGGGCCTTCAGCATTAAAAAGCGCCTCACCCTGCATTACTACTTTCAGCGGCACTTTGTGGTGAGTGTTGGTAAAACCGCTCCGTTGCAGTAACTCGGACAACATATCAAGATCTACATGTTTTTCTTTTACGGCTCGTAAAGCTTTCGGAATGAAACGATAAAACCAGAATCCATGTTCCAGTTGTTGATGACTGCAACTGTTGATAATAAAGCTCCCGCCTGGTTTTAAGACTCTTGAAAACTCTTGAAAAACCTTGTAATGTTTCGGCCAACCGGAAGATTCATCGTCTGGAAGATGGTGCAGAACCTGATTAGTCATCACAGCATCCACGCTTTCATCCGGAAGCGGCAGTGCGTCTATGGTAGATTGATGAAAATTTATACGTCCTGATTTTTCTTCAGAAAGCATTTTCTCTTGTGCCTTGGCCAGCATTCCGGAATTCAGGTCAACTGCTTCTACACGCTGGACATGATTAACCATTGCCGTTGCAAATAAACCGGTACCGCATCCTGCATCAACAAGTATTTGTTTTTCCAGAGGAAGTTTACTTTCTGCCAATGCGCTGCGAATAATTTTAACCCCGCCTGCAGAACGGGTTTTATCGTAAACCTGGCTCGTCTGATGGTAATTTTCGTAAGTACTCATGCTTTAAGTGTATGGTTAAAGTTGGGGCGAAAAACAGTATTTAATTTAGCCAAAGTCCAAATAAGGCCAACACCAAAAATGAGCATTCCTCTGGAGTGTCCTCCGATTGAGTATCGTTTGAAGAGCACATCATTACAACCCGTCAACAACAAACATAGCAAAGCAAACCCAACTCCATAACTCATGGGTTCAGTCCTTTAGAATCCGAAGGAAGATTGCATATGCAACGAATTGGCTTCCTTATTTGTATTTTGTTCATGTAAAGGTTGATGGTTTTTTCACATACAAGGAATCGTCCAGGTAGTCATGGAAATGCACCGTGGTTTGTTCCTGTTCCAGAAAAATAACGCAGTAAGCCGGAGGCTCATGGCTGATTGGTAAATAATCCTTGGCATTCAGATCCAGTTGGACTTGATGAATAGACTTAAATTTGCGAGCAATCTAATTAATAATTTCGATTTTTCAAAAGTCAGGACTCTTCTTTCTCAGTGGCAGGCCCCTCTCCTCTTTTTCAGAAAATACCTCAATTTTACATTGCTGAACATTGTATCCTCTGGCCATCCATGCAGTTCCCAACACAGCAACAAAATCAGTATTACAGCAAAACCCACATCAGCAAGCAAAGCATGGTTGCCCATTTAGACCTGATTTGTTTTTATCGTTTAAGTGTGCTGTGTGTTTCCCATGACAGAAATTAAACTTTTTCTGCAAAATGGCAAGCCACGGAGTGCCCATCGCTGAGTTCTCTCCACTCGGGGACCTCGGTGCGACAGCGATCTTCGGCTACAGGACAACGTGTGTGAAATTTACAACCAGGTGGAGGGTTTACCGGGCTGGGAATTTCTCCTTCCAGTTTCTGAGCTTTACCACTATCATCAGGATCGAGAGACGGAATTGCCGAGAGTAAAGCTTTAGTGTATGGGTGACTGGGATTGGCAAACAGTTTACGTGTGGGAGCTGATTCTACCAGAGATCCAAGGTACATAACTGCAACATGATCACAGATATGAGCCACCACGCTAAGGTCGTGGCTAATAAAAAGGAATGTTAATCCCATCTCGTCCTGCAAAGACTGCAGTAAATTCAGAATGTCCGCCTGTATAGAAACGTCTAGTGCGGCTACGCTTTCGTCAGCTACCACAAAGTCCGGATTGCAGACTAGAGTTCTGGCGATAGAAATTCGCTGACGCTGACCTCCGGAGAATGCATGAGGGAAGCGCCGCAGATGTTCAAGGTTTAGTCTGCATTTTGCCGCAATGTCACGGACACGTTCGTCCGTTTCTTCACGGGTTTGAGTAAGACCCATAACTTCTAGCGGTTCGGCTATTATATCCCGGACGGTCATACGTGGGCTTAATGCGGCATATGGATCCTGAAAGATCAACTGAGCAAGCTTGCGGTAGTTTTTGAGGTCCTTTTTAAGCAAACTGCCTACATCGTAACAAACTTCGGCATCGTCAAAAGTTATCTTTCCGGAACTGATTGGCACAGCCCGCAGGATGGCACGGCCCAAGGTGGTTTTGCCGGACCCAGATTCTCCAACAAGTCCGAAGAACTGACCAGGCATGATGTCGAGTGAAACGTCGTTGACTGCACGCAGAATAGGCGGTTTGCCAAACCAGGTCCGGCCGAGGGCGAATTCTACGTTAAGGTTTTCAACCTGAACAAGCGGCTTATCCGTCATGCAGCCTTTTCTTTTACTTCAAGAGCAAAACACGATGCGTCATGGCCTTTAGCTACTTCAGTTCGTGTTGGAACTGTTGCATTACAGCGATCCGCTATTACTTCAGGGCATCGGGTATGGAACACGCATCCTGATGGTCGTTCCAGTGGGCTGGGAATGTCACCCGGAATGGGAGTCAATGGTTCATCAAGAGCATCAATCTTTGGCAGGGAGTTAATTAGTCCTTTTGTATAAGGATGAGACGGAGAGCGTAGCACCTCAGCTACCGGACCGCTTTCGACTATTCCGCCAAGGTACATTACTGCAACTCGATCAGCAACTTGGGCGATAACGCCAAGGTCGTGAGTGATGAAAAGGATTGCCATCCCAAATTCTGCCACCAGATCTTTCATCAGGTCCAGCACCTGTAACTGAATTGTCACATCAAGCGCAGTGGTCGGTTCATCTGCAATCAGTAATTTGGGCTTAGTCGAGAGAGCCATGGCGATCATCGCCCGCTGCCTCATTCCACCTGAAAGTTCGAAAGCGTACTGATTAAAGCGTTTTGCTGCTTCATTGATTCCAACCCGCTCAAGCATTTCCACCGACAATGCCGCTGCTTCCTTCTTCGACATAGAAGTGTGTATCAACAATTGCTCAACCATCTGGCCACCGATGGTGATAGCAGGGGCAAAACTGGCCATCGGCTCCTGAAAAATCATTGAAATGGCTCCGCCACGCACGACCACCATTTCCTGAGATTTTTTCAAAGAAAACACATCGACAGTTCCGCTTTCCAACTCCAACTGAATGTTGCTTTCCGGGCTGTAAACGGAATTTTCCGGATTGAGTTGCATCAAAGATTTTGCAGTGACAGATTTTCCGGAACCGGATTCACCGACCAAACCTAAAACCTCACCGGAATTGATGGCAAATGAAACATTTTCCACTGCGGTAATCCGGCCTTCGTCCGTATCAAATTGCAGAGTTAGATTTTCGACAGTTAGTAGGCTCATTTCTTGACATTGGAATAAGGATCAGATGCATCACGCAAGCCGTCACCAACAAAGACGAAAGCCAAAACAAAGGCTATAAAGAAAATAACTGGAATAAAGTACCACTGGTAATTCAGCAGGACGTCTGCTTTGGAAACGTTCTGCATCAGTGCCCCTAGTGAATTGACAGGATCAACCAGGCCAAGACCGATGAAACTAAGCGCAGTTTCCGAACGCACCATGTATGGAAAAGTAATCATCAAATCAACAATGATATAACTGGTGAAACTGGGCAGCAAATGTTTCCGGATGATGTGTCCCGATGAAGCTCCGCAAAGTTGAGCCGCCAGTACATATTCCTGACTGCGTTCACTCAACAAATGTGTCCGGATGCGCCTCGCAAGTGTGGGCCAGCCTATCAGTCCGAGAATAGAGGCGATGAAGAAGAATCTCGTCTCGGCACTCCATTCGTCCGGCATGAATGCTGCCAGCGCCATGAAGAGTGGAATTGGAGGAATAGTCCTTACTGCATCTGTAATCATTTGCAGTACCTGATCAATCCAACCACCGAAATAACCAGCTACCCCGCCAATAACCAATGCCAGTACAAAGGCGATGAAGACCCCCAGTGAACCAACAGCAAGGGATGTGTAGATCGCGTGAAGTGTGCGTGAGTAAATATCCTTGCCACTGTTATCTGTTCCAAACAAATGAAGGCCACCCCTGTCAGTTCCGAACAAATGAGTTTTGAAAGTCAATGCTTCGATATCAACATCAAAAAGTGCTCCTGGCAAATCCCATTTGAGATCAATGAAACTGTATTGCCAGCCTTCGACAAAGAACTGCACATAATATCGCTCTTCACGATTCTCCTCAATCACCCAACGAAAATTAGTTTTCATTGAGCGATGTCGTTTTGTAGCATAAACGAAAGGCCTGAGAGAAAAACCGTTTTCATCCCAAAACTTTGGAATTTGAGGAGGTCCATTCACGTATTGTTTATCACGCCCCGCCATAGTTGGGGCATACGGAGAAAGGAAAGGAGCGAAGAGTCCGGTTAAAATCATTATTGTAAGGGCCCAGCCCGCAACCATTGCAGTCCGGTTACTCTTGAAACGTGCCCGGATCAACTGCCCCTGTGAAGCCGTGAAATAGCTTTCCTTCAGTTTTTGACTCGTTTCAGTTGGTTTGGCTTTTGTAAATAGTCCCATAGCTTAACCGACCAATCCTTGTCTAACTCGCGGATCCATCAAGGCCAGCAGAATGTCAGTAACAAAGTTCACAAGTACAATGCTGGCTGTCAAAAGAAATATAATCGCTCCTGCCAACTGCTGATCATTGGAGCGCGCAAGAGCTTCAATCAGCAATGCGCCTGCCTCGGTAAGCGTTAGAATCAATGCGACCACCGGCAAATCATTGAAGATACGGTTGAGGTCAAAACCGAGTGAATTGATCACGGGCCCCAAGGAGTGTCTCGCAGGATACCGCCATAGCAGGGACCGTCCGGATATTCCCCGGGCAGAGGCTGCGGTGACATATAGTTTCCCTATTTCATCGAGCATCAGTGCCCTCACTGTCTGCATCGCAAAAGCAGTCGCAGACCAGCCGAGAATGAAAATTGGTAACCAGGCCCGTGACATAAAATCCATAAATTTTGCGAAAGACCACGAGGCATCACGGAACTCTTTGGAGAAAAGTCCCGTCAAAGAATCTCCAAATAGTACTGTAGAAGTAAGCATAATAATCAACGCCAGGAGGAAATTCGGCAAGGCAAGGCCAAGGTAGCTGATAAAACGGAGTGCGTTGTTAGCAAATTTATTTTTGGTTGAAGCTGAATAAATACCAACCGGAATGGCAATGATGTAGGAAACAATCAAAGCAGAAAGCGCAATTCCAAGACTGATCCAGAATTTATCACTCAGCAACTGATTGATATTGAGGCGGAGAATGCAACTGTCACCAAATTCGCCCTTGAAAAACACTTTGCCAACCCAAGTACCCCAGCGTATGACAAAAGGTTTGTCCAGCCCGAGGCGGCGTTCTTCGGCCTGAATGTCCTCAATCGTGATTAACTGACCTTGAGTGTTCTTGAAGGCAATGTAGCGTTCTGCGCAGTTGCCAGGTACAAGTTCCATCAGCGAAAAAACAATCAGCGAAACTGAAAGCAATGTGAACATTGACATAAATGCCCGCACCATAGTGAACTGTAAGAACTTTAGCATTTTGGTGGATTAAAACCTGGTATAAACTAAAAATACTCGACTTTAATTTGACAAAATCATAATTTTTATTAACTTGGTGACCGGAAGTAACTTTGTTCATTTAAAGTCTAATTAAAAAGGCTGGAGGCTTAATTCACCCCCAGCCCTTTCGTTAATTTAATAATCAAGTAAAAAGATTATTACTCGTCGAAATACCACTGGGTTCCGCGATACGGATAAGTCCGGTAATACTCATAGGAATGCGTCTTGAACTCGACAAAGTTCTTGAGCGCATTTCGGTGATAAACCGGAGCCGGTCCTTGGACGATACCGATTTTCAACAGATTAGTCACCGTGTTCTTCACCATTCTTTCTCCAAGTTCTTCAAACCTTGGGGAGCCTATTTTTGTAGATTGAAACTCGTTAATATCTTCAATCAGCTGGATGACATAAGCCGGAGGCTTCACACCCTTGCTTCCATTTGAGTCAACATATTCCGCCCAAAGCATTGCGGTACGGTGACCAAAATAGCCTTCATACGGAGGTACGAAAAGCTCATTGTTACCCAACACGATGGCCAACGGTTGCCCGGAACGCCACATGCCAATATCAAGCTGGTTTGAAGATTGTGCAGAACGATACTCGTCCGGAGTGACTTCTTTGACTGTGGTTTTAATACCCACTTCAGACCAGTTTTGGCCAACCATTTCGACTACTTGTCCGGCTATCCCTTGTGTGGAAAACTGCATATTGATCACCAGTTTTTTACCATTGGGGAGCTCACGAAAACCATCACCATCGGTGTCTTTCATGCCAATCTCGTCAAGCAGCCTGTTCGCCATGCCAGGATCATACTGGATCATGTAGGTTTCCCACTTCTTGTCTACAAAACCAGGAGTCGGTGAAAAAGCAAGGTACTGCTTGGGGGTTCCTTGACCAAAGAAAGCAACTTCGTTGATCTCTTCACGGTTCATTGCGACGGACATTGCTTGACGGAAACGCAAATCACCAAAGACTTTACGTTTGCCAAGATCCGCTGACGTCACATTGAACGAAATATTCGCCATTGTAATTTCAGGCCGCAGATGGATTGTGTAATCACCTTTTTGCTGATTTTCAAGCAGGATTGGTGCAGACGGAAGTTGAAGTGATTGTGATTTGTAATCCGCTTCAGCATTGACCAGTTTAAGGATACGTACCTCGTTATCGTTGGCATAGATTTCATCTTGCTCGCTGATATAAGGCAACTGATTACCCTGCGTGTCAACGATGTGGAAGTATGGATTAGCAACGAGATGCCGACCTTCTGTGGTATCAGTGATTGTCATATGACTTTCCAGTGTCGGAATCACGTCAGCCGGAAGCTTTGCTACCTTGTCCGGAGAATTCAGTAGAGGCGATGGTGTATCAGTCCAGTCAGAATTTCCGAAATAGGCCTTGATCACTGCAAGACCATTCTCAAATCCGGCTTTTTGCGCCAGCTTGTCAGCATTCGCACTCAGTTCCGGATGATACGGGGCCAAAAAATGCTTGGGCTGAAAACCCTGTGCGAATGAAAACGCAAAGTGAGCCAGCAGTCCAGGTTTTGCAGCGGGCAGATTGAAGACGACTGTCTGCGGATCAACCACATCAACTGTCATGCGTTTGCCAGCGACAAGTACGTAATCCTTGGGCTTTTCCATAATCAATGGAGAAAGCGCAAGATGGTCGTACCAGAACTTTACATCCTCGGCGGTAAACGGTGCACCATCAGACCATCTGTGGCCTTTGCGCAGGTAGAAGGTCAATTGCGTGAAATCGCTGTTCCACTTCCAACCCTTGGCGATGTTCGGGACGATGGTCTGCAGATCGTCTGAGAAACGTACAAGATTGACGTGACGTACGGACAGGAAGTCTGATGTCCCGGCCTCAGTAGCATTCGACAGTACGTCAAGTGTGCCACCGTATTTCCCAATCGACTCGTATGGAGCATAAACTAGCGGCTCTGACGGCAGTCGATTTGCAACGGAAGGAACTGAACTGGGGTTCCCACGGATTTTCCCGTTGAGTCTGGCAATATCCGGATTGCCCTGGAAGGTCATTTTGCAGCCCGCCAGTTTCTCGAACTCAGCAAGTTCGAACTGTTGCGGAAATTGACCGGCTTTGACACCTTTCATATCCGCTACGGTCGATGCCGGACATCCAGCCCAGACCGTATTTGCTGCTGTCAGCAGCAAGATGGATACGGCGATAAAGCCTACACCCATCATGGTTCTTTTTATTTTCAAGTAAAGCATAATTCTTTCTCCTTTTACTTGGTTAAACCAGATTTCACTGCAAACTGACCACCATGGTCAGGTGCAGACATTAAAGGGGTCTAGCTGATCTGGAACTCAGAAAGACCTCAGCCTACTAAAATCGAAAATATACCACATACTTTTTAATGGATTGCCCCAAAAAAAAGATTAATTTTTCGTACAAACAAGCGTATAGAGAATTATAAAATATTTCAAGTATTTTTTAACACCTCCTTTATACCGTGAATTATCGATCCTACTCCAATGAACCAGTGAACCCTTATATCATTTTCAACCCTAGCATAAACTCCTTATAAAAGATCTTCTGTAATTATGTTTCCTGGAACAAATTACTTCCCTACACCCCAGAAACAGACCCCTTATGGATATTCATTTGACCATATATTTAATGAGTAATCGAAAAGGACAACATTCAAATAATTTCAGCAACCATGTTTAATACCGATTCCATCTTGCATTTGAGAACCCGAACAATTTAATATACAATCCAGGAATGAGACTAAGAGTCCCATTTAGTAATTGTCC
>Ga0310123_10004647_pt1 | contig 10371 bp, 6 predicted proteins | sample CB6_AW_1057_MG_FD_203505 | JGI IMG/M metagenome (GOLD analysis project Ga0310123, IMG submission 203505) | Marine microbial communities from Western Arctic Ocean, Canada - CB6_AW_1057 | ecosystem: Environmental > Aquatic > Marine > Oceanic | place: Canada: Western Arctic Ocean | collected...
TCTTGTCGCGTGTCGAAATCGTAGTCTTTTGCCAATGCGTCGACCCAAGAACCAGTCTTGCCGATTGCCTGGTCCAGCAGATTGTCGGCTGCAATCAGATGTTTGTAGACGGCATTTCGCAGATGCGGCAAATAGATGCCTCCAAAAGCACCGTGCCAATAGCTGCAATTACACTGTCCCTGGTACAGCTCACGCCGTGCCGCATCCATTAGTTCGGCCGCGCGGTTATCGCCATTGACCGTCGCCAGCCGCTGACTGACCATCATCATGCGGGCATACATTTCATTCGCTTCCGGATACTTCACCTTAAAGTTCCGCCAGAATCCACCCCGCGTAAAATTGGAAATCCGTGACCAGTAAGATGCAGCCTCCATGTCCCGTCGTAGGTCTTCGTATTCCAACTGACGCGACGTGGGCAGGGCCCACTCGGTCATTTCACGATAACTCCCTTCGGGCAAATAAATGTTGCCTCGAGGAACTGCGTTGCCACAAGTCTCGGCCGGTGTGGTGACCCGCAGCCAATCCTGGTTCTCGACCAACGCATCAAAGAATCGTTGCAACCAACCATTGTCGTAGACGTGCTGCCTCGTCTCAGGCCAAGTCCCGAATTTCTCGCCATCGTCTCCAAAAACGACCACCGGATTGTCATGCCGCTCCGCAATGCCACGTAAATAATCAATCATCACCTGCGGTTCGGCAAACGGGATCATATACCGCAATCGTTCGCTGCCAGGAAAAATGGCAATCGTGCGCCCATCATCCTCGGTGACGTAATAGCCGAACAATTGCTCCTGGTCCAGTCCGGCATTCTTAAAGTGAAAATCGTCCAGCACAGTGTAGTCGATTCCGGCTCGGGACAGGTCCGAGGCAAGCGATTGTTCCCACACTCGTTCTGCGATCCACATGCCCCGCACGCGCGCCCCAAGTCGTCGTTCGAGCCAGCGGGTGTACTCGGTAATCTGACCAATCCTGTCGCGCGACGGAATCATCGTCAAAATCGGTTCGTAGTGCGCACCACCGATGATCTCGAGGCGCTCCGTGGCGACCAATGCGGCCAGCCGATCAACATACTCCGGATGGTGCCCGTCCAACCATTCCATCAGCGGCCCGCTCGTATGTAGCGCGATCTTTAGATTGTCATACGGCTCAAACACCTCCAGAAACGGTAAATAGCTGTCACGATATGCTTGTTCTAACACACCGTCGAAATTGCCGACCGGCTGATGGTTGTGCAGCAGCAAAATGAGGCGGACGGATGGGCTCATTGTATTGTGGATGTCGTACGTGGGGGCGTCGTAACCGTTTTCGTATTTGCCTTCGTTCCCTTTTGCTACCCATCCATGATTATTTCAGTCTCTTGCAGCAACGTTGTCCTTATCGGTACGAACTGCCCGCTTTATCCAGTTTTCCAGGCGCAATTTTTTTCCTTACATGCCCGCCGCACGGTCTCGCAGAGTGCGAGCGGCTTCTTCCGGAGGATTAGGATTGATGTAATAACCAGTACCCCATTCATAGCCCGCCGTACTGGTCACACGCGGCAAAACTTCTACATGCCAGTGATAATGTTCCAGGACGGGCATGTCAAACGGGGCAGTGTGTATCAGGATATTGTAAGTCGGTTCGGCTAAGGTACTTTCCAGACAAGCCACCGTTTTCCGCAACACGCAAGCTAAGTCGGCGACATGATTGTCGGACAGTACCTCGAAATGGCTGGCATGTTGTTTCGGCAGGATGCACATTTCGTAGGGGAACCGGCTCGCAAATGGACAGATCACGAGAAAATGGTCCGAATCGAAAACGATCCGGTCGCCCATTTCTGCTTCGCGGAGAACCAGTCCGCAGAAGAAACAGCCTCCGTGTACGAGAAGAAATTGCTCGGAGTTGATCAATTCCTCACGCAGCTTGAGAGGCACGTACGAAGTTCCCATGAGCTGGCTATGAACGTGCTCGAGAGAAGCCCCTGCTCCGGCCCCGACATTTTTGAAGATAATGGCGGATCGAATTCGGCGGTCGTTACGGATACTACGTATGCGATGCCGGTAGGCATAAACGACTTCGGCCATCTGCGCGTCGCTCAACTGGGCAATGCTTGTGATGTGTTCCGCGGTTTCAATAATGACTTCATGGATGCCGCCAGTACTGCCAGTGGGAAACAGGGGATCGCTGTCAGACACCATGGTTTCCCCGTTCCCCATCCCTTCATCTAGCGCTGGATACTTGTTGGGAATGACCCGCACCCGCCAACCGGGGCTGTCCGGACTAGACGACGGGACTCGAAACGCGAATACCTCGCCCGTAGTGGAAGCTTCTTGGCCTTCGCAGAACGGACAGACGATGGAATCGATTCGAGTCTCGGTCCGACGTAACTGGTGTGGTCGACGCGCTCGATCCGCCGCGATGATCACGCAGTGACCAGAGATCGGATCTTTACGAAGCGTAGACATGGTAGCGATTCTTATTGGGACAGCGCCACGTGGCGGGCGTGAAACCAGTGTTCAGGCTTCCGTGTTCGGGTCGCGTCCCCGAGTCATCACGCAATCGAGGCCCGACTGAGAAACTATACTGAAACAGTCGCAAAACTGAACACTGAAACCCGAACACCTTCCGTCCAGGTTGGCTACAACCAGTCGAACCATGGACTGTCAATTCCACATGGTAAGTTCCACCTGAGCCATGATTTTCTGGTAGAGTTCCGCATAATGCCGAGCGCTTCGATTCCACGACCAGTCCTGCCGCATACCCGTTTCCACCAGCTGGGACCACAACGATTCGTTGCCGAATGCCTCGACGGCCCGCCGGATCGCGCGGTCGAGTTCCTCCGGCCGGTACGACTCAAAGCTGAAACCGACGGCCGTCCCATTGGCCACCGTCGCTTCATGAGCGTCGACGATCGTGTCCGCCAGCCCGCCTGTCGCGCGGACGATCGGCACCGTTCCATACCGCAGACTGTAGAGCTGATTAAGGCCACAAGGCTCATATCGGCTAGGCATGAGAAACATATCAGCAGCTGCCTCGATGCGGTGGGCGAACTGGTCAGAAAACTCGAGGCGCACGGCAATCTTGTCTGGATGCTGCGCGGCCATTTGCTGGAACATCTTGTGGTACTTCGGGTCGCCATTGCCCAACACGACCCAGTGAAGATCTTGTTCCAGCCACGCCGGTAGAACGTCGGCTACCAGGTCGAGACCTTTCTGATCCGTCAGGCGAGCGATCATTCCCACGAGAGGGATGTCGTCCGCCACGGATAAGTTGGTCTCCGAACCTAACGCCCGTTTGGCAGCCGCCTTACCGAATTTCCAGTCATCCAGGCCGTATTTGGCCACCAGTGCATCGTCATTGCTCGGGTTCCAAAGAGAATAGTCCACCCCGTTGAGGATCCCGTGAACGACGTGTCGACGCTGCGCGAGCACCCGCTCCAACCCACAACCGAGTGGCGATTGCTGGATCTCCTGAGCATAGCGCGGGCTAACAGTGTTGATGGCGTCGGCAAATACAATTCCGGTCTTCAGCAAATTCAGCTGGCCCCAGAATTCCATTTGATGCCAATTAAAATATTTCCAGTCGAGCCCGGTGAGCAGCATGTCCCAATGCCAGAACTGTCCCTGATAGGCCATATTGTGAATCGTCAGCAGCGCGCCGATTCGCTCATATCCCGGAACGTTCGCAAACTCGGTTTTCAGATAAGCAGGAATCAGGCCGGTCTGCCAGTCATTGCAGTGGATAATGTCGACGTTCAAGTCGAGCAAACGAATGGCTTCCATGACGCTACGGCAAAAGAAAACGTATCGTTCACAATTGTCGCGATAGTCCTGGCCCCGTTCACCGTAGAGCTGTGGACGATCGTAGTAATCGTCTTGTTCCACCAGATAGACCGGTATATCTGTTCCCGGAATGCGATTGCGCAGCAAACGGCCCATCACTTGCTTGTTGCCGATCGTAATCTCGTATTCGAAGTGCGTCTGCTGGTTCGGCTGTCCACACTCGATCGCTTCTCGATACGCGGGAAGGAACATTATCGGTTCATGCCCCAACTGCGACAGGGCGACCGGTAGCGCACCACAAACGTCCGCCAACCCACCCGTTTTGGCGAACGGGACTAACTCGCTGGTAGCCATCAGGATACGCACAGGATCTACCTTGCCACGGTTTTCGGAGCTCCGGGTAACCGCTTATCAGCGATCGAGAACATCCACAATCGCTTCACACAGCCGATCCAGGTTGTCTGGCGTTATGCCGGCAATATTCACCCGGCCGCTACGGACAATATAGATCGAATACTTCTCCCGCAGCGCATCAACCTGCTGGACAGTCAACCCGGAAAACGAGAACATGCCACGCTGGTCTTGCATGAAGCTGAAATCGCGATTCGCCCCTTTCGACTGGACCGTTTTCGCGAATAAAGTGCGCATCCCATTGATCCTTACACGCATCCCACCCAGTTCTTCCTGCCAGATGTCGCGCAACTCAGCGTCAGACAACACTGTGTCGACAATCGCGGCACCGTGGGCGGGAGGATTCGAATAGTTGGCCCGCACACAACTCTTGACCTGGCCGAAGGATGATTCCGTCGCCTGCGCCTCCGCCGCAACCACCGTCAGAGCACCAACCCTCTCACAATACAGGCCAAAATTCTTTGAAAACGAGCTACAGACGATGAACTCCGACGCCAAGTCCGCCAACACCCCCAGGCCTGCCGCGTCCTCGCTCAGGCCCGCGCCGAATCCCTGGTATGCAAAGTCGACTAATGGCAACAGACCTTTGTCTACAATCACGGAAGTGATCTCGCGCCATTGGTCGAGCGTTGGATCAACACCGGTCGGATTGTGACAACAGGCATGCAGCAGGACGACATCGCCGGCCGGAATATTGGACAAAGCGCTGGTGATCGCGGCGATGTCCAAGCCATTGCCCGCGGCGTCGAAGTACGGATAGGTTTCCGTGGCCACACCCGCCGCGCGAAATACGTTGGGGTGATTGGCCCATGTCGGATTACTCAACCAGATGCGAGCTGAGGGGAACTGCTGTTTGATAAAATCCGCGGCTACGCGCAAGGCGGCAGTTCCCCCCGGTGTTTGGACCGTTGCCGCGCGCGAACGGGTGACAATCTCGTGCTCAGCACCAAACAACAAACACTTGACATGCTGCTGAAACTCGGGAAAGCCATCGATGCCCAGGTAGGACTTCGTCGTCTCGTTCTCCAGCAACCGTCGCTCGGCCTCTCGTACACACTTCAGAATCGGGGTTGCCCCATGTTCATCCTTGTAGACGCCCACGCTCAGATTGATCTTGCTTGGATGGGCATCCTTCTGGAATGCTTCTGTCAATCCGAGAATCGGATCCGCCGGGGCCTGTGGAACTTGTTCAAACATAGTAGCCATTCGAGCGTGCTTCGTGTCGCGCGACTCTCCACAACCTTGTATCACCGATTTCTTTATGCGACAATTGTACTACTGTACCGCCAACATTGTAACTACATGCAGATCCAAGACCGGTTCTCACCAGGAGATGGCTGGGGGTGAGTCTACCTGTGGCGGACGAACCCTCGACCAACAGCGGACTGGGCCAGGCAGGAGGCCAAGGCTGTCTGCAGATACTCACCAGAGATGTCGCCCAGCGCGTCTGGACGCGAATGTATGGAATCAGTTGACGTAACCTTCGTAGTTCCGTTTGTTCACAGGCTGAGGTTCACCCATGACGTGCTGGGAACCGACAGCCAGGTTCTGACCGACTTGCTGCAGCCAGCACCTGGACAGGGGGCACGCGTCCAATTCTGGGCCGATCAACAAGTATTGGCGGCGAGACCCGACCTGAAGCAGCAGATTCACCGACTGGTCGCCGGCCAGCACGGAGCTATCGTGCAGGTGGGAAATGTGCAGGCCGTTCCAGGCGGCGAGGAAATTAAGAACGACACGCATATTATCGAACGCATCCTGAAGGTTCTGCATGCCGCGGACTTGGACCGACAAAGTTACGTCGTGGCGATCGGCGGTGGGGCTGTCCTGGATGCGGTCGGGTTCGCGGTGGCCGTTGCACATCGCGGACTGAGACTCATACGAATTCCCACCACCACACTCGCCCAAGCCGATTCGGCAATTGGCGTCAAGAATGCAGTCAATCTGTTTCAGAAAAAGAACTGGATCGGGACATTCGCCGTGCCCTGGGGAGTCATCAACGACTCGACGTTGCTGGAGACGTTGTCGGATCGAGATTTTCGGTGTGGGTTTGCCGAAGCAGTCAAAGTCGCTTTGCTCAAAGATCGACATTTTTTCCATGACATTGCCCGGCATGCTTCTCATGTCTTGCAACGCGACGTCGAATACACGAATCCGATCATCGGCCGTTCAGCCCACTGGCACCTGCAGCACATCACGCAGGGTGGCGATCCATTCGAGGCCCAGGAAGCGCGCCCGCTCGACTTTGGTCACTGGTCTGCCCATAAACTCGAAAGTCTCACCAACTACACGCTACGGCACGGAGAAGCTGTCGCCATTGGACTGGCGATTGACACCGTGTACTCCTGCATGCAGCATGACTTGCCCGCCGATGAGATGCACGCCGTGTTGAAATGTCTGGGAAACCTCGGTTTTGACCTCAACCACCCTATGCTCGACAACTTTGGCCGTTTGTTCGCAGGCCTGGAGGAGTTTCGCCAACATCTGGGTGGCCGATTAACGTTGACTATGCTGCGTGGAATCGGTGATCCGATCGACGTCCACGACGTCGACCGGCCAGTGATGGAATTGGCTGTGCGGCGTCTCATGTCGTCATCGCCCTCCGTGAGATGACACAACGTATCCATTAAGCGTGTGGCACTCCCAGAACCTAAGCGATGGGCGTGGTGGGTCGCGGCACACCCTTCGCCCCTTAGAGCTTGCCACCCGACCCTTCAGAAATTAAACATTTCAAGCATGTTACGACCTTTGTAGATCGCGTACGCGTCCGCCGCCCACAAGGGCCGCGTCTTAGAGCCATGTGGATACCAGTACAGATTGAGCCTGTCGGCAACCACGGTGCCCAGGCAATGATCCTTGCTAGCTGTTGCCATTAGCACCGGTTCGCCGAAAAAGATTCCTAACATATTGGCTTTAATTTGGTCGTAGCCGGCGTCCTCGAGCAATTGACGCAAATGGCGACATTCGCTCTGCTGTTGGCGTGAAAGTTGATCCAATTCCAATTCGCAGATTTCTTCGTGTTCCGCCTGCACACCTGCGTACGCTGCGTAAATGTTTTCCACAGGCAGATCGGCCAGGTCGGCTGTCAATGCATGCACGTATGGCCCAGCGATCCCAATATTACTGTACTGGCCCTGAGGCAGTAGATATTCGTAGCGAAAAAGATAGCATTCGACAGGCTCTTCGTACCCGGGCCAATATTGATTGCGCTGATCGGCCAATTCGATGTGTTGCGGTGGAATGCCAAATTGGGTCGGTTCGGCGAGGAAACACGCCAATTCCGCTTCTACACGAGCCTGTTCGGTCATGAATTGGGGGTCGATTTTCGACGAAATGTCCAACTCGTCGGCGTACGCCAGCACACGCAGGCGAGTGATCGGCTCAGAAGCGAGTCGCACCAATTCCGTCGTCGCATGCTCGTCACCCAAACGCGATAAAGCCGCTGCGGCTTCCACACGTACGCGACGATGCCCCAGTTCGACTGCCTGGTTCAGTTTTCCAATCGAGGCGGAGTCACCGATAAATGACAGCGTGTCGCACAGCGATACTGCCAGAGCAATTCCCTCATTAACTTGACCGCATGCCCGCTGCCAGATTTCGACGTCATTCGGCGGATTTTCTTCCCACCGGCCCAGTTGGCCAACTACGGTACCCAACAGCTCGGTTAACGATTCCTTATGTCCGGCCGCAGGGTGTTGACTTGTCATCCCCTGACGCGTCAAAAAGTTTGCCAGATCGAGAATCGCTGCCGCCAACTGAACATGCTGCAGTCCGTCCAAAAGTTTTGGAAATAAAGCACTTACATCGAATTCCCTGCGCACCGTCAAGGGGAAAAAAACAGTCGCGGCGGCCGACGACGTGCTGGGCGGATCGGACGAGATAAGCTCCGCAAAACATCGTAAATCGTCAGCCGTGCCACCATGAGCCAGGATCGACAACAAGTGATGCCGCGAACTATTGTCGCTGCCCATTCGTCGGTAGAGATGGAACAATTCGTTGCGAGTTTCTGCATCGATAGGAAGCGGCGGGTCGGCCACGGATGCTGTGGCACTCCGCCAAGCCAAATGCGTCAACACCTGGCCGACCAGTTTTTCACCGTCCGATCCCGATGTAAACGGTGCGAGGGCGGAGATTCCAGCCAGTAACTCTAATACCTCAGCGGCGTCCGTATGTGCAATCCAGCCGGTGTCCGGAAGCGAATCGGAGCCGTGACTATGATCACGCATCGGCGTGTACGTCAGGTGGGCAAGGAAGGACGAAACTCGATCTTGCATACTTCAAATTGTACTGCTGCTGGCTATCTGGGGATACTGTTTCAAAAAATGCCTTGACGAAAAGTAGGGAAAACTGTTCCAATGCGGAAAGTAGAGGAATCGCTCAGTGGCCGACCCCTGTTAACTGACAACTGACAGGAGTAATTCCATCGGTTTCTCAACCGTACAGAAAGCCTTTCTTCGTATGGGCGCCCCGAAGAAAAGCGATCGTTCGAATGTCGGGCCCCTCCCTATCAGGAGCCATGCAGATGGTAAAAAAGAAAAAGACGACAGAGAAGACGGCTAAGAAAAAGACCGCAAAGCGGAAAACCGCAAAGCGGTCCACCAAGAAAAAGACGGCTAAGAAAAAGACGGCCAAACAGAAAACTGCTAAACGGTCCACTAAGAAAAAGACCGCAAAACGGAAAACCGCAAAACGGAAAACCGCCAAGCAGTCCGCCAAGCAGTCCGCCAAGCAGTCCACCAAGAAGAAAACCGCGAAGAAAAGAAAGACAACCCCTCGCAAGAAGAAGACCTAGCGCGACGGTGCATCCACGGTCTTAACAATTTCAAGGAAACAACCAAAAAGGCCGGTTGCGGCTCAAATCGACGAGCGCGGCCGGCCTATTGTCTTTGCAGATTTCAGCACGCCAGCAGCCATTTGGCGACGGTCGACCCACCAAAGCGGCATCGTATTGACGAAACTTGTTGTCGCAACTAAACTTAGGACGAGTCAGCTGTAAATACTCTCCGAACCTGTGGACTATCAACGCTAGCCACCCCAAAAAGACCGGAAAAAATGGCGATCGTCACCTGATACTCCACGCCTTCGGCGAATATTTACATTTATCTTGAACCGACCTCCCTGTTTTCACCCGCCTCAGTGACCAACCCAACTTGCCGCAAACTTGAATTTGGCGACCTGTCCCTGTCCGAAATCATGCTGAAAGCTTTGGACCAAGCGGACTATCAGCAACCCACGCCGGTACAGGCCGGATTGATCCCCTTTGCGCTGCGCGGAATGGATCTCATGGGACAGGCCCGCACAGGTACAGGCAAAACAGCATCCTTCGGTATTCCGATTCTCGAGAAACTGAGGTCGCGACGCGACGTGGCTACCCCACAAGCCTTGATCCTCGTACCCACACGAGAGTTGGCTGTCCAAGTACATGATGAAGTCGCCAAATTGTCTTTCGGCCGACGAGTGTCTACCGTCGCCATCTATGGGGGTAAACCGATTCGTGGACAAACCGAAAAATTGCGTCGCGGTGCGCAAGTCGTTGTTGGGACGCCCGGCCGGGTATTGGACCATATTGGGCGAGGAACCCTGATCCTCAGTGGGATCTCGATCGTGGTCCTGGATGAGGCGGATCGCATGCTTGATATCGGCTTCCGTCCCGATATCGAAAAAATCCTGCGTCGTTGTCCACGCGAACGCCAGACCATGCTGTTGTCCGCCACGTTGCCACCAGCTGTCGTGCGGCTTGCTCAACGTTATATGAGAAATCCAAAACAATTGAATTTTTCACCTAAGGATATCACAGTCGATACCATCGACCAGTTCTATTTCACGGTCAACCATGAACGTAAATTCGATCTGCTGGTGCGCCTCGTGCAACGTGAGGACCCGCGGCAAGCAATCGTGTTTTGCCGCACTAAACGCGGAACCGAACGAGTTCAAAGAAAACTAGCCAAGCGCTTTCGGTCGGTGGCGTGTATCCATGGTGACATGGATCAGAACGCTCGAGACCGTGTGATGCTCGCTTTTCGACAGAATCAAGTCTGCATCCTCATAGCGACCGACGTGGTAGGACGCGGCATTGATGTGACAGGCATCTCTCACATCATCAACTTCGACATTCCACACTTCTGCGATGACTACGTGCACCGAGTCGGTCGGGCAGGTCGCATGGGACGGGAAGGGGTTGCTTACACGTTCGTCACAC
>Ga0310123_10004648_pt1 | contig 10370 bp, 8 predicted proteins | sample CB6_AW_1057_MG_FD_203505 | JGI IMG/M metagenome (GOLD analysis project Ga0310123, IMG submission 203505) | Marine microbial communities from Western Arctic Ocean, Canada - CB6_AW_1057 | ecosystem: Environmental > Aquatic > Marine > Oceanic | place: Canada: Western Arctic Ocean | collected...
TATCCCTCCGGCAGCACATTCGCCAGGATATCGTCCACCATCCGCCCCACCTCCAGGATTCCTACCAGCATGTTCTCCCCGTCCACAACGGCCAGAGTGTTGATATCGCGGTGACGGCAAAATCGCCGCACAGCGTCCACTGCCCTCGTCTCCCGCGTCACCGTCTCCGCCACCCTCCATCCCAGATACCGCCGAATTTCCGCCACCGTCGATTCCCGCGAGACGCGGAATTCCTGCTCCGCCATGCCGGTCCTTCCTCAATAACTCTCCAAGCCGCCCCAAAGGTAGCACGACCTCCCTACCCCTCTCCCTCCTCCCGTTCATCCAGCCCGCCGTCCTCCGCCTCCGCCTCCGCCTCCGCCTCCGCCTCAATATCCGTCGCCTCCCCCTCCAAATTCAACAGCTCCACCCCCGCGATCTCCTCCAGGTCAAGCGGCTCCGTCGGTGGCTCATAGACCGGCACCGTGGCCAGCAATTCCGGCAGTTCCTTCACAAACTCTTCCGCCTCATCTTCATAACGGTCGAACGGGTCCCGCATCTCGATCACCCGGCCGTTCACCACCACCGCGTCCCAGTCGATCAAATACGGCACCAGGTAATACGCCCCCGTCGCCACCAGATCCCGCCAGCCCTCGATGTACTGGTAGACCAGAAACAGGCTCTCGTCCCAGATCGTCAGCTCCCCCAAACCCTGGCGTAGCTCTCGCCACGGGATCACGTCCGCCGCCTGATTCGCCGCTAGCGCCCGCACGATCTGCGACCGTCCATACGCCCGCGTCCCTTCCGGCGGCGTCAAGATCGCCTCCTTGATATGCCCCTCCGCCACCTTTAGCACGATGTCCTCCCGCTCCTTCAGCGTCGTGTATAGGCTCACCCGCGGGTCCACATGGTGATATGCCTGATCCACCTTCCTCATATCCGGATCGGCCCACCCCTGCGGCGAATCGTCCGCGAATGCCTGCAACCTCTCCAGCTTCGTCACCCAGTCCACCCGGCCGGAGAGGCTGAAAGGATCGTCCGTCAATCCTTCCAGCACCCGCTCCCATTCCGTCAACGTCCAATCCGTGTCCGCGTCCCGATTCAGGAACCGGCGTTGCGCCTCTTCCAGGTACATCCACTGCACCTCGATCGCCGATATCTCCCCCAAATTCGAGTCCTCCACCACCCACGGTCCCTCCCAGGTCGCGCCGATCCTGCGAATATCCCTCACCGTGTTCGCCAGAACCACCGGCGGCAGCCAGCCATCGTCCAGCAGCTGCACCACCAGAGCCGTCGACCCCACCTTCAGCGCCGTCGCATACTCCGACCGGTTCGCGTCTCCCGCGATAACGTGCAGCCGGCTCCTGTCCCCCAGCGGCTCATCGCGCAGGTTGATGATTGGCCTCCCTCCAAACCGCACCCGGCGGCTCACGTCCGTCTCCACAAACGCGCTCCGCTGCGATATCAAATACGACGGCCCTTCCTTATCCGTCGGCGTCGTCACCATCCCCGATCCCGCGTATATCTGCCTGGTCACCAGGAACGGCATGAACCCGTACACGATCCCCGCGCTGTCCGGGCTGCTCCGCAACGAATAATTTTCGTGATACCCGAACGTGTTCCCGCAGTAATCGGTGTTGTTCTTGACGAAGAAGACCTCCGACCGCAGGGCCAGCTCGTCCAGCGCCCCCAGCAATATCCGTTCCCCCGCCACCTCATGCGCCACAATCGACGCCAGCGTCCGGCACTCCGCCGTCGCGTACTCCAAGTGTCCCGAATCTATGTACAGCCGTCCACCGTTAAACAGGAAGCCGCCGTTTCCCGGCACCTCCCCCCACTCCCGCGGCGCCGGGTCGATCACGCCATACTTCCCCCCATCGAATATCTGCTCCTTCACCATCGCCGCCGCGCTCGCCGCATCCATGCTGCCCACGCACCCGAATTCCACCTCAGTGCCGAATAGTGCGTCCTGCATCTAACCGCGCCGCCCCGGCGAGCGTCGCTACTCTCCCCCCGGCTGCGGCGTCGGATCCGGTATTTCCCGGATGATTCGCTTCACCCGTTCGTCCAGCTCGTCGTCCTCTTTTCGCTTCGGCTTCGTCGGGCTCTCGGTGGGTTTCGCCGGCGCGTCCGTCTCAAGCACCGGCCACATCCGACCATGCTTAACAATCATCGGTCCTTACCTCCCGATTTTATGTCCGCTATCGCCGCCGCCATGTCCGGCGCCTCCGTGAATATTCGCTCCAGCCTATCAACCAGATCGCCCAGCACCTCCTCCATATTCACCTCGAATCGCCGCCCGTCCAGTGTCAAAGTGACCGAGTCCCATTCCATATTGGTCACGTGCTTCCCGAAACGCCGCAAAATTAATCCTCGCACCGCCCCCCGCGTTCCCGAAGGCGGATCGCCCGCCGCCGCCTCGATCGCGGCGTCGCTCACCAGCCTTCGCATCTTTCCGCTCTCAACCAGCGACTCGTAAAGACTCAATTCCGGGTCCACCAGGTGATAGGCCAGATCGAGCTTTCGCCGCGTGGCCTCGTCCAGTCCCCCCACCCCGCCCAGCTCCTCCATCAGATTCCACTTCGCCATCCAGTCCAGCCGATCCCCCGCTCCCGCCCGGTTGCCTCTAAGCAGATCCAGCAGTTCCCGCCATTGCCGTAGCACCCAACTCCGTTCCTCCCCCTCCGCGCCTCGACTTTCCAATACTTCCAGATAACCCTCCATCACATCCAGCGCGGTCACATCTTTTCCGGACTTCGTCTCCGCCGTCGCCCGCAATCCCGGGTCCCGCGAGTAGTCCTTCACCGCCCGCACCGGGTCCCGCAAGTCCGCGTCAAAGTCCACGCCCTCCACTAGCGCGTCCAGCACCATCCCCGTCATCCCCGCCTTCAGCGCCGTCGCGTATTCCGAGCGATTTGCATCCCCCGCGATCACATGCAGGCGGCGCCAATCGGCCTTCGCCGCGTGCGGTTCGTCCCTCGTATTGAAAATCGGCCGCCGCGCCGTCGTGTTGATGCCCACCTTCTCCTCGAAAAAATCCGCCCGCTGGCTGAGTTGAAACAGGGCCTCTCCCGCTACCGGCCCCTCGCAACCCACCTTCCCCGCCCCCACCAGCACCTGCCGCGCCGTCAGGAACGGCAGCAGCCCGTCCACCAATCGCTGGAACGGCAGCTCCCGCGGCACCAGGTAGTTCTCGTGTGTCCCGTACGACCTGCCGTGATAGTCCGTGTTGTTCTTCACCACCAGTACCCGCCCGTCCCGCACCGATTCGTTCCGGGTCTGCTGGCACCTCCACAACAGGCGCTCCCCCGCCTTGTCCTGCGCCACCAATTCCTTTAGCGACGTACATGTTTCCGTGCAGTACTCCGGGTGATTGTGGTCGTTGTAGTAGCGCGCCCCATTCGGCAACACCGTGTTCGCCAGTAGCTCCGCTGCCGACATCTTCGAGCTTTTCGCCGTCGAATCCCGCAAGTCCTTCGGATCGCGCTCCAGGCGCTCCGCCCGCGTCCCTCTCAGGTCCAGGTACGGATCCTCCCGGCTGTAGTCCCAGCCCCGAAACGCCCCCTCCACCCTCGCCGCCCGCACCACCATCGAAGCCTCGTACCCGAAGTCGATCTCCTCCCGGAACCCCTCACAGTTCAGTCCGTATTCAGTTTCAATGCCTACCGGTCGAATCAATCTCTATCCCCCGGTTGGATTCTAATCATGGCCTCTTCCCGCGGCCGCGCCGTCCTAGCGCCAGACACAATACCGGCCCATCTCACCCTTCTCCACAAAACCACCCCGCTAACCATCCCCCTACCCAACCGCCACGAACTCCAGCATCGTCGCCCGCGGCGGGCAGTTGAACCGAAACGGGATATTGGCCGTCCCTATCCCGGCGCTTACGTGCGTCAACACCCCTTCCAGTACCATCAGTCCGTACCCGGCCGGTAATTTGAGCTCCGTGTTCGTGATCGCCGGCGCCAGTCCCAGCGGAGCCAGCAACTGCCCGCCGTGCGTGTGACCCGACAGCATCAAATCGCAACGCCTCCCGTCCAGCCGCGCCGCCGCGTCCGGCGAATGCGCCAGCAACAACACCGGCTCGCTCTCGTCGATCCCCTCGTACGCCGCCTCCACGTCCGCCAGACCGAAGAACGGATCGTCCGTGCCCACGATTTGCAGCGGCCCTTCATTCGTTTCCAGCCGCACGTTCCCGTTCACCAACGTCTTCAACCCTTGACTCTCAAGCTCCTCCGCCACCTCGTCCGGCCAAGAAAACCGTCCAATTCCCCCGGCCAGCCGTTGCCACGGAGTCCCGTGGTAGTGATCGTGATTCCCCAGCACCACGTAGGTCCCCAATCTAGACCGCAGACGTGCCAACGCCTTCGCCGCCGGCTCCAGACCGGCCCTGTCCGTCATCACATCCCCCGTCACCACCACCAGGTCCGGCTCCAAGTCCAGCAGTTGCCCCAACGCCCCCACCGCCCACGTCCCCACCCCTTGAGCGTGCACGTCCGCCAGATGCAATACCGTCAGCCCGTTCAGCCCCAAATCCGCAGCCAGCGGGACCCGCACCCTCTCCACCACCAGAGCTCTCGCCTCCCGCCATGAACGCCAGGCCGTCGCCGCTCCCAGCGCCACCGCCCCTCCGATCACAGAACCAATTCTCACGAGCTGAATTCCCCGTCCCCATTCCTGATTGGGCGAGCATTCCCTTCGCCATTTTCCCTTGGTGGATTCCAGCCGCCTGAACCTATACTGGCCGGACCAAGCCCTGATGTTAACGGGTCGGCTCCGGCGCCACCCCGATCGACCAGCCCGAGGAGCGACCCCATGTCTCAATCATCCCATAACCAGTTCAAAGTTGGGATTCTCACCGGCGGCGGAGACTGCGCCGGCCTCAACGCCGCCATCCGCGCCGTCGTCCGCAAATCCACGATATTGGGTTGGAGTATCGAGGGATTTCGCAACGGCTGGGCCGGCATCCTCCAGCGCGACCACTTCGAGATGACCGCCCAACACGTCTCTGGCATCCTCAACCAGGGCGGCACCATGCTCGGCACCTCCCGCACCGATCCTCGCGCCAGCAAAGACACCTACGCCGTCGCCAGTTCCGTTTTCGAAGAAGTCGGCCTCAACGCCCTCATCGCCATCGGTGGCGACGACACCCTTTCCGTAGCCAACCAGCTCGCCGCCGACGGTCATCCAGTAGTCGGCATTCCTAAGACCATGGACAACGACGTCCAGGGCACCGACTACTGTATCGGTTTCGATTCCGCCGTCACCCGTGTCACCGAGGCCCTCGACTACCTCCACACCACCGCCAGCTCCCACCATCGCGCCATGGTCGTCGAGGTCATGGGCCGCGAAGCCGGCTGGGTCGCCACCATCGGCGGTCTCGCCGGCGGCGCCGACTACATCATCATCCCCGAAGTCGCCGCCCAGCTTGAGGACATCATCAAACGTCTCAACATGCGGCGAGATCAGGGTAAGGACTTCAGCATCATCGTCATCGCCGAAGGCGCCCGCATCGACGGTCTCGAAGAGGCCGAGGCCCGCGTCCCGTCCAGCGACCAGTTCGGCCACGTCGACCTCAGCTCCAAAGAACTCGGCCGCCGTCTCGCCAACGCCATCGGCGACGGCACCGGCATGGAAACCCGCGTCACCGTGCTCGGCCATATCCAGCGCGGCGGTCCACCTTCCGTGTTCGACCGCGTCCTCGCCACCCGCCTCGGGGTTGCCGCCGTGAACATGGTCCGCAACCAGCACTGGGGATTCATGCCCGCCCTGCAGGGCCGCGACATCGTCGAAGTCCCCCTTACCCAGGCCGTCGGCACCAACCGCAAAGTAGACATGGACCTCTACGAAGTCGCCGAGATTTTCTTCTAGCCCACCACGGCGTCCACCCGGCGTCCTAGACAGGCGCCACCGCGTCCCGGCCCATCGACCGGAACTTCTCCTGCCGCGCCGCCAACATCTCGTCCACGTCCTTCCCCCTCAGCGCATCGATCTCCTCCATCAGCACCTCACCCAGCAGCGTCGCCGCGAGTTCGAAGTCGTTATGTGCTCCCCCGGCCGGCTCCGGCACTATTCGGTCCACCACCCCCAGCTTCACCAGGTCCGGCGGCGTCAGCTTCAGCGCCGCCGCCGCCTCTTCCGCGAACTTGTGATCTCGCCACACGATGCTCGCCGCCCCCTCCGGCGACGCCACCGAATACACGCTGTGCTCCAGCATCAGGATTCGATCTCCAATCCCCAGCGCCAGCGCCCCACCACTACCCCCTTCCCCTATCACCGTCACCACGATCGGCACCCGCAACCCCACCATTTCCAGCAAGTTGTCCGCGATCGCCCACGCCTGCCCCCGCTCCTCCGCCTCCAGCACCGGGCTGGCCCCCGGGATGTCCAGCAGCGTAATCAACGGCATCCCGAACTTCTCCGCCTGCACCATCAGCCGTCGCGCCTTTCGGAACCCCTCCGGGCTCGCCATCCCAAAGTTCCGCTTCACATTTTCCGTCGTATCCCGCCCCTTCTGGTGGCCGATCACCATCACCCGCCTTCCCTCCAGTTTCGCCGGCCCACCCACCACCGCCGCATCGTCCCCGAAGTGTCGGTCCCCGTGCATCTCCACAAAATCCGTGAAGATTAAATCCACGTAATCCAGCGTGTGCGGCCGGTCCGTGTGTCGCGCCAGCTGCACCTTTTCCCATGGAGTCAGGGCCGCGAACACCCGCGCCGTCCGCGCCTCCAGCTCGAACTCAAGCTCCCGGATTCGCGCTTCCCGATCGCCCTTATACCCGCGGTCATCGCGAATTTTCTCCACCTCCCCACGCAACTCCACCAGCTCCCTCTCAAATTCCAACGTCGCCATCAGCTCGTCCCCTCCGCCCGGCGTTGCTCCCGCGCCGCGGCCTCCTGGCCGTCCAGGTCCGCCTCCGGTGCAGATCTTTCAACGCCTGCATAAAGGTCGATCAGCCGCGTCAACAGCTCTTTTAGCGCCCGCCGTTGCGTCACCAGATCGATCATCCCCCGCTCCTGCATGAACTCCGCGCTCTGCGCATCGTCCGGTAGCTTCTGCTTCACGATTTGCTCTATCAGCCGACGTCCCGTGAATCCCACCGTTGCCCCCGGTTCCGCTACGATCACGTCCGCCAGCGACGCGAAGCTCGCCGTCACCCCGGCTAGCGTCGGATCCGTCATAACGGATACGTACAGCAGCCCCTCGTCGTGCAGTCGCCGCAGCGCCGCCGTCGTCTTCGCCATCTGCATCAACGACAGCATCCCCTCCTGCATCCGCGCCCCGCCCGAGCAGTTCACAATCACCAGCGGCAGCCTTCTCTCCACCGCCGCCTCGATCGTCAGCGTTATCTTCTCCCCCACCACCGCTCCCATCGACGCTCCCAGGAACCGAAAGTCGATTGTCGCCAGGCAGATTTCAGCGCCGTTCAGCCGCCCCGTCCCACAGACCACCGCCTCCGTCAGTCCCGACGATTTCTGATAGCGGGCCAGGTGCTCTTGATATCTCAGGCCGTCCCGTTCGAACTGCAACGGGTCCGTCGTCTCCATCCACGGCGCCAGCTCCTCGAACTTATCCGGCTCGTCTATCAGCAGCGCTATTCGCTCCGGCGCCGACATCCGCTCGTGAAACCCGCACTTCGGGCAAACCTTATGCGCCATCTCGAACTCACGGGCGTACGCCATTTCCCCGCAGTCGCGGCACGTATGCCACAGGCCCTCCGGGCCACGCCGTTCCCGATCCTTCCTCCCAAAAAATTTCACCGCCGCCGGCGCTCCCCGCCATGCCGCGGGCCACCTCTGGCTCTCGTCGTCGACGCGTCCGCCAAATCGTGCCTCCCGCGTTCAGTTCACGCGCCACCCGGCCATCGCGCACATCCGCACGCGCACCGGACAGCTCCGCGATCGCGATTATCGCGCCGTTCGCCTCCAACCTGTCAAGCAGAACCGGCCCCTCCCCCCTCATCCTCGCGCCACCACCGCGATCCTAATTCGCCGCACACCCGCCTTCCGGCAGGCCCGCGCGCACTCCATTACCGTCGCCCCCGTCGTCGCCACATCATCCACCAGCACCACGTCCCGCGCACATTCGCCCGCCTCATTACCCGCGTCAGCCCCACCTGCGGCTGCGTCTGTTTTACCCTGCGCAGGCCGCCTTCAAGCACTCCCACGCCAAGCTCCCGACCCAGCTCCCGGGCTATCAGCAGGCTCTGGTTGTAGCCCCGCTCCCGCTGTCGCTTCGCGTGCAGCGGCACCGGCACCAGCACCGCCTCGGCAAAGTCGCCCTCCGCAAGCCGACCGGCCAGCCCCGCCGCCAGCGCCGGAGCCAGGTATCGCCCGTTTCCATATTTCAGCTTCACCAATGCTTTCCGCAGCGGTCCCAGGTACTCCCCCCGCGCGTAAAACGTCTCAATCGCCGCCTCTTCCAGCCGCCAGTCCATCGCCACCCCACCTCCCGAATCGGCCGCATACGCCTCCCAGCCCCCCACCTCCACCACCGGCATCACCAGTTCCGCGCAGTCGGGGCAAAACCCGTATCCCACCCTCCCACAACCACCGCAGCGCGGCGGAAACAAGAAGTCCAGCGCGAAGTCTCTAGCCGGACGCAGCAGCCGCCGGGTCGTCGATCGCCACACCGGCCTCGACCTCCACTATCTTGATTTCGCCCTCCTCCAGCACCACCTCAAAAGCCCCCGCCCCTTCCTTGCCCGCCGAGATCACCTTCGTCGCCAGCGGGTCCTCCACCTCTGTCTCCAGCATATGCCGCAGCGGCCGCGCACCATCGTCTCGCTTCAGCGTCCGCTGCACGAAATACTCCAGCACGTCCCCGGCGAAATTCACCGTCACTCCCTGCTCCGCCGCCCTCTGCGCGAATGCCGACAGCGTCCGCCGGCCTATCTCCCGATAATCCGCTTCCTCCAGCTTGCGGAACAGGATCAGCCGGTCTATCCGGTTGATGAACTCCACCGGCAATTTTCGTTTGATCTGGGACAGGATCCGGGTCCTGGTCGCCTCCGAATACGCCCCCCTTTGCGACTCCGCCTCAAATCCGATCCGCGCCTGCCCCTCATCCCCCGTCCCCGCCGTCAGGATCACCACCGTATTGCGAAAGTCCACCTTCCTCCCGGAGCCATCCGTCAGGAACCCCTCCTCCATGATTTGCAGCAAAATCGTCAGCACCGCCGGATGCGCTTTGTCCACCGAGTCAAACAGCACCACCGCATAAGGCTCTCGCCGCACCCGCTCCGCCATGTGCCCACCCTCATCATGTCCCACGTAACCCGGCGGCGCCCCGATCAGCCGCGACACGTTGTGCCGGTCCGTCATCTCCCCCATGTCCACCCGGATCAATTTCTCATCCGACCCCTCCGTGAACTTCGCCAGCGCCGACGACAGTTCGCTCTTGCCCACTCCACTCGGTCCCACGAAGAGGAACACCCCAATCGGCCGGTTCGTCACCTTCAACCCCGCCGCCGCCCTCCGCAGCGAACGCGATAGCTCCCGCACCGCCTCCTCCTGCCCCACCACCGCCTTCTCCAGCACCTCCTCCATACCCAGGTATCGATTCGCCGCCTCGGTGCTCATGTTTCCCAGCGGCACCCCCGTCCACTGCGAAAGCACTTCCATCACGTCATCCGCCGTAATCGCCCGCCGCGTCCTCTCCAGTTCCGCGAACCATTCCCGCCGCTCGCCCAGCAGTTGCTCCCGCACCTCCGCCTCCTGCGTCGCGATCTCCAACACGTCATCCGGCTCCGCGTTATCCGGCAGCGCCTCCCGCATTTCCCCCAGCGCCTCCAATTCGCGCCTCAGCACCCGCACCCGTTCCGGCGGCATCAGCCGCTCCACCTTCGCTCGCGCCAGCGCCTCATCCATCAGGTCTATCGCCTTGTCCGGCAGGAATCGCTGACTCAAATAGCGCACCGACATCCGCACCGCCGCCATCAGCGCCTCGTCCGCTATCGGCAGCCCGTGAAACTCCTCGTATCGCTCCCGCAGCCCCATCAAAATCTCCACCGCGTCCTCGTGACTCGGCTCCTCCACCTGAATCGGCTGAAACCGCCGGTACAACCCCTTATCGTTCGCCACATGCCGTCGGTACTCATCCCACGTCGTCGCCCCGATCATCCGCAGCTCCCCTCGCGCCAGCCCCGGCTTCAGCAGATTCGCCGCGTCCAGCGAGCCCACCGCCCCTCCCGCCCCTAGGATCATGTGCACCTCATCCACGAACAGAATCACGTTCCCCGCCTCGATCACCTCCTTGATCAGCTGCTTCACCCGGTCCTCGAACTCTCCCCGGTACTTCGTACCCGCGATCATCGCGCTCACGTTCAGCGAAACCAGGTGCTGATCCCGCAATCCCGCCGGCACCTCGCGTCGGGCGATCCGCTGCGCCA
>Ga0310123_10004649_pt1 | contig 10370 bp, 6 predicted proteins | sample CB6_AW_1057_MG_FD_203505 | JGI IMG/M metagenome (GOLD analysis project Ga0310123, IMG submission 203505) | Marine microbial communities from Western Arctic Ocean, Canada - CB6_AW_1057 | ecosystem: Environmental > Aquatic > Marine > Oceanic | place: Canada: Western Arctic Ocean | collected...
CTCCTGCACTGGATACCAATGGTGCGTGAAAATCTTCACCTCATGGGGTTTAATCCAACTGTAATCAGGCTGGTTATCCGAAAGGCCACCGACCATCAGTTCAGCATAGGGTCCGTCTTCATCGGTCAGAATTTGATCCCAAAGCCGCCCTCGGGGTCCTGGACCCCACTCCCAGAGTTTTGTCCCAGCCACGATGTGGTGGTTGCCAACGTGTACGACTCCTGCGGCCTTACCGTGATCGTACCCACCTGAGAAATCTTCGGCCAGATTCCACGCAAAAAACGAGGTCGGTTCGGGATGGTTTGACCAGCGGCTCAGGTCGACGCCCTCGTAATCGATCCCTTGATAAGTGCCTTGCCCGATCGGCCAGTGGATAAACTGGTTCTTTGAATGATAGGTCGCGACCTGTACACTCGGCGGAAACAATACCTCGTAGTCGTCGCCGGCGTGCACCGCTACGTTAGCCCAATAGAGGATGGAATGGGCCTGTGCCGTCCTGTTGAATAGCTTTACCGTCGCCTCGATGTATGACCGGCCCGGGTGTAGGGTCAAGCCGATAATCCAGCGCATTCTGTGGCGCCGCTCGGTTTCGCCGACCCAGACGGTCTTGCTCCCGTCGGCGTGTGCCTCAAGCGTGTAGTCGACCGGCATGAAGGTTGTGTTGCGATGATGGTGAAAGACGCACCACTCGATGCCTCCAGAAATCCAAGCACCCAACATGCCGATAAGCGCTGGCTTAACGACGCTCTGCCGGTAGAAAAAATCGTAATTGTTAGTCTTGTCGGTTGCCGTAAACAACCGGCCACCCAGTTCTGGTAGTACAGTGAGTGCAACGTACTCGTTTTCTAGATGCACGGCCGTATAGGTCTTGGTCTCAAGAATTCTGGTCACTTTGTCTTGTAGCGGGTAGGGATAGACCTTCTTCTTAGCTCCCTGGTAGACCTCGTTGCGAAAGAACATTGGGTTGTGATCGGGCGGGTCCACGCGGTAGGTCGGTAGTGTGAGCGGCTCTTCCCAGAGCCTGACCGCACCCCCCTCCCAAGACACGTCTTCCTGGTCTAGTACCCCCGCTTCCACCTGAGTAATGGCGCCGAACCAGTTCAGCGTCGCCACGAAAGTCAAAAGTAAGAGTGGTGGCCGCCACTGACTCATCCAACCGGAGTTGGCGAAGTCGTCCCACTTGTTCACGGTATTCTTCATTGCTTACCTACTCTAGTTAATTATTCGCATAGATACTGGGGCACGTGCTGAGCTTAAACTACACAAAAAGAGAATCGGATTATAGGTGGAACACTGACGACTGTCCCTTAGACTTAGACAACTCGTCTAGGATGTGAATAGATGTTGTAGCCACCATCACGAACGAAGCCAAGAAGTGTGACGCCAGACTCTTCGGCCAGCTCGATCGCCAGCGTGGTTGGAGCCGACACGGCCGCCACAATCGGAATGCGGGCCAGCAGCGCTTTCTGAACAATCTCGAACGACGCCCGCCCACTTACGGCCAGGCCGAAGGACGAGAGGGGTAACCGCTCAAGCAGTAGCATTCGACCAACGACTTTGTCGACGGCGTTGTGACGACCCACGTCCTCCGCAACATCAACCAATGTATCCGAAGCATCGAAAAGCCCGGCGGCATGCATTCCACCCGTTCTGTCAAAGGCCTCCTGGGCCTCGCGGAGACGCCGGGGCCAACCTAGCACCGAGGTGCCGGTGACCTCCCAAGTATCGTCAAGGCTAGGCACCTGGGCGTGCAATGAGTCCAAGGTGACACGACCGCAGAGACCGCACGATGAGCTAGTCACTACTTGTCGACGTTCCCGGATCCGTTCCACGGCAGGCTTCCCTTGCAATGTAACGTCCACGACATTCTTCAGTTCGGGCGTTTCAGGCGCTGTGCAGTGACGGATCAAACTAATCTCATCCGGCCCTCGCACGATCTGTTCTGACAAGAGAAATCCCGCCGCAAGGTCGTGGTCACGCCCTGGCGTCCGCATAATTACGGCGAAAGGGTCACCATGGATTCTGACCTCCATCGGCTCTTCAGTCGCCGCATGGTCGCGGAGAGCATCGCGAACACCGGACCGAACTCGAGTTATCTCAACCTCGCGTGATGTCTCGGACATGAAGGGCCACCCCGTCCCAGGACTCAGTCTCCCATCAGCTGGATAACGACCTCGCGCTGGCGGGGCCCAGTGTCAAACTCCAAGAGCGTCACCTGCTGCCAGGTGCCGAGCGTCAATGACCGATCGGTAAACGGAATGGTTACCGATGGTCCGAACAAGGCGGCACGGACATGGCTAGACCCGTTGTCATCCCCCCAACGGAGATGGTGCGCGTAATCCCCCGCTCGCGGCGCGAAACGCTCGCAGACCTCGCCAAGATCGCGGATGACACCAGATTCGAACTCTAGCGTTGTTATCGCCGCAGTCGAGCCCACGACGGCCACCGTGGCAATGCCCTCCACCAAGCCGGCGTCGGCCAGGGCCGCCGTCAGTACAGGTGTGAGGTCGTGCGCGTCTCCCTGTCCAGAGGTCTCAAGCCGATGCTGGACCGTAACAACCATATACCTCGTAACCTATCTGACTGCCGTGAACATGATCTCAACGCGACCGTCACCACTCATGAGCCCCGTGCCCACTGCGGCACGAGCAGGAAAATTACTGGTGATAGCCTCTCGATAAGCCACGTTCATCTCTCCCCACTCACTCATGTCCGTGAGGTAAACAACACCGTCAACCAGATGATCAAACCCGAATCCTGCGGCATCAAGCGTCCGCCCGATGGTGGCCAGTGTCTGCCGCGCCTGTGCTTGTGTGTCAGTGCGTGTCTCATCACTTACTCCAAGCATGCCTGACAGGTAGAGTCGGTTCCCCACACGTACAGCGTGGCTCAGCACAGGACTCTCGCGCCCGGGGGTACCGTCAGCGTTAGGTCGAGTAATCCGTGTCTTCGTCCCGGCGACAGCAATCAATGTGATCTCTAAGTGATATTGATCGCCCATGAGATTGGCCCGTACAGTCGCACGTGCCGGTGGAATTTCAGGGAAGTGCGCACTGTAGGCAGCATTCATGTCGCGGAACAAGTTGGTATCGGTAATGTAGACACGCGACGCAACGACATCGTCCAGAGACATACCGGCAACGGCTAGAATCTGCCTCGCGTTCTCGAAGATAGCGCGCGTTTCTGCCTGAATGTCACCACCGACACTCGAGTTATCACTGTAGTCCCGACCCAAGATACCGGCGAGGAAAACTGTATCGCCCGACTTGATACCGTAGCTGTATGGGGCCGTGCCGGCAGGCCACCCCTCCGGCTGCAGCACCGTTCGCTCCGCGCCTGGCCGAATGGCGGTCATCGACATCTCAACCAATGCGTCTTCACGAACCAGGTCGGTCTGGACCGTCGTGCGTGTAGGTGGTTCGGACGGAAAGTACTCTCGAAAAATCTCATTCATTCCCTGAAAATCGCTCGCGTGGCGAAGATACACGGTCACGGCCGCCACCCGACTGTAGTCGGCACCCGCAAGTTCAAGCACTTCGCCAAGGTTGTTCAGAACACCACGGGTCTGTTCGCGAATGCCATCACCGCGTGCTAACGTGCCAGACAGATAGATGAAATCACCAGCCGCAACGGCTGGGCTGAACGGCGCATTAGAGGAGGTGTCTCGCCTAATGATTCGCTTGCCTGCCTGAAAGGCCGACGCTTCGAGAATCAGAAAACAGACACTAAGACTGATAATTGCCAGTTTTAAAATACGCATAGGTGTCCTTTCAGATTGGGCCCGCCAGACCTCGGTTCATTATTAATCTCATCATCTCGCCTATATTGTGTCAGACCGTCGGGTGCTGCGCATGCCAGGGAGTAGCACGCTCAAAAGCTGAGGCGGCACGCAGAATCGTTGCCTCATCATATAGCCGCCCAGTGAACATTAGCGACACAGGCATCCCCTCAGCAAACCCGGCCTTGACAGTAATCGCTGGATGTCCAGTCAGGTTCGTAATGCCGAGACTCGCGCTACGTGATGGTGACACAAACATGTCATAGTCAGCCATCAGTTCCTCCATCTTCTCCATCAGTAGCGTCCGTGCCCGCTGTGCTCGGATATACTCGACCGCCGGAATGAATCGGGACGTACGAAAAGTGTTCGGCCAGGATCGCGGGCTCTGTGAAGTGAGTTGATCAATCCCACGGCTGCGCGTTAGATCATCAAATGACGCAGCGGCCTCGGCCGTCAACACAAAACCGATCGAATCGCTAGGAAAATCTGGCAATTGAATCGGCTCAAGATGCGCACCGGCTCCTCGCAGCGCCTCCAGCGCCGCTGCTATTGACACTCGCTGAGCCTCCCATTGCGCGCGCTGCTCGTCCGAGAGATTATCGGATGGCACCTCAAACTCCTCGCGGAGATATCCAATTCGTAAACCAGCCAACGAGGGATCGGGTTTCCAGTCGAATCCTGCGTCGACGACGGTCTCATCGCGTCCATCCGGTCCATAGATCGCGTTAAAAACAAGAGCGCAGTCCTCAGCTGACCGACACATGGGACCAATCTTGTCCATCGTCCAACTGAGCGCCATTGCACCGTACCGGCTGACACGTCCGTACGTCGGCCGGAGGCCGGTGACACCACACGCTGCCGAAGGTGAGATGATCGAGCCTCGCGTCTCGGTACCAATCGAAAAGCCGACTAACCCGGCGGCTGTTGCAGAACCGGGCCCAGCCGACGAGCCAGACGAACTCCTCTCAAGGTTCCACGGATTTCTGGTCGAACCCCCGAACCAGACACCGCCTTGGGCCAGCGCACCCATCGATAACTTAGCCACTAAAACGGCGCCCGCGTCGCGGAGCCGTTCTACCACCGTTGCATCAAGGTCAATGACTTGGTCCTCGTATGGCTTCGCACCCCAAGTCGTCCGAATGCCCTTGGTAGCTAATAAGTCCTTCGCACCCCACGGCACGCCGTGCAATGGTCCACGATAACGCCCCTGCAAGATTTCCATATCCGCTTGCTGGGCCTGGTTCAGTGCTAGCGTCTCGGTGAGAGTGACGACGCATTTCAACGTGTCACCGTGGCGCTTGAGACGGTCGAGGTACATCCTCGTCAACGCAGTCGACGACACTATCCGGCGCTTCAGTAAATCGGCCAAGGTCCAGACGGACTCGAACGCCAGGTCCTCAACTGAGTCACCAACACTGACAGACACCGGCGGCGGTAGGGATAGCGGTGCATTTGGGGTAGCTGAACCGGTCGGTTTCCGCCCAAGCAATTTCGGGCGAAACGTTACCGCTGGCTCGGTGTCATGAGGGATGTCGAATTCCCGCAGGGCTTGAAAACGCTGGCGGTTCCTCTCCAACCCTTCCTGCATCATTGCCCTTTCCGCTGGAGTGAATTCCAGGCCGGACAGTGCTTCGGCCCCGTCAATCGACGATGGCGGAATTGGTTCGGATTCGGTCTGACCAACCGCCGAGGGCGCCAACAACCCCGACGCTAACGCGGCTGGCGCCGCCCGGAGAAAGCCTCTTCGCCCAATCGTGCCCCGATGCGACATAGCGAACCTCCACTAAAACCTCTCGGGCCAGCCGAACGACCATGCCTGACCCTATAACGCATCGTCACAGCCATGCTTCGGCCAACTAAAGAACGTTAACTGTAAACCTCAATGTGTGGTGGGAATTATACCGCCGACGCCAAAGAGAAGGGCTTTACACGACTCAGGCGGGATCCCTACGTCCCGCCTCAGCTACCGACCATCGGCGTAAACATACTATCCAGCCCGTAAGGTGCGTAAAAAATGTACCACGTTCCAGCGCTCGTCTTCGCTGAGTTTGCTTTCAAATTCGCGCATGGGGCGCTTACCGACCGTGATCTTATAAAACATTTCGCCATCGCTCATCCGATCCTGAGCCTCGGCAGTAGTAATGTCTGGCGGAGCCGGCTTGATCCGGGCGGTCGCTGGTCCGTCACCCTTGCCGGATTCGCCGTGGCACATACGGCAGTTCCGCTGATAGAGCGTTGCGCCTTCTGCAATGACCTCATCATCGGCTGCAAAGGGGCTCTGAACCACCTTCGCATCCTCTGGAACGTCCCAGCCATCCTGAACCACCGCCACCAATAGCGACGTCGTCCCGACAAACGCGGCCAACACAATCAACAATAACTTCCGCTTCACTTTCCTTGCCCCCACGGTCCTATGTAACAGGCTCCCAGCCATCAAAGGTTAGGGATGATAACACAGGGATTAATCAGGCCTTCGCACGGCCCCACCTGGCGACTCGCGCTCGAGAATGTCTGTTACAGCATCAATATCACGCTCATCGCCTTCCTTAATCTCCCAAATTGACACGATGGGGAATAGTTTCGCAAAGACGATAAATAGCAGCACGAAAGCCGCAAACTCTGCTGCCGTCAAGCTGATTTCCACAAGCGATGGTGTATACACTCCCCCGTCCCACATCGTCTCCGAACGTGGATAGGAGGCTGAGCTTATGACGATGATATAGCGCTCAAGCCACATTCCGACAACCACCGCGCACGACGCTACGACTGTTCCGATCACCGTCCGAGTTCGCTTAAACGACAGAATGCCGAGAGGAATGATGAAGCAGCAAGTGATCATCGACCAGAACGCGGTTGAAAACGGTCCGTACAGCCTAGCATTGAGCACCGCTATTTCGTCGGGTTCGTTGCCGTACCAAACCGTTAGGTGTTCTGCGAACGTAAAATAGAACCAGAGGCAGGCCATCGTCAGCATCAACAGCCCGAGATTGTTGAAGTGGATCGGCCGCAAGAACGCCTCTAGGTGGAATGTCTTGCGAAGTATCGCCATCGCGATGAGAAGCGCAGCGATACCCGAGAAGATCGCACCAACAACAAAGTAGGGACCGAAGATGGCACTGTGCCACATCGGCACGAGACTCATCGCAAACACCCACGACACGACGGTGTGAACAGAGACTGCAATCGGAATAATTGCCACAGCCATCACACCGATCGCTCGCTCGAGAAGCTGATGCTGCCGGCTCGTTCCCTGCCAACCAAGCGCCAAAAGGCGATAGAACCAGCGAAGTCTAGGGCTCCGATCGCGGAGAATCGCCAGGTCAGGGATGAGCGGCAGATATAAGTAGGTAATGCTCCCCAACAAATACACCGAAATACACACCACGTCCCATATAAGCGGTGATAACAGTTGCGGAGACAGTAACGGAACGTAGATGAGCTCAGGGCGACCCAAGTGCCAAAGCACATTGCTCGAGCCCATCAGTAGCGCGAAGACCGTGATCGCCTCCGCCGCCCTAGTGATCGGACGGCGCCATTCTGCCTGCGTTAGACGAAGAATCGCTGAGATCAAAGTGCCGGCATGGCTGATACCGATGAAGAAGACATAGTTGGTGATGTAGAGACCCCAGTAGACCGGCTGATTCATACCGGCGATCACCATACCGTCTTGCAATTGAAGCAACCACTGATAGGCGCCGTTGGCGATGACTGCAACGAGGAGGCCTACGGTGATCCAGACACCTCGGCCGGTCTCAAAAACCGGGCGCAGAAGCGATTCCTCAATCGCTCGATCCCGGCCTGACGCCGTCACCCCAGCCTCCTTTCTTCAAATAGACCACCCGAGGGCCGGTGCCGAGCTCTTCTAGAGGACGTTCGGCACGAGGACTCTCCGACAGCTTCGACACTGCGCTCTCAGGATCCTCACGATCACCAAAGACAATCGCCTGGGCCGGACACGCTTGCGCACACGCCGGCTGCACCTCGCCATCACGGATCTCGCGTTCCTCATCCCTCGCTTGGTCGTTTGTACGTCGGATGCGCTGAACACAAAAAGTGCACTTCTCCATAATGCCCTTCCAGCGCACCGCCACATCGGGATTAATCGTTTGCTCAAGTGGCGCCTCCCACGACGGCTCACCCCAGTTGAAGTAGCGAACCGTGTAAGGACAAGCCTGTCCGCAAGCCCGCGTACCAATGCAGCGAGGGTGAATCTGGGCATTCAAACCATCCGGCGTTTCGTACGTAGCAGAAACGGGGCAGACTTTCACGCAGGGCGCTTCGTCGCAATGGACACACATCACGGGAACGAACCGGACGCGAACATTGGGAAATTCTCCCTCAACGTGGCGCTCGACCCGAATCCATTCGATGGCTCGTCCTTTCTCAGTCTGCTCCGGTCCGGCGATCGGGACATTGTTCTCGGCCCGACATGCCACCACGCAAGCGTTGCACCCATCGCAACGATCAATGTCAATCGCCATTCCCCACTTTGCCATCTCGGTACCTTCCTTACACGTTGAGCGATTGCGCCGCACGTGGAAGTGCTGCTAGAACCTCCGGCGCCTTCCGGATACTAACGGCTGTTCCCACTAGTGCTACTTCTGAACCATCGACCGGATCTGGTGGCGGAAGCAGGGCCAAGGGATTCGCACCCCGGTCTGTTGCGTACCGCCCGTAGCTGGTGTGTCCTTGCCCGACCGCCATAGCCACGACCTCAGGGCGAAGTCCCGGCATGACCCGCGCACGAGCGACAAGTTCGCCTTGCGCCGAGGTGACGAGCACCGGATCGCCATCAGCAATTCCATGCTCCTCAGCCGCACCCACACTCACCTCGACAACCGAACCCCACCGCGTGTCAGTCATCGGGTCAGCAAGTTCCTGGAGAAACGGCAGGTGCGCACTCCTGCCATCGCCAAAGGCCAGTGACGGATAGACATGCAATAGGAACGGTCTTTCGGTCGAAGTCTCTGGCGCCGCACCAACTCCCGCCCGCAAGGGTTCCACATCAAATCGGTAACGGTTACTGGTCGTCGCGAATTGACTCTGAGCGGGCGTGGAGTCATCCCACCACCCACCCGATTCGAGCGCACTCCGCCAAAAGCGGTTAGCGCTAGTCTCAACAATTGACCCACGCTGAGCGTCATGCAGCCCACTCCACGCGGCTTGAAGTGCCGCTTCATAAGACTCCCACGGCAGGGCAACCGCCATGTCGTCGCCCAATCGCTGCGCAATCTGTAGGAGCACATCTGGCATTGCGCGCGTGTCATAGAGTGGTCTTACGAACATAGGTCCCGACAGCGAAGCCATCGATTTACCGACCCCTGGCGCCGGCACATCATCATCGAATCGCTCGAACACCGTTGGCTCCGGCAGTAACAAGTCAGCCCACTGAGAGGTTTCATCTGGAAATGAACCGAAACTAGCAATAAACGGAATGTTGGAGAAAAGGTCAGACACTCCCGACGCAGCAGGCAGCGTAAACAGCGGATTTGGGCCAGCTACCAACAGTGCTTTGACGTCAATCGTCGGGTCAGCAAGGACATTGGCCAACGGCTTCGCCTCTCTCAACACAAACGACTCGTCAAGAACAGGGTACGGCGCGAACGGTGGCGGTGGATCAAAATGGATACCACCCTCGCGACCAAACGCGCCCACCAGCGCGTTGAGATGGGTAACGGCCACTGCTGTCGCTAAGCCATTCGGGCCAGTCACAGCAGCATCGCCTGCAATCGCTATCGCCGGACCGTACTCTGCCATCTCTCGGGCTACCCGCTCGATCTGCTCGGCGGGCACGCCAGTGGTTACCGCGACTGTCTCTGGCGCGAATGTTTCTAACACGCGTTCACGGAACGCCTCAAAGCCCTCCGTGCGCTCATTCACAAATGCCTTATCGTAGAGTTCGTCGCGTATTAGCGTATGTGCAATACCCAGCACCAAGGCTGCGTCAGTTCCCGGCCGTGCCGGTAGCCACTCATCCGCGTGTGCGGCAGTCACGGATAGATGTGGGCCGATTGCAACCAGTTTGCCTCGCTGCCCAGGTCGACCACGACGAAGGTGGCCAAGACCGCGCCCAAAGCGTACCGGTGATCGTGACGCTTCTATCAACGCTGCACCAAATGTCAGGACGTAATTCGCATGTTCGAGATCGTGAGTCGGAAACGCCTCAATTCCCAAAGTTAACTCAGTGGCGCGTCGCACCATGTCGTCACCGAATGGTTCGTGCAACCAGTGATGCGCTCCGCCGAACGCCGCGAGAAACCGCCGTACGAGCTCCCACCGGTGACCACGAAGCTGCCCAGTCAGGAAGGCCAGCCCAGAACTTTCCGTTCGGAGTGGTGTCAACTCCGTGACCAAGCGTTCCAATGCATCGTCCCATGAAATCTCGGTCCAGCGCCCCTTGCCCCGCTCACCTTCGCGGACAAGAGGTGACTGCAGACGATCGGGATGATACATCGCTTGTGGCAGAGCCTGCCCACGTGCACAGCTTCCACCTTTCGAAATCGGATGTGCTGGGTTTCCCTCGACCTTAACAAGACGGCCGTCGATCTTCCGAGCCAGAAGCCCACACCCTCCCGGACACTCAAAACACGTG
>Ga0310123_10004650_pt1 | contig 10368 bp, 1 predicted proteins | sample CB6_AW_1057_MG_FD_203505 | JGI IMG/M metagenome (GOLD analysis project Ga0310123, IMG submission 203505) | Marine microbial communities from Western Arctic Ocean, Canada - CB6_AW_1057 | ecosystem: Environmental > Aquatic > Marine > Oceanic | place: Canada: Western Arctic Ocean | collected...
ATCGTCGGTGATGTGCATGGTGAGATCGATGGCCTGCTGAGTCTGCGCGAGGTCCTGGGTTATGACCGGGACGGGCGTCACCCGGACGGTCGCCGGCTGGTCTTTGTCGGCGATTTGACCGATCGCGGACCCGACAGCCCGGCGGTGGTGCGGCTGGTAGCTGAAATAGTCGAGGCGGGACGGGCCCAGTGCGTCCTGGGCAACCACGACCTGAACCTGCTGCTGGATCACGACAAGCCGGAGAACGGGTGGTTCAAGGACGAACCGTCTCGAGGCAATGGTTGCGAGCGGTCTGCCGACGAGGCCACTCGCGGCTTCGTGCTCGAGTTCTTTGGCACACTGCCGATGGGTCTCGAGCGGTCTGACCTGCGGGTTGTGCACGCGTGCTGGGACGAGGCGGCGATCGAGTTGGCTCGGGAAGCGACCGACGTGGTGGCGTTGTGCGAGGAGCACGAAGAGCGGATCGACCGAGGGCTCTTGGGTCGGGACCTGCCGGAGGTCGAGCGGAGCCTGGCTCACCAGAATCTCAACCCGGTTCGAATGATCACATCAGGTCCGGAGGAGCGGGCACCCGAGCGTCACTTTGCCGGCGGGAGGTGGCGAGACGAGCGGCGAGTGAAGTGGTGGGAATCTGATCACGGGGGCCCGGTCTGCGTGTTCGGGCACTACTCGATGCCGGTCGAAGAGCCTCACGATTTCGGCAGCGCGATCTGCGTGGATTACGGAGTCGGGCGGCGGTCGAAAGAGCGGGTTGAGGTTGGAGACGACGGGCCGTTTGTGAGCACTCGGCTGGCAGCTCTGAGGTGGCCCGAGCGGGAAATTGTGTTCGAGGATGGTGGGGTGGAGTAGGGGGGTGTGGCGAGTGGGAACTGGCTAGACGGCATCAACCCAATCGCCCAGGAACTCGAACGACTCGTCGATCTCCTCGACACTGTCGGCGATCGTATCGAGACCGCCTCCGCCTCGTACCGTGTCCGATCCGGCACCTCCGTCGATCGTGTCGTCGTCTGACGTCGAGGTCGCGTCCTTGCCATCGTCGCCGACCATCACGTCGTCGTCGTCTCCGCCCCACAGCGTATCGCTATCGTCGCCACCGACCAGCGAGTCGTTGCCACTGCGTCCATACAGCAGATCGTTGCCTGCCTGTCCGGTCAGTGAATCGTTCTGCGTTCCGCCGTCGAGCGTATCGTTGCCGTTTCCACCCACCAGCAGGTCATCGCCTCGCAGTCCCTGCAGCGAGTCGTTTCCATCACCGCCGAACAGGATGTCGTTGCCGGCTCGACCAACCAGGAGATCGTCGTTGGTCCCACCGATCAGTGTGTCGGTTCCTCCACCGCCAATCAGCGTCGTCTTGCCCGAGAAGCCATCGGCGTCGATCGTGTTGCCCGACTTGCCGCCCTTGAGGTAGGCCGTCTCGATTCCTGAAAGAGCATCGGTGCCCAGGTCTCCGGTCATCGACGAATCGCTCAGCGTCACGTCACCGTCGAACTTCTCGTAGATTTCATCCAGTCCAGCGCCACCCTGGATCGTGTCGTTGCCAGATTCCCCGGTCAGACGATCGTCGCCCAATCCCCCGTCGAGCACATCGTGACCGATGCCGCCATTGATTTTGTCGTTGCCCGGCCCACCCACCAGCGAGTCCTGGTTGCCTCCCTGGCCTCTGAGCACATCGTCGCCATCGTAGCCCAGAAGCGTATCGCGTCCCGAACCGCCGAACATGCGATCGGCTCTCGGTCCACCCAGCAGCAGGTCGTTTCCGCCGGAGCCGTTGAAGAACAGTCTGCCATTGAAGGCTGTGCCATCGAACACATTGGCGCTACTGCCTCCGGAGAGATGCACCTGTTGGATGTCGATCAACGCGTCGTTGCCAAGTCCGCTGAGAGAACTGTCTGTGACCGTGAAGCTGACGTCGGCCGCTTCGAAGTGGTAGTCGTACCCCGAGCCTCCATCGATGGTGTCATCGCCGAGTCCGCCGCTGAGTGAATCGAGGCTCGATCCCTGTCCGCGAACGATGTCATCGCCCGGGCCACCCACCAGGTAGTCTTCACCTCCGCCTCCATTGATCGTGTCGTTCCCCTCTTCACCGGAGACGACATCGTTGCCCCCGCTGCCGTTGATCTTGTCGTTGGCTTCGCTGCCGATGATCGTGTCGTCGCCAGACCCGGCGTTGATTGTGGTGGCAGTCAACCCGGTGAATCCGTTGCCTGCCGAGACAGCTGCCAGATCGACGATGTCGGCATCGGCACTGCCGGTGATGACGATCGTCGTCACCTCGTTGGCCGCGATCACAGGAAACGTCGGATCGGGATTCTCGTTGATCTCCAGCGTGACCAACCCGGCAACCGCGTCGATCGCCGAGGATCCTCCGGCGCCGAGCACCAGTTCGAGTGCTCCGGTGGCGGCGGTGAAGGTCACGGAATGTTCGTCGTCGAGAATCGTGCCGGTGGCGGTGCCGTCGGCAACTGTCGCCGACAGAGCGCCCGTGAGGGTCACGGTGAGGGTCTCGATGCCTTCCATGATTGTGTCGCCGTGGACGGGGACGCTGAGGGTGCCGAGCAGGCTGCCCGCGGGGATCGTCACCATTCCCGGAACCGCGGTGAAGTCGACACCGTCGGTGGCGGAATCGGCAGCCACCGTGTAATTGACGTCGACATCCATCGAGGTGGTGTCGCTGAGGGTGACGTTGAACACCATGTCGGTCGTCCCGCTGTCGCCCTCCAGCACGCTGGCGTCAGCGATTGAAACGTCGGGCGTCTCGGTCATCATGAACGGCGACAGGCTGCTGGTGAGACCGGTCACGATGTTGTTCGTGGTATCGATCGACGTGGTCCGATCGACCCATTCCCCGTCTTCCTTGTGGAACAACCTGACATTGTCTTCGGAGTCGAAATCGCCTTCCTCGTAGGCCAGGCTGATCTCAACACCATCCTCCGATGCAAAAGACGCGGTCGTGGTGATGTCGTAGACCACATGGGTCTTGCTGCGGAGATACTGGGGAACGTCCAGGTCACCTTCGGTGATTTCCACCTGCGATTCACCGGCGGTCGATACCGTGCCGATCCTCAGGTTGACTCCTCGGCCCAGTGTCACATCGACGTCGTCACCGGTTCCGGTGGTGGCGGCAGGCTGTTCGACAAACCGGGCGTCGATCCGGGCGAGGTTGACCGCTCGGACGACCGGCTTGAACCGGGCCAAAGCGAGTCCAGGTCGGATGCAGGAGGTCTGATCACGGCTGTTGCCCCGGGTGGTCGATCCCTGGCCCGACTGGTCGCAGTTGATGAAGTCGGTGTCGTTGATGGCGTCGACAATGGCTGCTGCGGCGTCGAGCCGGATGCTCTCGGTGAGACGATCGCCCAGCGGCAGCTGCAGGATGTCTTCTGCCAACCCGGCCGTCGTGGAACGCCAGCCGGCGATCGAATTGACCGGCCCGGTGTCCAATTCAACCAGTCCCTGCTCTACCAACTGGATCCGTTCTGGTAATGTTGCTCCCCGCCCGATGACCCGGTAGGTGACATCGCGGTCGATCGGTCCCAGTCCCGAGGTGGTCTCGAGTTGAACGGTGTATTCGCCGACGGGCAGGTCGGCGGGCATGGTGGCTACGACCACGTCGCCACCCTGTTCGACGGTTGCCGCGACGCTGATTAGGCCGTCCTTGAGCTTCCAGAGTCCCTGGTTGCCGGTGAACTCGTTGTTCATGGCGGACCAGGGCGGCCTGTCGACCGGCTTGAGTGCGACTCCGGTGACGCCGTTGGCCTGGCCGAGGATGGAGACATTCAATGCGGCTTCCTCGCCAAAGTCCTTGGCCGCTTGTCCGACGATCTTGGACACCCGAGCCTGCAGGTCGATCGTCTTGAGGTTGTTGATCGTACCGTCGGTCCAGATCTCGAGGTCGGCCGTTGTCTGTCCGTCTGCGATTGTCAGCGTGGTCGAGTAGCTGCCATCGCGATTGCTTGTGAACACGCCCGAGCCGGAGAGTCCGTCACCGAAGCCAACACTCAGGTCGTTCCCGTCGTTGGCACCAACGTGGATCGTGCCTTCGGAGTTGGTGGGTGTGACGGTAACGACGACGGTGTCGTCGTTGGGCATCTCGACTTCGATGATGTTCAGCAGTGGTTCGATTTCTTCGTAGATGTTGATCGTGCGAGTGATTTCACGGCTGAAGGGTTCACACGGGTCGCTGCATCCGTCGCCCCGGATTACGAACGTGTAGGGGCCGGGGATCTCGGTACTGTCGAACGACCCGGTCCATTGGCCCAAGCCGTTGGGATCGGCGATGTCGTAACCGAGTACGATGGGGTCAAGTTCCATGACCAGGTCATCGATCGAGCCATGCGCGGCTTCGAAGGCCATGATCATCCGCTGCGTTTCTGTAAGCGGTTCGCCGTTGGATTCGATGGGGATCGCGGCCAATTGAGCATCGGAGATCATGGCTCCGGCCAGCAGCGAGTTGAGATCGGCGATGGGCACGATGGGTGTGATCGAGACGCTCGAGTGACCCAGCGGAACGCGGTCGTCGCCGGTCAGCGTGACGTTGAAGGGGACCGAGTCGCCGGGGACGAAGTAGTCGGCTCCACCGGGTGGATCGTCGACCTCGACGTCCATCCTGAGAGTCGACTGCGTGATGGCCGAGACGCTGTAGTCGACGCTGCTGGTGCCGTTGTTGTCGACAATCACGCTCCAGCTTCCTGTATGCAATTCCTCGCCACCGACATTCAGGGGCAGGTGAACTTCGAGCAATTGGTAGGTATCCTCCTCGGTCAACGTCACTCGATCGGCGAACATGGCGACGTTGGTCGAGTCGATCACCAGTCCCGATGGTGCCTGGACGGCGATGTCGATGTCCTGGGTGGTTTGGCTGTGCCAGGTCATGACGAAGGTGATTCGCGAATCCTGCGAGTTGACCAGTACCTCGGTGGCGACCACTTCGTCACCGGCGGCCACGGTGCCGACCGGATCGATGATGACCTCCGCGTCGATGGCCGCGGCGACGGCATTGACGAAGAACTTGTCGAGGTCCAGGGCGCTGCCGGTGACGTGATAAAAGCCCTCGTCTCCGACATTGGCCAGGTCTTCGAGCAGGTCGATATCGAGCCCGGCCAATCCTCCTTCTCCCTCGGTCCCGAAACCGACCGAGTAGATCCGGATGCCGGCGTCCTCGAAGCTGTCGAGATCCGCCGGGTGTCCTGCGTCGGTCGAGAGGTCACGGGGATCTTCGGGGAGTCCGGCCGAGTTTTCGGTAGGGACGCCATCGGAGAAGAGTACGAGGACCTTCTGCCGTTCGCTGTCTCCATCAGCGGTCAGCAGGTTGTAGGCTTCCAGCAGTGCGTCGGTCATGTTGGTCGAGCCATCTGCTGTGAGCCCGTCAACGGCCGTGGTGGCGGAGGCCTGGTTGGCGGTGGTGTATTCAACGAGTTCGTCCGAGGCGTCGGCGAAGACAATTTCGGCGGTGGAATCGAAGGCGACCTCCGCGATCCGGTCACCCGCATCGCGTCTCAACAGTTCCAGGAACAGTCCCGCGGAGTCCTGCAGCACTTGCAGCTTGGAGTGAACGCCATTGGAGACGGTGACATCGGCTCCCATGCTTCCGCTGCGGTCCATGACCAGCACAACATCGGCTTCGCGGGCCATTTGCAGGAAGGCGATATTGGTTTCGTTGTTTTCGAGGACATCGCCATGAGCGATCACAGCGTCGTTGCTGTCGACTCGGACGATCAGGAAGACATCGTTTTCGATCAGGTCGTCGAAGTCCGAACCCGCCCCGAGCAGGTCGACGACATCGGATGCGGTGATCTGGACGGTGGTCGAGACAGGCTGGGTGTCGCCGGGGTTGAGTACACCGATGGCGTCAATTGCGCTGGTGTAGAGGATGACATCGGCACCGAGTTCGAAGTCGGTGGAGAGTCGGATTTCGTATTGGACGGCTGATTCGCTGACGTCGTCGCCGACATTTTCGACGGTGAAGTCCAGTTCGAGGTCTTCGCCGAGCGAGCCGATGGTGACTTTATCGTCGCTGTAGGCGACCAAGTCGGCCAGATCGGGGTGGGGTTGACCGACGACGGAGAAGTCTTGCGGTCCGTCCTGGACGTCGAAGCCCGAGACTTGCAGGGTCCAGTGTCCGGCGACGAGATTGATGTTGTCGATGTCGACGACTTCGACGTTGTTGATGTGATCGCGTCCTTTACTGGCGACCCAGACGCCGGCTCCGGTCATGGCATTGGCGGGGATGTAGTCGTTTGAGGTGGCGGGAGTGGTGGTGAGTGTGATGGAGGTGTTGTCGACGGAGTTGTCGATAGCGGCTTCGTCGCGGAACGGCAGGTCGACAAAGATGGTGGTACCGGGTGTTTGGGCAGCCGAGGCGATGATGTTGCCTGAGGCATTTCGGTTTGAGTGTCCCAGTTGCCAGGGGTAGAACGTGGTGCCATTGGGGTCGATGAGGACGAGGTCGAGGTCGTTGATGAGTGCGGCCGAGGCGAGAGGAGTCTGGAGTGCTCCGGCAACATCGTCCCATGCCAGTGTGACTCGAACATCGTCACCCGCGGAGATCATGTCCGAGTCGACGGCAAATTCGATGTCGATGGTTTCCAGGTGTTGCAGGCTGTCTTGGACGATCCGGTTGGGAATGGGGACACCGTGTTCGTCTCGGGCATCGAGGACGAGATCGACGGCAGCTTGTGCGTCGACGAGTCCCCAGCCGGTGGCGTAGTCGGGTCCGACCGTGGCGGCGACCTGTCCGGTGCCGTCTGCCAGGCCCCCGAGGTTGGCGGGATTGGAGTCTCCATCGATTTCAGCCAGTGTGCCGTTGCGGACATTGTTGTTGACGATGTCGGTGGTCGACTGGATGGCCAGAGCTCGCAGGGTTGCGGGTGCCGGAGCGGCCTGGTCGATATTGGTTCCCGAGGCGTCGAGGTAGGTGGTTTGCCACCCTTCGAGCATCAGGGCGGTGATGCCTGCGACGACGGGCGAGGCCATCGAGGTGCCACCGCAGGGACCATAGCCGTTGGTGTTGTTTGCCACGTAGCAGACGCCGTCGCCGGCCGTACCGGTGGAGATGATGTTCCATGCTCCGGGAGCGACCAGGTCGGGCTTGATCCGGCCGTCGTGAGTTGGGCCCATGCTGCTGCTGGCTGTGAGGTCGTTGTTTCCGACATCCCAATTGCCGACGACGACGACGTTTTTCATTTGCTTGGTGAGCGAGAAGAACCCAGCCTGGTTGTTGATCCATGCGGCGGTGACGCCATTGTTTCCGGCCGAGTAGATCTGCGGTCGCCTGGGAACCGAGACTCCACCGGACGTGCCATCACCCTGGATGGCTTGGTCGACGGTCTGATTCTGAGCGTCGTAGGAGCCGTCGGGACTGACGGCGTGCGAGTGGTTGGCGAGGTCCATCGAGTTGGTATTGATGGCTGTGGCGAGGTTGTTGAGTGAGATGAGGTCTTGCGAGTCGATGATGCCGGCATTGGGGGCCATGCCTCGCCATTGGAACGCCGTGCCGCCGCTGGTTGCACTTTGCGAGCCGTTTCCGGCGAGGATTCCGGCGACGTGTGTGCCGTGTGTGCCGGCTGCAGAGGCACTGATGGCGGCCACTTCGTTGATATCGGGGTGGTTGCCGTCGACTCCGCTGTCGTCGACACCGGCGACGATGCCATTGCCGGTGAGTCCGGCGTACGTAATGGTCCCCGCTGCGATGTTGATCGTGGCATTCTGGACGGTGTTGACATTGACAGCCGGGCGAGTCGTGCTGTTTTCGTCGAATTGAGGTGCCGGTGCCGCTCCGATCCACTCGATGCCATCCTCGGCCGCCAGGTCGATCATCTGGGCCGGTGTCGCCGTAACCACCCACAGGTCGTCAGACATCGCGATTCCTGCGAGTCCTTCGGCGGCCAGGATGTCCAGGGGAGTCGAGCCCGAGAAATCATTGGTGAAGAGGATGGCGACGTCGAGAGTGCCGTCGGCATTGCGGGCGTAGTTGTCGGCGTTGCCGTCTTCATCCACAAAAGCGAAGCGGGCGTAGTTGCCCAGGAGCAGGTCCGGGTCGACCTTGTCTTCGGGGTCCAGCGGAGTGATCCAGTTGACCAGCCCTTCGATTTCGTCGGTACCGAGATCCAGTTGTGGCGAGAGCCAGCCGAAGACGTGCCGGCCGGGCAGATAGCTTTGACGAAAGATCCCGTTGTGCTGCAGGTCTTTGACTTCCAGGCAATCGGGCGTTTCGCTGAAGGAGACGATGCCGTGCTGTCCGGTGAGGGGTGCGGCGGCGTGATCGACCAGGAACTCGTCCTGCAGTTCCTGGCTGGGCCAGAGGTCACCGCTGCGAAGGCTGATCTTCTGGGACTGGAATCCGGCATCGGTCGATTCGGTGAAGGGGACGGTGACGGTGAGCGTGCCGACGGCGTCGTGAGTGGGGTCGCCGAGGTCGTCCAGCGCGATCCGCCAGCCGGGTCCTCGGGCCAGGTCGTCGTCGGTCACGACGTAGGAGAATGACAGCGGGGACGCTCCGGTTGATTCGGCGTAGGATTCGGTCGGGTCGGCCAGCGATGGCCGCCGCCGGCCGGTCAACTCGGCGTGCAGGTCGCCGGTGCCCCCCGTCCAACTCACTTCGATCTCGACCGTCCCGGCTGTGGTGACGTTGAACAGTTCAAACGGCACGTCGTAGGCTTCGTCGATTTCAAACGTCCAGGTCGTTGATTGCGTGGTGACCTGGTCGGTGGGGATGGCTCCGAGGTCGCGAGGCGTGCCGTCGGGGTCGTTGCCCAGCAGCGGGTGTCCGAGATCGATCAGCAGCGAACTGTCCAGCAGCGAGAAATCGCCGCCGGCCGCGTCGGCGAAACCGGGTTTGACCGAGACGTTACCGTCCCTGCCGGCCAGGTCGGGGAAATTGAGGTAGTTGTTTCGGTTTCTGAACAGGTCGTTGTGTTCGATGATCGGCACCGGAGCCGTGCGGCCTCCGACGACGTGGATCCCCGCCTCGCGGTAGCCGATGATCACGTTGTTGATGATGGTGGGATCGGTCGGCCGGTTGCCGATGTAGATGCCCTGTCGATCGCCATCGCCGTCGAATGTGTTATTGATGATCGAGGGTCGAGCGGGCGAGTTGACGAAGACTCCGTAGCCGGATTCGGTGATGATGTTGCGTTCGAGCACGGCGGTGTCGGCGGTGTTGCCGGCGAACACGACGGCTCGGGATCTCGAGTGACCCGGGTCGGTGGTTTCGATGGTGAAGCCCGAGAGTCCGGCGGTGTCGACGGTATCGAACAGCACGACGCCGGACTTGTCGGGTCGCCCGGTGATCGTGGTCGTATCGGCACCGGCTCCGATGACGGCGACTCCGGTCTTCATCACGATGTTCTCGCTGTAGTCACCCGCGGCCACTTCGACCTGGTCGCCTCTGGCTGCGGCATCCAGTCCGTCCTGGATCGTGGTGAAGGGAAGTTCGGCTGTCCCATCGGCTCGGAGTGCATCGGCTGAGGCGTCGACGTAGATGGCCGAGAGCAATGTGCGGTCTTCGAGCCGTTCGACTTGCCGGAGGCGGGTGATGCGACGGCGTCGCATGTTGCGGAATGCGTTGGACGAGCGTGAGGGGATGAGTCGTGAGAGCCAGGAATTGAGCAGCATGGGATGACTCGTTGGAAAGGAGAGAATGCGGGTCGGAAAACCACTGTATCGAGGTTGAGCGCCTGAGCAACCGTGGCAGGACTGCGGCCTTCGGCAGTGTGAGAGAACGCAATCACACGATCATGCCGGGCGTTGCATCGCTGCGCCAGGGACTGGCTCTGGAGCTGCCCCTGGCAGCGCAAGTGCCTGTCCCGAATTCAAGCACGTTTGTGTCCCGGGCAGCCGCCTCGGACACGAACGGGACAGGCACCTCCGCTGCCAGGGGCAGCTCCGGAGCCAGTCCCTGGGGTTCAGCGTTGTTGGGCGTCGACGTAGTTGATGAACCCGATCATCATTTCTTCCCAGGTCTGGTCGCCCCAGCGGACGGGCATCTTCGGGTCGGGATTGGCCGGGTTGTCGGTCGAGTTGTCGAAGTGGGCCACGCATTCGATCCTGGTCCCCGCCGGCACCCGGAACGGCTTGGCGAACCGGTAGCGATGTTGCCAGTTGAAGTCGTAGCCGGGCACGCTGAGCAGGATTTCCTTCTTCCCGTCGGGGTAATGCGCTCTATAAAGGAAGTCCTTGCCGCGGAGGTGCATGTGGGGCATCAGCGAGAGCAGCTCAGCGTCTCGTGAAAACCGGGTGCTGGAGACCACCTGGTGGTTGGACGCACCCGGCGGGATCTGGAACCGGAAGTTGATCGCCGCCTTGCCCTTCACCGCTCGCTTGGGCGGCTGCTTGCAGAAGATCAGCCCGACCTCGGACCGGTCGGTCTCGACC
>Ga0310123_10004651_pt1 | contig 10366 bp, 18 predicted proteins | sample CB6_AW_1057_MG_FD_203505 | JGI IMG/M metagenome (GOLD analysis project Ga0310123, IMG submission 203505) | Marine microbial communities from Western Arctic Ocean, Canada - CB6_AW_1057 | ecosystem: Environmental > Aquatic > Marine > Oceanic | place: Canada: Western Arctic Ocean | collected...
ACATTCGTTATCTTCATCTTTAATCAGCCGGGATCTTATATCTTTCCACAAGGAGCTTCGTAGGTACTGTTTATAACTGTCAAATCCCAACCATTCTAGAGTCTGGTCTCTAAGATAATACTCCTTGCATATATAGCTTTTTTTCACAGGAATTTCATTTCTATAACTGCGGTTTTACGTGGGTGTTGATTTCTTCTACGCTCATGTCGCCCACGTCTTTTTGTAGAAGATCAACAAACTGAATATTGTACATCCTCTCACACTGCTCGGCGATTTTCTCTCTGGCGTGCATACCAGCCTCGTCCGAGTCGGTCATGACGACCAGCTTCAAGGCTCCAGACCTCTCTAGGATAATCCGCTGTTGTTCTGCCAATGAGCAACCAAACATTCCCACTACATTATATATACCAGCTTCGTCCAATCTCCACACATCTCCTTGTCCCTCAACCAAAATAGCCGTGTTGCTTTCCAGAATATGGTCTTTGGCATGCCAATAATTATATAGAGAAGCACCAGAGTTGAAGCCCTTGCTATTTAACCACTTGGGATTAATATTAGGACTTGTAGCCCTGCCCACACATCCTATCATGTGTTGATGATTGTTATCATACACAGGAACAACGACTCTGTTGGACATTGGTTTGTTTGGTGTTGTGCATAACCCAACGTCAAACTTTTCTAGTGTTTTAGGCAAAAAATCTCTGCCTATGTAATAAGGCGCCGGTATTTGTATCCTACTCCTTATTTCCTCTCTGCTTATACCTTCGCGATGCTCTATTTTTTTCTCAAAAACCTTATTTGCTAACTCTGTAAAAGTAACAATATTGGCTTCATACTTCTCAAGATTATCAAAAGAAGACTCTAGAAAGTCACACGCGAATTTAATTGTTTGGCCAAAGGTTACATCTTCTTCTGTAGTAGAGCTTAACACACCCTGCAAGAATCCTAGTATGTCTTGTTTGTATTCGGTTTCGCAGTGATGAGTAAAGCACTGCCAATTTCCAATAATCGAATCCCCAGTCGTGAATATGCTTACGGCTGTGGGATTGTCCCCGCCGTGTACCGGACAGGCGAATGTAACTCTATTATCAAATATTTCGTATTCTATTTCAAAATACGACAATAGGTCAGTTATGCGTTCTACCAACCCATTTGAAATAGCCGTTATTTTTCTTCTGTCGGTATTATGTTGCGAATGGAATTTGTTCGTTGTCGTTCTCATCTACAATAAACCCTTGGTCTTGCTTCTTGTTGCCTTTTTTCAATTCATTTCTGGTGCAACCTTCATCTATCTTCGCCACGTCCCCCTTCATGGACATGTTTATGTAATCGCCATCAGCCAGTCCTGCTCCGTGCCTAGACACTAGGGGGACTAGCTTTTTATTTCCGTTGTCTTCGCCGTCTTCCGCCACCTCTTCTTCTGATTTATTTTTGAAAATGGAGAAACTAGTACACAACCATATGAGCCTATCGGAGCCACTGACAACATCAGTAGATTCTTTGGTTATACCGTCTCTGTTTAGCTGCACAAATGACAGGCACGGGCAGTCGTATTGAACACAAAAATTGTGCAAGGACGTTATTTGAAAACCAAGAACTTGGAACTCTTGTAGGCCAGAGGACATATTATCCGAGGTCATCAGCTTCAAATAATCATACACAATCAAGCAGTCGTTAGTTCTTCCATTTTCATCAAACCCTACCTTTTGAGCAATCCATCTTCTCATTACGGAAATAGTTTCTTCAAAAGGCTTTCCGGCAATGCTGATGTAATCGTAAGGAATGCCTGTTAGTGTCTTAGAAGCTTTGTGTATTTTTTCTTTCTCTATAGCGCTATCAGCAAATTTTCCTGTGGATATTGTGTTTATTGGAACTTTACTCATATTTGATATGATACGATTGACATGATCCTCTTTAGACATTTCTGTGTCTAACATAAGGACTGGTATATCAAGCTCTTTGGAGACATGTAAAGCGACATTGTCTCCAAACATACTTTTTCCCACCTTTGGCCTAGCGGCTATAAGATCAACACACTTTCTTCTAAATCCTCCTCCTATGGCTGTATCATATCGTTGATATCCACTGCTGATGCCCAGCATGTCCACGGGATTATCTTCTAGGTGTTGAATGTATTCCTCAACATCGTCGCCAAGGGATATCGGGCGATCATCCCCTCCTTGCTTTATGGAGTTAGAAAGCTCAAAGATAGGATTTTCAGCGAGCGAAATAATTTCATTTACTGTTTCTTCTCCAGTAATTTCAGACAGACTAGCATACGCTTGCTTTATATTTTTTTGTACGGTTCTGGCAAATTCTAGTTTTCTTATCTTGACTGCGTGTTTCCGCACATTTTCAAGATGTATCGGAAAGTTAAAAACAGATCTTAGATATTCAAGCTCTTTTTTAGAGTTCAAAATCTCATGAAAGTTCAGTTCTGTCGCGCTGGAAAGAATAGAAGATATGTCAACCTTATCGCTGCTCTCAAGAATTTTACTAAGGCATTTATAGATTATTTGGTTAGATTCATGGACAAAAGTATTAGCGGTTATTACGTCATCTACATCGACAAATGCTTGTGAGCCATATTGGCATACCCCTGATAACACGGCCCTTTCCGCCGCAGTGTCACTGAGTATTTGATTCATACTTTTAACCTTTACAGCAAGCGCTGCATCTATAGTGCTCTCTTTTAAAAGATGGAGGAATTAGTTCTACTTTTCCACACAGGTGGCAGGTGATATTCATCAGTCCTTCGGATGGTTTTCTCGACCGTTTGACGGGCTTTGTTGCTGAGTCATCAATCAGATTTGCTCCAGCGTCGTCCACTTCTATAGTGCCATCGTCTGCGAACTGGTTTTCCCTGTCTTTTAAGTTTAGTGGCTGTCCTTTTGTGAGACGCTGTTTAGAATTTTCAGCGCCATCTGGCACAGGCATGGTAAAATCATCATCGTTTTTTTCTACCATCTCTTCTACGCCTTCGTCGTCAGTCGCTTCTTCAATTTCCTTAACGCTCATTCCGGCCAACCTCTCTCCCATGAATTCTTCAAGACTATCTTGGACCAGCTTCATGTCGTTTGTTAGTACCCCTTTTTTCACATTGTCTGTAAATGTTTTTATGGCGTCCATCCATTTAGGTGGCATTATCTACCCTTCGTTTGCTTCTTTGTAATTCTATAAGAGCGCTACTCATTGATTGTATTTTCCCAGACATATATGACAATCTGTCTGACACTGCTTGGGCATAAGATAGTATCTCGTTTAGTTTAAGTGCGTGCTCATCATTAACAATAACCGCGTGCTCTTTCTCTTCGTATTTCATATAACGATCAAACTGTCCTGAGTTTTGAGCTATAATATTCTTAATGTTGTTTTTAGCCCAATTGATTCTAGCCGTCTGTTCATTTATTTGTTCTTGCATATATAGAGAATATTGAGCGAGAGAAAAAGCTAGCTCTCCACACTCTGTACTCGTAAGAGCCTTAAGCTCAAAGCTTCTCATTTGTAATACTTTAAGGGCTTCTTCATTATATGAAACCTTGTGTATTCCACGCTTGGCTAAATAGTCATCAATTAGTTGTTCAAAGCGAGATAGCTTATCCTTAGCTGTCATCGAAGATTCTGGCTCTCCACTCATCGTCACTCTCTGTATGTGGTAGTTCTATATAGGTGATATTATTTATGTTGGCCCAGTTCGCCTTTTGTCGGTCTCTTGCCTGAGCCTTATAAAAATCAGCTTTGCTCTTAAAGAAAAAAGAATTGAACTCATAATGCTGAGATCCATGGACCTCGATCATCAGTGTTCTCTTGGGGATATAGAAATCCGCAAACAGCCCACACCCCGGCAGAGGAACCTCCTCCAGTATTCTATCGTAGGGGAACTCCCGAGTCAAGAGGAATTTTGCGCGTATATGGTGTTGTGAGCGCGGCCTATTGTCATCTTTATACGGAACGTGGTTAGTAAGGTTCCATGTGTAGGTTTTGCCGTCTAGTCCAGTTATTTTCATAGCATCGCTTTAATATCAGATTCTAGCAATTTTAACAGACTGGGATTTCCTTGTAGGAACTGGTATAGCTTTTCTTGTCCCTGAAATTTAGTAGTGGGATCAAATTCTATGGCCTTGGCTTCTTCTTCGTGGTTCTCCATAAAGTTGCATGTGAACCAAGCTCCAGCTTTAGAGATCAGACCAAAATCTGCTCCTAAATTGATCCATTCACAAACACTATCAATACCCTTGCCATATCTAAGATAGCTATCTACTACTGCTCCCGGTGGACCCAAGGCAGAATGTTCTACGGTCCAAGAAATTATCTGTCCAATTGGGGTATCGGAGTTTCCAACGCTCCATTTCTTAACCCCCTTGGATCTTAGCTTAACATCAGACTGGTATTTGATTTTCTGGCCACCGTCTTCAATATAAGCCTTTCCATACCCACTGGTATTGGCGATCAGGTGTTGTATAATGATTATGATAGTCTTTTGTATGGGGACTACTGTTCCCATTTGTTTGCAAAAAGAGGATAGTAGCTTTGGGGTTCCCGCTCTAACCTGACCGTTGATCTCGTTGAGCATCTCTTTTTCTGGAGACAACGCAGAGGCGGAGTCTATTATCACCACGCAGCCGGGGTGATCTTTTATGATGTTGGTTGCGATGGTCAAAAAATCTTCTGCTGTTAAGATATTGCCTTGAGTGGATTGTATCAATTTTAACTTGTCGGGATCTAGCCCCTCTACGCCACTTAGGTTCATTTTCTTGAACCTGCCCTCGGCGTTGAGGTAGTATACCATCCTGCCGCCGTATTCTTCTTTTTGACAGTTGGCGGCTATTTGTAGAGCGGTGGTGGTTTTTCCACATTTAGGGGCGCCAGATAAAATAACCCAACTGCCTTCTGGAATTCCACCATTTAGACCAATGTCTATAGAGGGGCTGACGGAAACCGTTAATATATCTTCTTCCATTACGAGATTAGAATCAATCATAATCTCGCCGTACTTCTTAAGGATATCTTTTTCTATTTTTTCGTAGTATTCATTCATTGTCCAGATCTCTCAGTTTGGAGATAGTGCTTTTATGTCCGAAGGGTTTTCTTGGCTTGCTATCTATCTCTATATCTTCTACGTTAATAGAGTCCTGTGCGTCTGATCGTTGTAGAACTTGTTCTTCTTTTACGATCAGGTTTTCTAAGCCGGGAAATCTTAGAGAATAGATAGACTTCCCTCTGTTGCTATTCAGAGCTTTGATTATTGCTCTCTCGTTGTGCTTCTTAACGAGGCGATTGGCTAAAATTATTTGGTGGGTATAAGACTTCTTCCACTTTTCTGTGTTCCAAAATTTGTACGCGGGGGTTCCAACATTATCTTTCTCTGCCTGTCTTTGACAAACTGTTTCAGCTATGTATTGGGCTGCTGTGCAATATTCTCCAGTGGATGGGGATTTATATTTGCTTTTGTCACTTCTTTTTCTCGTCACTTAGTACACCCTGTCTGGTTATCAAGCAAATATTGTTTTCGTCTGGATCTCTGGTCTCTGTAAATTGGATTGTTAATTCTGGAACATTGTAGGCGATAATAAGTAAAATATCTTCTTTCAAAACCCCACAAATATACGAATGATGAGTCAGTCCTCCTCCATACAAAAAGCCTCCAGCCCCTTTGCAAAAATAGTATCCATCACAATCTTTACCGATCTCAGCCTTATTGGTTCCATTCTGGATGTACATATCCACAACATGAACACCAGCCTCATTACAGTGAATACCCAAGCGTTCCCAAGCGCTTTCTGGATCTACGCCCTCTCTCTCATCGTCTTGGTACACAATTGAACCATCCGACAGGGTGGCCACCCAAACAGTACCTTTTTCAAATAAGCCAGCCGTATACAGATCTGGTTCTGTACATATAAAGACCATTAATCGTCCTTTATTTTATGTATTACGTCTGGATTAAACTTATTCTTTTGTTGAGCGGGTGTTTCTCCAGCCATAGAAGCTTCTTGTGTCATGACAGACACGCCATATTTTTCATTTTTAATCATCATATCTCCAGCGCTTGGAATATCAGATTTAGATTTTGCAATATGTTCGGTATCATCAGAGTTTAATGTGTCGAGATATTTCTGGATGGTTTTTTCTGTTCTCAACAGATCTGTAGCCAGTTCTTTAACCGGTTGATTCTGATTATTGTCGATATAGAACTTTTCTACTTTGGTAAGCGGTCCTTTATTTTTGGTTGCCATCTATTATCATCCTTTCCGCTTGGGTTAAATGTCTCGTGGATCTCGTTTTGAGATATTTATAGTACTGTTCAAATACCGAAGGGCCAACTTTTCTCCAGTCCCAGTCTCCAGTTCTCGTTCTGTCAGCATAAGTACCCCATGGATCAAATATTCTTCCACGTCCAAATTTTACGTAGTACGTAGTCGACTTGGCGTTGTCTTCCGTTCCCACATTGGTTTTGTTAACCCGCTTAGCATAACTCTTAGAGCCGTCTTTTTCTACAGAGTCGCCCCCATCCGTAAAATACATAACCTCGGTAACAACTGGTTTTGGGGTTTGAAAATCCAATTCTTCATTTTCATGTCTAGACATTTGGCAGTTCTTTCCTTGTTTCGATAATGAAGCTATTGTTATCTCCCATGGCTGGAATTTCTTCAAGCCTAACTCCTTCGGAAGGAAGCATATAGAATGAGCCAGATACTTCTTTAAGAAAACTGCTGTCTCCGCAAAAACAACAGTTGGCTTTTATCTTAACGGAGGTTGGGGCACCATTAACGCGCATCACTTTAGCCAAGGCCTTTCCACAATTAGAACAATCTAGCTGAATGGATGTTACATCTACCGGAGGCTTGGGGTCTTCGGGTTCTTTGTGAAAAAAATCTACCATGGTTATTTTCCGTCGTGAAATTCTTTGATTTTATTGATTAAATTTCTTACGCACTCATATTTGTTGCTTCCCTTAACAACCACGGGAACTTTCTCGGATTTAATTCCATACCTGCTCATCTCTTCCGAAGACATTTTGTCTCCAGAGCATTCTCCAGTTTTTAACACTTCGTGAATGGCTATATCCATTGTCACGATAGCCTTATGTGGTGCATCTCCAGCCATTATTTAGTTCCTTTTTCTATGTATCTCTTTTTTTGTTCGGGCGTCATTTTTCTGATTTCTTTTTTTGTAGCCCCCTTCGGTGTTCCTTTAGCAGCTTTCTTCTTGGCCTCTTCCTGCTCCCCTCTCTTGTCCCCCAGTTCGTATCTCCCCATCTGCTTTGTATTTCTTTCTGCCCAATGTTCGATTGTTTGAGGCTCTCCTTTCATAAAAATAAATGGAGTCCCAAAGACACGCTCTAGTTTGTTTTTCTCACACTCAGGACATTTTCTTTTTACCTTGTCTTTCATGGATTGGACAATTTCAAAACCATGTCCACAAGCAGAACATCGATATTCATATGTTGGCATCAGACAATTTTTTCCAAATCTTTGATTATAGCCCTGACTGCCTTAGAATTGTTTTCATTCTGCGAATCTACAAGTTGTACAGACAACAGTCTCATGTTTATCAATTGTTTGCATAGATGCTCTACAATATTTCCCCCTATCATCGAAGATTTTTTAGAGGCGTTGATAATTTCATAGCATTGTTCTTGTTTTATCAGCCTAAAAGGTTTGCCTTCTTCAGTTTTTAAACTGTACTCTTTTGTTAAAGTCGAAAATATTTTTTCGAATAAAGATCCTAATTTTAATCCAAATAACTTCATTTCTGCAAGTTCCATAAAACAAATAGTTGGACAAGGGACAGGGCAACAATTGAAGGCCACGCCCAAGACTTCTTCAAATGATAGAGCCAGACGAGAAGGCCAAGGGCAAGAACTGTGCCAGCAGTTTTTACTCCCATAAATAAAGCTATATCCCCGCCATCATGCCATATGAGCCATCTACCTATTGGATTCATTTCAAGATGAAATAGGTATTCTTGGGTTTTTATAGACATGTATATGTCAAAGGCAGAAGCAACCCCTATAAAAAGCCACAGTTGGGCGTATGCCGCCGCATAGGCATATTTGTTAAATAGCCTCGTGAAAGTTTTCATAATTATATTGTATTGCCATACCTATCTTTGCCTTCTAGATTAGATACTTCCTCCCAAACATCAGTCCAGCCAGATTCATCATCTCCACGAACCCTAGCGGCTTTGTCGTCTATGTAGATCACGCCAGCAAGCTTGCCCATGTGTGCGTGATGATATTTGACGCCGTGAATCTCTAGCCAGTCTATCCATTCCCTATACCCACGCTCGTATTGTCTGTGGATATTTCCCTTTTCCCTATCTCCATATCTAGCAGTATACAGGGTAATAGTATACCCCATGTCATAAAGTTTGCCTACCTGATCTATGCCATGCTGCAAGGGTTTAGCCTTACTGTAATCACCGCCGTGATTTTTGTCTGCTATTACGCCATCACAGTCTACTATTAATGTATTAAGTGAATCAACCATTATATTCCTCCTATATATTGTACCGTCCAGATGACGTTGATGCACGCGCCCTCGGCAGGACTCGAACCTGCAACCTACGGTTTAGAAGACCGTTGCTCTATCCTGTTGAGCTACGAAGGCTTAAAGTTTGGCTAATATTGCGGATATAATCCTATTTCTAACTATATCATCGTCTGTCAATTCTACTATCCCTACTAAATTCGTTCCTTCTAGCTTATCAAGGCAATTCTCTAAGGCTCCTCTTGCCGCAGGTGGCAAGTCACTCTGGTCTATGTCTCCGTTCACGACCGCCTTAGATTTTCTACCTATACGGGTTATGAACATTTTAATTTGTTCATACGTTGTATTTTGGGCTTCGTCCAAGATCATAAAGCAGTTGTGAAAGTTTCTACCCCTCATGTACTCCAGAGGAACAACCTCTATCGTGTCATCATCAAGAAACTTTTTTACCTGCGCTTGTGTCAGGTATAATTTCATTTCTTCTAGAATAGGTATCAGATACGGATGTATCTTCTCTTTAAAAGTCCCCGGCAAAAATCCCAACCCCGTTCTCCCAGACTCAACAACCGGTCTAGTTATTATGATTTTTTGAACCCTTCCCTCTTTCAAATATTGACAAGCCAGCCCCACAGCTACGCTAGTTTTACCAGTCCCCGCTGGGCCTTCGCAGAATGTTATATCATTTTCAGATATAGCTCTTATGTATTCAGCTTGATTTGGGGTTTTTGGTTTTAGTGATCTCTTTGGGCCTCTTTTCATAGGTTTCTTTTCTATTTACCAGAACTACCAAAGCCTTTGTCACCACGCTCGGTTTCCTCCAATGAATCCACTTCTCTTAAAAAGAAGGATGGCACTGCTTGTATAATAAGCTGAGCTATCTTATCTCCTTCACTTATAGTATAACTTTCTTGAGAGGCGTTGTGTATACACACTTTAATTTCACCCCTGTAGTCAGAATCTATTACGCCACCAAACCTGTGCAAACCTTTTACACCCATGGAAGACCTGTCCCAGATAAGGCCAGCATATCCCCTTGGGATAGCCATAGCGATTCCAGTCTCAATCAATCTGGTTTCGCCAGCGGAAATTGAGCTATGCTTTTGAGCATAAAGATCAAATCCGGCATCTGTATCATGGGCCTTAGATGGAAGCTTAGCATCGGGGTTTACTTTTTTAACTCGTATTGATCCCACTTCTGGGTTACCTCCCATTTTATCTCCTCCTATCCAGTTCCAGTTAAATAATTTCACAAACGCCTCCTGCGCAAGCTAATTCTTGCTCTGGGGTAGTGTTGTCTTGTTCCTCTATACACTCCGTATAGTTTACGGTATCATAAGACCTTTTAACGTCTACCCACTCTTTCCAATTATAAACATCTTTCATACAGTACGTCAGCTTCTTAATATCTCCATCCATGTACTTGTCAGCAAACTTTTGGCATCTATCAGCCCAAGTTTTTTTGCCGTTGCCTTTTACTTTTTGCCCAAGACCTAGAAGGGACTCGCAAGCGGCCCAAAGATTATCTTCCCATAAATTAAGCGCCACTTCAATAAGGCCGCTTACAAACATTGCGCCATCCCCATAATGAGATACCATTTCGCTAGGAAGATACACTGTCGTAAAGGGGGCTTGAGGATAATCTTTATCGCCACTTACGGGCAACAGTGACACTCCACAAAAGTATTTTCTATTTTTGTAAATGAAAGCTTGTACCTCTTCCCATTCTTCTGGCTTGACATTAATGGTGTTGGATACGTTGTGTTGTAAATAAGGCTGCGCGCAAAGGCTATCGGTTCTGCCCACCATTACCCAATTTTGTTGGGTGGATTTGACACAATCTAATAGATCTAAAGCGCCGACTTTATTTTTAAGTT
>Ga0310123_10004655_pt1 | contig 10356 bp, 9 predicted proteins | sample CB6_AW_1057_MG_FD_203505 | JGI IMG/M metagenome (GOLD analysis project Ga0310123, IMG submission 203505) | Marine microbial communities from Western Arctic Ocean, Canada - CB6_AW_1057 | ecosystem: Environmental > Aquatic > Marine > Oceanic | place: Canada: Western Arctic Ocean | collected...
TTCGATAATCCCTCCTGCTACTGCCGGTCCGATGATTTGGCCTGTCTGATTGACCATGGTATGTAAAGTTACAGCGTTCAAGATGTCATCCCGCTCTACCAGATCCGCTACTATCGCCTGGCGAGCGGGCATGTTCAACGCTTGAATCGTTCCCAATACGAACACGACGGTGTAGACGTGCCAAATCTCTAACAGATCTGCGAGTTTGAGGATGGCAAGAGCGAATATCAGCGCCGAGACGCAAAGGCGGATGGAGACCAACAGCCTGAGCCTGTTGGCTCGGTCGGCGATGATACCCCCTAACATAGCGAAGAACAGGTTAGGGATACCGTAGAAGAAGATTACCAATCCCAGTTGGTAGGAAGAACCGGTGATTTCCAACACTAACCAACCCAGGACCAAAAACTGCATTCCCTGGCCCATGGCCTGAGTGGCGCCGTTCAACCAGAACCAGCGGAAATTCCGGTTTCGGAGGGCCTGAAATGTGCGGAGCTTTCCTTTTTGAGATATTAACCAAGGGATGCTACCCAGAGTCAGAAAGAACAACCCCAAGACCAATATCAGGAGTCCTGCGACTGTCATCACGCGGGCACCATCAGCGCATCAGGACCAGGAAACGAGTTGACAGTGGGACGATTTGTTTGCAAATTGCCGCCTTGAGCGACGTGGCTGTCAGCGGGTCTCTTCAGCGTACTTGGTTGTTGACTGCCGCCTGAAAAAGGCTGGCTTGTTAAAGAAAATGCTTACCGCCATCGGCTAACAGGCATTGACCGGTGATGTAGCTGGCGCCCTCGCTGCACAGAGTCACCGCTAGGAAAGCAATCTCTTCAGGAGTACCCCGGCGTGGTATGCCGTTCCGCTGGCTCGGCTCAGCCGGGTGCAACCCCTCTGACTCCTGGTTCTCGATGCCGCCGGGTCCGATGCAGTTGGCGGTGATGTTGTACTTGCCGTACTCCCGAGCGATTCCCCTGGCCAATCCCACTAGGCCCATCTCAGTGGCGCTAGACATGACATCGGCCCCATTGAATGCGTCCACCCCGGTGAAATTGATTACCCGCCCCCACTGCTGCTGAATCATTTGGGGAATCACTTGCTTGAACAGCAGGAAGGATCCGGTGGTTTCCACATCGAATTTCCTTTTCCAAACCTCGAAGGGTATCTCCTCTAAGCTCTGCAGTGGCATGGGAAACAAGACATTGTTGATTACTACATCCAGGCTGCCAAATCGGGATACACATTGACCCACCAAGTCTTCAACCTGGGATTCGTTACTCAGATCGCATTGGACCGTGGATGCTTGAACCCCAAGGGCTTGGACTTCCCGAGCGGTCTGCTCCAGGTGTTCGGGGTTGTCCCGGCTGGCCAGCATTAGGTTAGAACCCTCAGCGGCGAAGGCTAGTGCCAGGTTCTTGCCGAAATTACGGGTGGCCTCGGAGATTAACACGGTCTTACCCGTTAGTTTGCTATCCAATATCACTTCCTCGATCGGTGGTCAACATGATTAAAGAGACTTTTCAGCATCAGCCCTAAAGGAAATGAGCGCCGCCATTTACCGAATAGGTCTGGCCGGTGATGTAACTGGCCTGCTCGCTGGCTAGAAATATCGCAGTGGCGGTGCATTCTTCCACAACGCCTTGCCGGGGAATCGGTATATCGTCGGTAGCGGTGCCATGTCCCGCCGGAATCTCCTGTCCCGGGGTACGCTCTACGGCGATACTACCCGGAGCGATGAGGTTGGCAGTTATGTTGAACTTCCCGTAGGCGGCTGCGACTGCCCGGGTGAATCCTAGATTGGCCATCTTGAGAGTGCTACCGGAGGAACCATGAAAGGCAGCGATGCCGGAGTAGTTGATGATGCGGCCCCAGTTCTGCTTCTTCATGCTGGGAATGGTGGCCTTGCACAGAAGGAATGGCGCATGAACGTTCGTCCTAAGTGTTGTGTCCCAGGTCTCGTTGCTGATGTCCAGCAACTGGCCTCGTGCCCGCCACCCTGCGTTGTTCACCAGCACATCGATACGTCCGAACTCGTCCATACCTCGCTTGACTAGGGCTTCCACTTGATCTTCTTCGGTGACATCGCATTGCTGGGTCACGACCTTGACACCGGACTTGGCCGCCATCTCGGCAGTTTCCTCCAGTAAGTCCATGCTGCTCCGCGTGCAGATCAAGAGATTAGCGCCTTCCTCAGCAAAGGCGAGAGCGCTAGAACGCCCGTGATTGCGAGTCGCCCCGGTAATCAATACAACTTTTCCGGCCAGACCAGTCTCCATGTATCCTCGCTGTTGTTATCTAAGGTGGGAAATTCGAGCGAATGCTCGGATACGTCCATTCTACGCAGGGCTCAGTCACGTGACAAGCTAAGGGCGCCATCGGGACCGAATGCAAGTACGCCTGCGGACTATGGAGCAGCTAGGCAAGGGCTTGAAGGTCGTATAGCCGCTTATATAGGCCCCGTCCCTCTAACAACTCCTCGTGGGAACCTTCTTCCGCAATCCGCCCGTCCTCCAATATTACGATACGGTCGGCGTGGTGGAGTGTTGAGAGGCGGTGGGCAATCAAGAGGGTGGTGCGCCCTCCCATCAGGTTGGCCAATGCGTCTTGGATCAACGCTTCAGCCTCCGAGTCCACACTAGCGGTAGCCTCGTCCAAAATCAGAATGGGCGCGTCTTTCAAGAAGGCCCGAGCTAGGGTGATACGCTGACGCTGGCCTCCGGAGAGTGCCACCCCCCGCTGGCCGACGGCAGTGTCATACCCTTGAGGTAGGGCAGCGATGAAGTCATGGATGTTGGCGGCGCGGGCTGCTCGTTCAACCTCTTCATGGCTGGCTTCGGGTTTGCCGTAAAGAATATTTTCTCCAACAGTGGTTGAGAAGAGAAAGGTGTCCTGATTCACGACCGCGATCTGTTTTCGAAGGGAAGTACCGTCTAGAGTATCCAAAGGATGGTCATCCAGAAGGATTCTCCCCCGGCTGGGAACGTAGAACCGAAGTAATAGATTGACTATGGTGGTCTTTCCGACTCCACTCGGCCCCATCAAGGCCACCGCCTCGCCCGGTTGGAGCTCTAGGGAAAAATCGCTGAATACTGGTTGATCTTCTTGATATCCAAAGGAGACCTCCTCGAACCGAAGGTGGCCCTTGGCTCTTGGCAGAACAATGTTTCCCGTAAACTTAGAATCCTCCGTGGGGACATCTAGCACAGCGAAGATGCGCTGAGCCGCGCCCAGGGCCTTTTGGATCCTGAAGTTAGCCTTACTGAGCCCTTTAAGCGGTTCTTGGACGCGGGCAAGGTATCCTAGGTAAGCGACCAGCGCGCCCACGGTCATCTGCTCGGCCAACACTCTGGGTGCAGCCATCCAAATCACGAGCACCACGCTGCCTATCAGAATCATCTCCACAGACACATGATAATAGCCTTCCAGCCGGGCCAGCCGCACGCTGGAGGTTAGTATCTCCTGGGACGTTCCGCGGAACCGGTTCAGTTCGGCCTTCTCCATCACGAACGCCTTGACTATGCCGATGCCCGATAGCGTTTCCGTGGATAGTGTGGCCAGGCGGCCCATACTATCCCGTATCTGGCGGGAAAATCCTTTAATCACCCGTCGAAATACATGCATCACCGCCGCTAGAAGCAGTAGAAATGGCAAGATGAGTAGGGTCAACTGGACGTTCAAGGCGAAGAGTAACCCAAGCACTCCAAACACCATAACCAAGTGGACGCCAGCCTCGGTGACGAATGCTTTGAGACCTTCCTCTATGGCATCGGCATCGCTTACTTGGCGGGAGACCAGGTCGCCGACGGGAGTCCCAGCGAAAAAGCTGACCGGCAGGCCTTCGACATGTTGATAAAGGTCGCAGCGTAGGCGATGAATGGTCCGCTGGGTCAACAAAGACAGGAAGTAGCGGTGAGCGAATTCAAAGACCTGACGTAGCATCACCGCCCCGAGAAGTCCCAATACTACCCAAGGCAACAGGGAAGCATCGCGAGCTATAATCACTCTATCAATAAGGATCACGCCAGTGATCCAGGGCGCCGCCAGATCCAGCAGCGTAGCGGCAATCATGCTAACCAGAACGAAGGGCAGCAGCTTCCATTGATGCCGTACATAGTCGAGGAGACGCAGAAGGTGGTTTCGGTTCATCCGTAATTCTCTTTCCGTTGATTAAAGCCAGGGTGCTCTTCAACTAAGATCTGTCCGTATAGTATAAAGGGCGAGTCGCGCTTGTTGGGAATCTGCTAGATATATCCCGCCACGGATCCGGAAGTAGGGGCAGTTATTGCTTCACATCCTTCCCTGGCTGATGAAGGTCGGCTATTCGGGCGGCTTTTCGCTTTCTCGAGATTGGCGGCTCGCCGTTTCTCCCGTCATCCGCGTGGGCCAAAGTCCGATTATCAGAGTAAGATAGCTCTGCCTTATTCCCATGAAACAAACTTGGAGCCAGGAGAAGACTATGCTAGACCTGACCTCGATGTCTGCTGCGGTCGGCGCGTTACTCAAAGAACGGCAACAAACCGTCTCTGTGACGGAATCATCTTGCGGTGGATTGATTTCCGCGTCACTGGTGGCCGTGCCAGGTTGCTCGGCCTTTTATGTGGGGGGCGCCACCATCTACACCCGTACCGCCCAGTACGGTCTCCTTCATGTGGCTGAGTCTGCGTTTGAAGGGATCGAGTCCAGTACTGAACCGTATGCCCTGATGAATTCCAGGAACGTGCGGGCGGCACTGGGGACCACCTGGGCTCTGAGCGAAACCGGCGCCAGTGGGCCCACCGGAGGCAGTCACGGTAATGATCCAGGTCACTCTTGCATGGCAGTGGTCGGCCCCGTTGAACGGTCGATCACCGTTGAGACTCGCGTCGCCGACCGGGAGGCGAACATGTGGATGTTTGCCAAGGCGGCATTGGAGTTGCTGGAAAAGTGCATACGGGAGTCTGCCTGACGCTGCGAAGGTCCAATCTCGAACGATCCCCGTTTATCTCATGAGCTAGCTTACTTGTGGCCGATAATCAGCGGGTCAAAGCATTTCTTCCCTAGCCCCGCATTGTTGGGGGCACACTAAGTCTGGGCGGGATGATTGTCCGCAAGCAGATGAATCCTCGCGATTAAAGAGGGCCGGGGCTAATGTCAGGGCTACAGGGGCCGGAACACCCTAGTAGAGAACCCGGAAGACGCCCGTTGGGACGCCACATCAGAGCCCGGCCCGCGAATCGCCAATGGTAGCAACAGACGAGCGGCTAGTAGAGTTAGCCCGGCGAGGCTCGATCCTAGCTCGGGTCCTTGCTGAACATGATGAAGCCGCTACTGTCTGGCGTATTGCATCCCGCGAGGGCAGTTTCAGCTCGCACGGTCACTTGCCGTGCGCCTGCTGTGCCACGTAGCTGCTGGATGCTATCAGCGAAGAGGACAGAGCGGTTGCGCCCCGTTCCGTTGTTTCCGCCACTTGAAAGGAAAGGATGCGGACCTTCGACCCTGATGTCGTCGGCATAAAAGTCGTGGGCTTCTCCCAGCTTGACCCCGTGCCACTGGAAGCCCTCAAGGAACTGCTGCGTGAAGGTGAGATAGCCGTCGTACGGGTTGAAGATGTCAACATCGGCAGCACCTAATCCAGAGCCCTCCCACATCTTCCTCGCCAGGCTGGCGACCGCCTCCTGGTGTTCCTCCAGAGTTGCCATGGTGCTCCGGCCACTGCCGTTGTTCTGGGCATGGTTCAAGACGTAAACCGGCTTCTGCCGCAGGTCCTTGGCGCGCTCAGCAGTGGTAAAAATGAAGGCCGCGCACGTATTCACCGGCCGATCGCAGTCAAACACCACCAGCGGTTCTTCTATCAAACGACCGTTCAGATATTCCTCAGTAGTGATTTGATGCGGCTCGTGCATGGCGTAATATCCCCAGGGGGTCTTCAAACCGTTCCTACGCAGATTCAAACACAGTGGAGCCAGTCCGTCGTGGGACTTGCCGTATTTTTTACAGTATTGCTGGAAGATTACGAGATTGTTGAACATCGCACCGGCCTGATAGCCCCAAGGAAGGGTAAAGGCGCTATTCCCGGGAGCCTCCTGATTGCTGTTCTGAGGATTGTTGTGCCCGTACCGGCCATCTAGATTGACCATCGGGTACCACACCAGTGCAGTCTCGCACAGACCGTCACCCACGGCCTGAGCGGCCATGCCCATCAACGGTCCGACGTAAGGCCCATCGGATTTAAAATACTTGACGTTTTTGAACCCCACCTCTTGCTGTATCCACTCCGCTGAAGCCTTGATCAGGCCATCTTCGGTGTCGTAAGGCGGGGCGAAATAAGGCCTAGGCGCCCAAGTCTGCTCGGCGCGGGTCTCCGCACTGGTGATAAGCCCGTCGATGTCGTCCAGTGACAGACCAGCGTCTGCGATCGCCTTTAGGCACGCCTCCTTGGCCAACCCGCCGCAGCTCCTATCCATGGTCACGCCGTCCCAGCGCCGGTCCATATGGGACTGACCCCAGCCTACGACAGCGACCTTGCCTCGGTGCTCCCAGACTCCCATACCTTCACGATCTCTCATCCAACCAGTATCACTAGCCATCTCAGCTCCCTTGTGCTTTTTTGCTGTTAATCGTATCCGGAAAACCCTATCGGGCTACGTGACCACCCGCCACTCGTGGACCATCTGTCCGGTGCTAGTCTCCTCAAATATCAGCTCCACGGGGGCCCCAACCGGAACCTCGCCAGGCGGAGTACCCGGAAGGTTGGACAAGAAGTTGATGCCCGGGTCTTCGTCCAAGGTTATCACCGCAAAGTTGATGGGTTGCGCGCCCTGGAACCCCTTGATGCGAGAGTCGCGTATCACCAAGTACACGTCTATGTGTCCCTTGCCTTGTACCTCTCTCCAGTCCAGCTTATCGGCCGAGCCACACTTGTTGCACCGCGGGGCGGGCGGATATTGCAGCATCTCGCAGTCGGTGCAGATCTGCAAGACCAATCGCTGCTCGTTGCAGGCGTCCCAGAAAGGTTTGGTCAAATCATTGGGAGCCGGGGCAGGTCTCACCAGGCCTGGGATCGTTGACATAGGTTTCTCCTCTTTCGGATTCATACGCGCCGTACGTCACCGTTGCCGGCACGATTTATCGAATCATATGTTGGGTAATGTTTACCACCAATTACGACAGACGGCAATGTGTGGCAGGAAAAGACGGTTGTCGCAGGGTGGGCCATAGCGACACAGACCGGTTAAGTCAGGAGTCGTTGGCTCCCTAACAGGTAGGACCTTTCGCGACACCTTCTTCTAAGAAGTAGGAGCATCCGCGGCGTTGGAACAAGCATGCGTTCCAAACCAAAATAAGGATGAGGTTTCTTCATAGAGATGGTGGCCCGGTGAAGAGGATGCCAAAGAATCTGCTGGTGGCAGACGCCCCGCACTTCTGCCAGTATGCCTGTCAACGATCCAACCGTAACAGGTAAACGATACCGGAACTCTAACTTTAGTCCGCATTATCCCATATTACATGGATATATTGAGCGGAGGTTCCGGGTTAGGTAGATGGGCCTATGGAGAGTCCGCCGGGGCGATTGGATATATGATGCTTGTCTTTGGGTCTCCCCTGGTCATCGGCCGTTAGATACGCCGTTTAGTAAGTCTTCTATAGCCTAGTACAGTTTTTCCAAGCCAACCGATTTTATGACGTATTCGGATGCGCCAAGAGATCGGGAGTTGACGTTGCTGCCATCGATTTCCACACCTGTCAGAACGACGACGGGTGTATCGACCGTGCCGGGATTGTCCTTCAAGGCTTTCATGACCTCATATCCGTTCATATTAGGCATATCGATGTCCAATATGATTATGGGCCTCACATTTTGGAGCCGCCTGTTTCATCTTGTGGACAACCCATCTGCTCCGACGTAATATGCCCCTAGTGACCGGAAGCAGGAACAGCTAGAACTTGAGGGCATTATGAGAGAGCTTATCGCATATTTTAACGGGGCATTCGTGCCTGATAGTCAGTGTATGATCCACGCTACCGACAGGGGGTTCCGCACGGGCGACGTGGTCTATGATCTCCAACGCACCTTCGATGGGAAAATTTTCCGGCTGCGGGAACACCTAGAGCGATTCATGCGCTCACTTAAGTTCACCCGGCTCGACCCCGGACTGAATATCGACGAACTAGAGGCGTTGACTCGTGAGGTTGTGCAGCGAAACGAAGATATGCGCGAGCCTGGAGGGGACATTACCCTCACCCAGTTCGTCACACGAGGCAGGGCGAAGAGTGTCGTCGACCCTGTGCCCCCGACAGTGTGCATCCTACCGCAGCGGATAGACTTCGCCCAGTTTGGTAAATTCTATCGGTCCGGCGTGCACGTCGTTATTCCGCGTACCCGTTCCTACTCCACCGAGTCTCTGGACCCAAAAGTGAAGCATTATAGCCGGATGAACTTTGTCATCGCCAGCTTGGAAGCGGCTGACGTGGACCCGGAGGCGTACCCGGTACTGCTGGATGAGAACGGCAACATCGCCGAGCACATAGCCGGCAACTTCTACTTGGTTACCGACGGCGTGCTCCGGATGCCGACCGACCACAGCTCTCTTCAAGGCGATACGCAGAGGGTCATTCGGGAGATTGCTGAACGGCTGGGAATCCCGACGCGGGAGGAAAACCTACAGCCCTACGACGCCTACACGGCCAACGAGATATTTCTTACCAACACCACCTACTGCATCCTACCCGCCGGGAAGATTGACAACCGGCTGGTGGGCGACGGCGTGCCGGGGCCAATCACACGCCAGTTGCAGTCGGCGTGGAGCGAGATGGTGGGAGTAGACTTCGTTGACCAAGCATTGTCATTTGCGAACGCTTAGAGGGAATTCGGACAATCGCTCCAACCACACCCGATCTTCTGCTGCCTAGAAATATTCGCCAGAGGAGCTAAAGATGCCTATACCTTCCTGGAAGTCGGGACTACAAGAAATCGCACCGAACGTTTTCGCTCACATACACAGCGGGGTTGGATGGGACATCTGCAACTCTGGGTTCATCGTGGGCGAAGATGGCGTGTTGGTTGTCGACGCCATGATGGTGGCCAGCCAAGTACGCCCGTATCTTGAAGAGATACGAAAAGTAACCGATAAGCCCATCAGGTACGTGGTCAACACCCATCATCATGTCGACCATTCCTTTGGGAACCAGTTCTACCTCCCCACGGAGGTAGTTTCCCACCGCTGGTGCCGGGAAGCCGCGATTACCGCCGGCGCCGACGTGGAAGGCTTGAGTCAACGATACCCTCAGTACCGAGAGGACTGGGCTCAGTCCCAACTAACTCCAGCCAGTATTACCTACGAGGACAAGATGATTGTCCACTTAGGTGACCGGGTGGTCGAATTGCTTCATCCGGGTCCAGCCCATACTTATGGGGACACCTTGGTATACCTGCCCCAGGAAAAGGTGCTTTTCACCGGCGACGTCGCTTTTCAATATCTGACCCCTCTGGCGCGGGATGGACACATCAGCAATTGGATCAAGGTGATAAACGGCATTCTTAAAGATTTGGATGCCACAACACTAGTGATGGGACATGGGCCGGTGAGCGGTAAGGAAGTGGTTAGTTGGACTTTGAAGTACCTCCGTTTGGTAAAGCGGACGGCTAAAGCTCATTTCGAGCAAGGCGCAAGCGTTGAGGACACTAGCCGTGCAGTCCGATTGGGAGAGTATTCCGATTGGGTGGACCCGGAACGGGTCATGATTAATGTTCAGCGCTTGTACCAGGAGTTCCGGGGCGAATTGCCAATGGCCCGGGCAATGCGCTTCAGATAGAGGGTTAACTTAGCCAATCAGACTTGAAAGGAGTCAGCTATGTCCTCCCAAAACGATTCCGATACTTCGTCCCGACAGCAACTACAAGACATGATTAATGGGTTTAAGGTCACGCAGTTAATCTACGTTGTAGCGAAATTGGGCATTGCCGACCTGCTTGAACTGCGCCCCAGATCCGCCGGGGAATTAGCCGAAGCAGTGGGCGCCCATCCGCGCAACCTTTACCGAGTGCTGCGTGCCCTGGCGAGCGTGGGGATATTCTCCGAAGGCGAAGATGGCCGATTTCAACTTACGCCCTTAGCTGAGCCTCTTCGTAGCGACGTGCCCGGATCTACACGGAATATGGCTGCGATATGGGGCGAGGAGTGGATGTGGCGGCCTTGGGGGGAGCTTCTCAACAGTGTTAAAACTGGGGAAACAGCCTTCGTCCATGCCTACAGCATGGGATTGTGGGATTACTTCGACGTAAACCCCGATGCTAGGGAAACCTTCGACCAAGCCATGACTACCCGCTCCGGACGAGAGGGGCATCGGTGCTCGCTGCCTACGATTTTTCCGGCATATCAAAGA
>Ga0310123_10004657_pt1 | contig 10353 bp, 12 predicted proteins | sample CB6_AW_1057_MG_FD_203505 | JGI IMG/M metagenome (GOLD analysis project Ga0310123, IMG submission 203505) | Marine microbial communities from Western Arctic Ocean, Canada - CB6_AW_1057 | ecosystem: Environmental > Aquatic > Marine > Oceanic | place: Canada: Western Arctic Ocean | collected...
AAAAACCATAGCTCCTTTCCTCATCGATCTTAACATCCGCGCCCATCCGCGTAATCCGCGGACAACTGCTTTTTCCAGGTTGAGTGGCCAGCGCTTTAATCTGTCCTGCCGGTGGCGGACAGTTCCCCAATCTGGCGTAGCGCTTCATAGGCGATGATGGCTACGGCGCTGGCGAGATTATGGCTGCGGGCGTGGCGGCCCGGCATCGGGATACAGTACAGGTGATCGGCGTATTTCGTGTAGAACGCGACCGGCAGGCCGCTGGTTTCGCTGCCGAAGATCAGATAATCCCCGAGGCGAAAACAATGTCGATAATAGGGAGTCCTTGCTTTCGTGCTCGCGAACATCATCCGCTCCGGCTGCTCCTGTTCCATAAACGCATCCCACGAATTGTGGATACACAGCCGGACGTTTCCCCAGTAGTCGAGTCCGGCGCGCCGCAAATGCGTCTCGTCAAGAGAAAACGCCATGGGCTTGATGAGATGCAATCGCGCATCTATGCAGACGCACATTCGGCCGATGGATCCGGTGTTTTGCGGAATTTCCGGGGCCAGCAGTACGATGTTCAGGTCCACTGCAGTGATCCGTAGGAAGTTTGATTTTTCGGGGGACAATGATCCGATTTGTCCCGTGACGAAATGGCGGTGCCAAACATTGGTTTGACGCAAGCAGAAATGTAGCACAAGCTGCTGGCCTGTGAATCGACAGGCTGGAAGTTTGTGTTACAATCGAGCGCTGCAGTTCACAGGCCGGTAGCTTATGCTACATTGACCCGCATAATTCAGCAAATGAAACCGATCGACATTTCACAAACCCACGGCTTCGTCGTCGGCGAGCGGGCCCGCGGCTTTCGAGAGCGATTCTATCCTGACACGACACCGGACGATTGGAATGACTGGCGTTGGCAGTTGCGGCATCGGTTACGGACACGCGATGATCTGGAGCGTGTCTTCACGCTCTCCAAGGAAGAACTTGCGGCCGTCGAGCGACCCGGGCGCCCGTTCCCCGTCGGTGTTACCCCCTACTACGCCGCGCTTCTCGACACCGATGATGCGACGTCGCCACTGCGTCGCACGATGATTCCCGTGCCGGATGAGTTCGAGCGCTCGCCCGGCGAGACCGACGACCCGTTGGCCGAAGACCAGTATTCGCCGGTGCCGGGCATTATCCATCGCTACCCCGACCGGGTGCTTTTTCTGATCACGGATCACTGTCCCGTTTACTGCCGCTACTGCACGCGCTCGCGGCTTGTCGGCGGGAACGCAGAGTTCGACATCAATCTAAAACAATGGCAGCGCGGCATCGATTACATCGCCGCCACGCCGGCGGTGCGTGACGTGCTGATTTCCGGCGGTGATCCGCTGATATATGACGACGACCGCCTGGAATGGCTACTGGCCCGGTTGCACTCGATTCGGCATGTCGAAATGCTCCGCATCGGGACCAAGATTCCCGTGTCGCTGCCGCAGCGCATCACGCCGGCGTTCTGTCGCATGTGCCGGTGTTATCACCCGTTGTATATGAGCCTGCATATTACGCACCCGGACGAGTTGACGCCGGAGGCCGGACAAGCCTGCGAACGCCTGGCGGATGCCGGTATCCCGCTGGGCAGCCAGACCGTCTTGCTGCAGGGCGTCAACGATCGGGTCGACGTGATCCGCCGTCTCATGCATGGCCTGCTGAGAATTCGCGTCAAACCCTATTACCTGCTGCAATGCGATCCGATAACCGGATCCGCCCATTTTCGGACGCCGGTGCAAACGGGCGTCGCTATCATACGCGGGCTTCGGGGCCACACATCCGGGTATGCCGTGCCGCACTTCATCGTCGATACGCCGGCAGGCGGCGGCAAGTTTTCGATGGTACCCGATTACATCACGGGCCGGGACGGTGATGATCTGCTCATCACGAATTACGAGGGCCGGAGCGGCTTCCGTTATCACGATCCGGCGCCGTGATCAATATCGGCTAACTGATTTTCAGCCGCGCCGGGAAAAAATTCTGGATTTTTTTTCTGTTCGGTATTGCAATCAGGATTTTTTTCGTCCACCAAAATACAGAAGTCGACGGAGGATGGAAAATATCGATACTTATATAGGAAGCAGAGGAAGGAGTGTGCGCGATCAAGTAAATTCGCCAATCGCGCATCAATGATCGGTATCAGCGTGCACGAATGATGGTGATTGGCAGCGACTTTCCCACATCGCGGCCGCCCTGTTTGGCAACAACGACGATCTTCGCGTAGACATTCTTCGCCGGTTTAAAGTCCGGTTCGATTGCAATAAAAAATTCGTGCTTCCGTCCGGGATCGACGATCACCGGTTCGGGATTCTGGACGGTGACGTGGGGATTGTGACTGTCGAGGCTGAGGATGCCGAGCGGCTCCGCCCGGTTGTTTGTGATCAGAAAGCTCTGGACCACTTTGTCGAAACTGTCACGAAAACTCAGTTTTTTAAATTTCAGCCGCCTCGGTTCAAAATCCCACCCCCGCATGACGTCCGCGGCGATGGTCACCTCGACAACTGCGTTGACGGGATCGTTACTGACGAAGCTTACCTTTTTCTCGGTTTCGCCTCTCTTGCCCTTCGGGTCAAAGGAGATGTTTGCCACCGTCTCCTCGCCGGGCTCGAGGATTCGCTTTGCCAGCTTGCCCACCGTGCAGCCGCACGTCGTGTTGACGTTCTTGATATTGAGCGTTTTGTCGCCGGTATTCTTGATTCCGATCTTTTTGAACATCTTTTGGTCATCGAAAATCTTACCGAAATGAACCTTCGTCGTCTCCAAAACGATCTGTTGGCCGAATGTATCATCAACCGCTGACAGCGTAGCCATTGCGAGAATGACTGCTGTGAGTCGAATGAATCTGATGCGGATACTCATGAATAACCCCCACGTGTCTGCCGCGCCGCGCTCCCTCCCTCGTCAACAGCCCATCGGCGATCGGGGCCGGTAAGAGGTGGACTTAACCGGCTTTGCCGGGGCTTTTTTCCCGTGATTCGTAATCGTTCCGTTCGTAATCGCTCTGTATTCGAACATCGATTACGAACGGAACGATTACAAATGTGTCGAAGTGGATATCCCCTTAACTCAGGTGACCAAGATATGTTGTGATCGATAAACGGTCTGCTGCATCGTGTCGCCCGCATGGGTGCCTTTGGAGTGCGTTGGCTTGACACCGCTTTCAATTAGCGCGGGACGGGGCAGGATTGGCACCCGCCGTTGCGCGAGGCCGACAAAGATGCGGTCAATTGCTGGCACAACGGCCCCGGTCACTCCGTGGCCAATCGAAAGCGGCGTCAAGCCGCCGCACTCCAAAGCCTGACCGCTGCCCGGCCAGGCAGATAAGGCACAACATATGGCAGTCACCTGCGTTAGGGAGATACCCCAATGGGTCGATTACGGGTGAAGTGCTGTTGAGTCTCAACATAACAAATTCTTATACGGTTAAGATATTTTCGGCCCGCCGTTGTTACAAGCCTAATGGACACGCGGCAACCGTACCATGTTGAGTGGACCCCACTAACGCCGGTGTCCACGGATGAGGATCGGGAGCCCGAGCCGAACGCTCTGATCTCCGGCATGTCCGACGATTTGAATGCGCGTCCGTCGATGGCTGCGGGAGACGGAGTACGGATCGATGTTCACCGTGACACGCCGTTGAGCCCCGGCCGGTACGATTATCGACAGCGACTTTGTGACTGTCAGATCGATATCCCGGCTAACCCTCTCCTCCGGATGCCGTGTACATCCCTGGTTCGCAGTCAGGCGGACGCTGCTTGACTTTGGCCCTTGCACTCCCACTCTGCTTTTGCTCAGCACCGATGGTCGCCAATGCGCCGAAGAACGCGGCTGCGGAGTCCGCAACAAAAGTCGCGCGGGTCAGCAATCAGGAACTGGCGGCGAACGTCGGCGAGCGTTTCCCGTTCCCGAAATACGCGATCCAGATCATCAATCTCACCAACCAGCACTCACAGGCCACGCGCCCGCGCAACGTCGGGCAGATGTCCGAATTGATCCAGGCGTTTCCAGGGAAATCCTATGTGGACTGGACGACGTGGTACGAGCGATAGCAGTCCGACGCCATCGATCAGGCGACCGAAAAAATCTATGGGATGATACAAAAGTTACGCGAGGCCAGCGGACAAATCGACCGAGATATGTTTCGCAAGTGGGTCAAGGATCTCGTCCTCGCAGAGTCATACATCGGGCTGACCTATCAGGAAGCCATCCTGCGGAAACTGGCCGCCCTAAAAGGCTCGACATGGCGCCTTGCGAATTCGTTCGAAGAGGCCAAGGGCATCGACAACATGATTGGCGATGTGCCGGTCTCGATCAAGCCGGCGTCGTATCGCTCGAAACCCATGTTGAGTGAGGTCATCAGCGTCCGCATTGTCTACTACGAAAAACCGAACGCGGACTCCGCATCGAGTATTATTTAACTCTGATCAGTACTGATTCAACACCCCGCCGTCCCCCGTCCCCAGAATAATTACTGCGGGCTTGCATTCCGAGTCGTATAAAATAGGTTCACGTCTCCGGCTAATTCTTCATTTATCAAAGAGGAAAACCGGGGGAATTTTCAAATCCGTTTTTCGCTACATTCACGAAAACAGGGGTCCAGTAAAGCCGGCCTGGTAAAGACGGTCCTCAGTCATTTGCGGTTCTGTCTCTCGAAAAAGTCCGTCACAAGCATTTGTCTTCATCGGTTCGGTGACCTTACACGTTGGGGTCGTGCTCGGGGTCTACATTGTGTATATGCGTCTCACAGGGAGCTTGAATCCTGTGCGGCTGCTGATCCCGCTCTGCCTGCTTACCAGCCTCTCTGGTACTTACATCTTTCTAACCGGTATTCTGGCCTATATTATGGTGCAGGTTCGCAATGAGAGCATAGCCGGTAGCAGTGAGCCGTACGTTAAAACGACAAATCATCCCGGCGCGGCGGGATCAAAATGAGAACGCCTAGCACCCGGTCCCGGATTTTTTACGGGATTTTGGCAATTGTCAGCTTGGGGCTAACTTCCGCAGAATGCAGATCGATTACGAATGGGTTGATTACGAGTGACATGCGGCGAAGCACATAGGCTGAGACCAATTGGCACAGAAAGATGTCATTCAACGCGATGAGATTCCTTTGCCAATGAAAACCACGCAGCAGCAGTTCGAACTTGCCTCGCAGGTCATGCCGGGCGGTGTCAACTCGTCAACCCGCGTCAACCGTGCGTTGGGTACGCCCGTCTTCGCGGCGACGGGCGAAGGTGCTCGTGTTATCGACATAGAAGGCAGAAGGTTTATCGACATGTCCTGTGCACACGGTGCGGCGCTTCTCGGTCACGGCCACCCGGCTGTCGCCGCCGCCTTGAGTCGGGCTATCGAAATGGGATTGCCTCACGGTTTGGAGACGGAGTACCACGAAGAGCTGGCTCGTCGGGTCTGTGTCTGCATCCCATGTGCCGAGCGTGTACGCTTTTGTTCGAGCGGATCCGAGGCGACATTGCATTTGATTCGTGCCTGCCGCGGATTCACAGGACGCAAGAAGATTATTCGTGTCGAAGGACATTTTCACGGCTATCACGAATTGATCTACATCGGCGGCCAGCCGCCCCCTTCGGCCCTGGACGCGAACTGCGATCACCCTTACGTCGAGTCGCCGGGGATTCCTGACGAGTTCGCCGAGCTGATTGTTCCGATTCCGTACAACGACTTCGAGGCGTTGGAGGCTGCTGTTGCCGACCATGGCGATGACACTGCCCTGATGATTTTCGAGCCGGTAAATTTCAATTGGGGCGGCATCAAACCGGTGCCCGGTTATCTCGAGCGCGTACGGGAGCTGACGCGAGCGGCTGGCATTGTCCTCTTTTTTGACGAGATTCAGACCGCCTTCAAAAAATCCCGGGGCGGCGCCCAGTCGGATTTTGGGGTCGTACCGGATGTCTGCACCATCGGCAAGTCCCTCGGCGGCGGGTTGCCGCTGTCCGCATTCTGCGGGCGGGCTGACATCATGGACATATTCCAGCCCGTTGGATCCGTTCAGCACAGCGGCACGTTCAACGCCCACCTGGTCCCTGTACTCGCCGGGCTCGCATTCCTGGATGAAGTCGATAAGCCGGACTTTTATCCGCGATTACAGGCATTGGAGAAACGGTTTCACGACGGTATGCACGGCATCATCAATGACCTTGATATCAACATGGCCGTGCCGTGGCACGGCGCGCGTTTCGCCATTGTTCTGGGTCGTCGAACCCCGGCACAGAGATACGAGGACCTGTTCTGTCACAACAAGGAGCAGATGCTCGAGCTCATTCGAGGTTGTTGGCAGCGTGACGTCTATTTCCATGATTATGGTGGCGGACCGCTTCACCATGGTTATTCCTTGCAGCATACAGACGAGGATATTGACACCGTACTCAATGTCATGAACGATGTTCTGACAGACATGCGTGATGTGTTGTCGGCATGACCGCTGTCGGCACCATCTCCAAAACAAACTACGTCCTACACTGCCGGGATCTTTGCTACGCTTGGACATCACGGTTCACATTTTATTTTCATGCCTGACCGGAACCAACTTCAATACCTCTTGCGATTGATCGATGATGAAACGCCGGAGGTCCGTGACGCTGTCATGCGCGAGCTCGCGTCATTCGGAAACGGATTGCAACGGGAATTGGTCGCTCTTCCCGAGGCCCCGCAAGATGACGTCGTGCGCGCGATCCTGAACGACGTCGTGGCCTGGCAATCACGTGGCGGCGGTGCTGCGGAGTCCGCAGCGCTCTATCGCGTTGGGCAGCTCGTTCATCACCGGCGTTACGATTATCGGGGCGTCATTGTCAGCGTCGACAGCCATTGCACGGCCGATAATGACTGGTACGAGAAGAACCGGACCCAGCCCCACCGCCAGCAGTCATGGTATCACGTCTTCGTCCATCTCACGGACCAGGTGACTTACGCGGCGCAGACGAGCCTGGAAGCGGACCACTCGATCGACGTGATCGTTCATCCGCTGGTCGATTATTTTTTCACCGGAATGGAAAATGGGCGTTACATCCGCAACGATCGGCCTTGGGCGGGATGGGAGGGGGAGTGAAGAAAGTTTTGCAGCCGTCTTCGCTCCGTCATCCTTCCGTTGACGGAGACGGACCACGACGGACAGGTTTCCGATCGAGAAAATTGGATCCGGCCGGGGAAACCGGTGCGGCTCTGCTGCGTGCGGCAGCGCGTTAGTTGCAGCCGTTGGTTCTTCCCTGAAATACGCCGCTTCGACGCTCAACCCGCCGGCAGGACTTCCGTGGAAAGACCCGCACCACACGGCCGGGCCAATCATTTTGCATCGGACCAACTGAATTCACTTTTTACCCCGCACTCATATCCTGGCCACTTTGTGCGCCGATGACGCCGCCGACAGCGAAGAGGCAACAATCACGGAACAGCTGCCGGCAGACCGATGGTTGAGACAGCGAGAGCGCCGAATTCATTGCCCTTGCGTACCGCGTCGCGCGGCGCATCGCCGGCACAGATCGCGGACAGAAAGCCGGCGTTAAAGCTATCGCCGGCGCCCGTTGTATCGACGACCGGGACCATGGCGCCCGGATGGTGTTCGATCTTACCGTCAACGCGGCTGAAAGCACCTTCGGCGCTGGCCTTGACGACAATGCCGCGCGCTTCACCGGGGAATGCGTCGAGGGCCGCCAACATGTCCGGCTGATCTGTGATGGCAATGATCTCGTCATCGTTGGGCAGAAACCAGTCCAGATCCGGCAGCGATGGGATTAGGGAGGAAATGTCCCAGGTCTCGCGTGGATCCATGTCCCATATCGATAGAAGTGGTCATGCCGTTTCTTTTCGCCTCCGTCACCAGCCGGCCGACGTCGGGCCGCAGCCCGTTCTGCAAGTAGTATGATGTCAAATGCAGATGCGCACCGGGGGCGATGAAGCCGGGCGGCAGATCGTCGAGTGTCGTTGAGACAACGGTGCCGAGATGACTGATAAACATGCGGTCGGTGGGGTAGGTGAGGGCGACTGTCAGGCCCGTGAAATCCGATGTCGTCCGGGCGATTGTGTCGGTAGGCAGCTGCCGGTCCTCAAGACATTGCAAAAGGAAATCACCGTCGGCGTCGGCGCCGATGCGGCTGAAGAGACGCACCGGGGCGCTCGCTGCAGCCAGCATGATGGCGACGTTGGTGGCGGAACCGCCCGGGTCCCGGGATCGTTCCGTGGCGACGACCTCCTTTCCCAGCTCCGGCGGGTCCGGCATACCGGATAGAATCAGGTCGACATTGAGATCACCGAGGACGAAGATGGATTTCATTGGCGTAAAGTGAGCACTCGAGCGGAATGTGGCGACTGGGAGCTGCGACCCCGGTTGCGACGCTCAGACGTTCCATCGGGCCGCGGCGCCATTACGCCGTAAATATTGACGACTGTGACCGGATTTGCAACATGGCCGGCCATAGCCTCCGGGATGCTGGCGAAAGTTTGGCCGAAATGACTCACGACTGCTTCCACTCGCCAAACGGCTCTGCCTTTATCCACTCAATCGTCTCCCGCAGAATCGTCGGGATATCGCGCAGGGGCACCCCGAGGCTTTCCTTCCTTGTATGGTCGAAGCCGGTGGCAGCGACCCGCTCGCCCTTTGGCGCCTCGGGCATCTTCATATCCGGGACAATTTTCTGAAGCGTCGCGTATATGTCGGCCCAATGCCAGCTTGTATACACGCCGAAGTAGCGGCCACAGGCGTGCGGGTTCTCGCAGGCAGCGAGGAACAGGGCTGCGAGGTCACGTACATCAATCATCGACATTGAATTATTGGGAATCTGCTTATGCATTGTTTCACCCCGAACCAGCCGCAGCAGCCCTTTGTGCACGTGACCCGGCATGACGACGGGTCCCACAATCATGCTCGGGAGGAAAACCGACATGCGGATATGATTTTCACCGGCAAAGCGGAATGCCGATTTCTCCATCACTGTTTTGGCGGCGGAGGTATACTTCTTTGCGCGGCATTGCAGCGCTTCATCCGACCAATGATCCACCTCGTTTTTTACCGGCGGCCAAGGAATGGGGTTGGTGCTGCTCGTGCTACTGCAGATAACAACGTTCTTGACGCCGTGCCGGTTGGCCGACCGCAGAATATTCAGGCACCCGTTGACCGTGGGCATGATGATTTCCGCATAGCCTTGCTCGTCGTTCATTTCTCCTGCCGGCTTGCCGCTCAGTCCGTGATAGGTCGGCACCAGGCAGGCGATGAAAAGGCTATCCACGCCCTCGGTAAATTCGTCGAATGCGCCTGCTGCTGCCATATCCGCCGTGAATAGCCGCAGCCTTTCTTCAGCCCTTGGCAAGGCCATAAGGTACGGCACCTTTCCGGGATCGCTGGCATTCCGCATAGTGCCTCTTACGTTCCAGCCATTTTGCAGACACGCCTTGACGATATTCGATCCTACCAGCCCGCTTGCCCCAGCCACGCATACGGTTGCTGGGGTACGTGTCGGCGCCGGGTTGTCGGTATCAATTTCACTCATAAGGAATCACAAAGGAAGTTGAATTCCGACTCCTTTTTCTCTGGCTTTGTTGTATATCAGAATGGCTGTTGCCATGTCGTCCAGGGCAAGACCGAGATTGATGCAAATCGTACGTTCGTTGAGATTCTCCCTTCCGTGTTTCTTACCCACGGAAATCTCGCCCAGGTCGGCATAAGGTTGCGGCGTGTCTTTGAAATAGCCAGACTCGCGATAGTATTCCATCTGGCTGGTATCGTCAGTTGCCAGTTTGTCCACCTGTCTGAGTGCGTCTCCCTGCCAATACGAATCAAAATCCACAGGGCTGGCGAAGGAACCCTCCGCTAGCCAGCCGGCTTCGATCACGGGATCCGGGTTCTTCAGTATCGGGCCGCTTGTAACCACAAGGTCCAGACCGACAACCGCTTTCTTGGGATGATTTACAATTTCCATCTCCGCCTGTACGACCTTTGTCATTTCATCTGCAAATCTCTCAGCCACTTGGGGGTGAATATCGAATGCCTTCACCTTCGTGATGTCGAATACGCATGACAGTGCTTCAAGATTGCTTTTGCCCTGTACACCGCAGGCCAGGATACCGACGGTCGAACTGTCTTCACGGGCCAGGTATTTCGCGGCCACGGCGGTCGCAGCTCCCGTGCGTCGTGCAGTGATCCACGTTGCATCCATGACGACGATCGGGATGCCGTTATCGGGATCATTCAGGATAAGAAGACCGCTTATATAGGGAAGTTTTTTTTCTTGATTGTCAGGATAACCGGAAATCCATTTCATCCCTGCGGATCGAAGGCTTGGTATGTACGCAGGCATGGCATGGATGAATGCATCCTTCCGTGGA
>Ga0310123_10004658_pt1 | contig 10352 bp, 9 predicted proteins | sample CB6_AW_1057_MG_FD_203505 | JGI IMG/M metagenome (GOLD analysis project Ga0310123, IMG submission 203505) | Marine microbial communities from Western Arctic Ocean, Canada - CB6_AW_1057 | ecosystem: Environmental > Aquatic > Marine > Oceanic | place: Canada: Western Arctic Ocean | collected...
ACAGATTCTCCTCGATCGCCTAAAACTCAGGCTGCCGAAAATAAACCAAACGGAAATGTAGTGACGACTTCGCGCTCGCCACCCTTGAAAACACAGTACTTCCGAGATTTAGTGGGGAAGTTGGGTTAGCGTAGGTTGTTCTTTCAAGCGTATTCAATGCACTCCCGATCTGTTGCCTACGGACATCACCGGGGCGTCGATCTTCAATCAAAAATCAGTTGAATTTGAATTCCGGCCCGGTCCGCTCTTTTCACAGTTGGTCCTTGCCGACGAGATCAACCGGGCCACACCTCGAACCCAGGCAGCGCTGTTGGAGGCGATGGGGGAAAGCAGCGTGACGGTCGACGGCGTCACACATCGGCTGGAACCGCCCTTCTTAGTCATCGCCACACAAAATCCCGTCGACCATGAGGGTACCTTTCCGTTGCCAGAAGCTCAACTCGATCGCTTCCTACTCCGCTTTCAGCTCGGCTATCCGACCATCGAAGAAGAAACGCGAATGCTTCAGCTTCTTCGAGACCATCATCCGATTGACGCACTCAAACCGGTCGTCACGGCGACCGATCTTGTCGCTTGCCAACAAGGCGTTCGACAAGTGCACGTCGACCCCAAAATCGTTCATTACATCACGCAGATCGTTCATGACACACGTAACCACGAGGGTCTGGCTTGGGGAGCCAGTCCCCGTGCGTCGATCGCCTTGTTTAGATCCGCCCAGGCGATGGCAGCGATTCGTGGACGGAACTATGTACAACCGGATGATGGTCTCGTAGCCGCTGGCTGACGCGTGTTTGGTCTGAGAGTCTTGAAGCCCAACGCCAGTGCAATCGGCTGGAGGCCGAGTTTGGCGACCTGGTCGGCATTGTCATTGAAGTCGAAAACCGCGGTTTCCTGTCGATACCGTGGGTTTTGTGCGAAGACCTTCTGCCTCTTCACGCCATCCTCCATCGGCAGCCAGCTTTGCAGGTCCAAGGCCGGCGTGTTTTGCTGTCGCACCTCGGTTCTCGGGAGAAGAAACACATCCTTTACCAGTTGCGATGCAACCGGCGCGGATACTATCAATTGGGTTCGCTTGCGGTGGAAACTGGCGATCTGTTCGGCATGTATCGCCGCTATCGCGTTGTCACGCGGCCACACTTCCTCACCGTCTATCCGCAAGTGCTCCCTCTGCGGCACTATCAGATTGCCTCACGACGGCCAATTGGCGACATCGTTTTGACGCATCGATTATACGAGGACCCAACGCGCATTATCGGCATCCGAAAATATGAAGCTGGTGATCCGCTCAACCGAGTGCATTGGCGTGCCACCGCGCGAACTGGGATTTTACACAGCAAGATTTACGAACCATCGGTCGTGGCTGGGGCGACGTTGGTAATCGATTTTCACCGAACCTCCCACCCGAGCCAGCACAAACCGGTAAGAAGCGAACGCGCGGTAACAGCTGCAGCCACCTTGGCCAATGCCATCTTCGAACTCCGCCAACAAGTCGGCTTGGTGACCAACGCCCGTGACGCTGCTGACCGTATTCGCTTGGAAGGATGGGCTGGTGACCTTCGCACGCGTGACGCAGCACGTGAATCGGCGACCATGTTGGCCGACAGTGTTCGCTTGCGACCGTTGACGGTTCCCACGCGACGGCGCACCGATCAATTCATGCGAATCCGCGAGACACTGGCCCGCATGGAGTTGACCGATGGACTACCTTTGACGGAATTGCTTTGGGAAGCGGCTGACCAAATGCCCAAAGACGCATCCGTCATCGTCATAACACCGGTCGTTGATCGACCTATTTCCATTTCGCTCGGAAATCTCAAAAGGCAAGGCTATGCCGTGACGGTCTTAGTGAACACCTATGACGAGACTGACTATGGAGATGCCTCAGGCCCGTTGTTTGCACAAGGAGTCACCTCCGTGCACCTGAAAGATGAGGAATCCGTCGTGACCATAGCCGAGGCGTATCTGGCCGGTCACCTGGCCGAGATGGCGAGTGCTGGGTCCGGTCTCCGGCCATCGGAGTTCTAGGAGATGACACAACGCCCGCAACCGACACCTGCCGATTACATGGTCATCCCCCTTTCCCCGGCGCTGATTATGCTCCTCATCGGCAGCCTGGCGTTTTTCATCATTACCGTTAAGACATGTGGTCTCGGCCACGGACGAACAGGCCGCTGGAGGATGGTGGTCCACCATGATCGCGCGTCGCAAGCGAGCCCACATGCCAGGCGTATGGGTGATCTATTTCAGTTTGGCGGCGCTTCCCGTATTTGGCTTGGGCCAGTGGTTTGTGGACCGGGATGACCTGGGTGGACGTCGTTATCTATTTAAATTGATGGTCTTCTTTGTCGCCAGCGCCATGGCGCTGTTGATGACGACAAACTTCCTTCAGCTGCGACGGTACCTTCGCCAAAAGCGTTTGCCGATGCCGGCTCCAATGGCCGGTATGTGGTTGGCCTGGGGAATTCCGTTGTTGATAGGGCTGCTCTTGTTCTCGATGTTTTTGCCACGGCCACATCCTGAGTATTCGATTTCGCAACTGGACGCTTTTTCGTTGTCCGAGGAGTCACGTCGGTCTTCACGTGTCCATGTCGGCCGCGAGGACACCGAGGACAAGGACCGCCAGGGGCAATGTATCAACGAACAATTGGAGCGACCACCGCAGGGTGAATCCGGGCAAACTTCGTCAGCCGATGCGCAAGCCAAGACTTCAGGCGACGACCCGACTGCTGGCGGCAAGTCCGATGGGGACGCCAGAGCGAAAAGCTCGTCGCGGCAACCATCGACGGGGTCGTCAGAATCGTCGGGCTAATCCGGAGATTCCGATTCCAGTGAAAACGAACGGAATTCATCCGAGAGAAGCAGCCAACCACCGGATGCGGAAGATGGCGATGCCGACAGCCAAAGTCCGCAGCGTGATGCGACAAACACCCGTGAGCAAGACCAACGTGAACAGAACCGGGCGAAAGACGCCGAATCGAAAGACACCCGTCCGTCACCCAAAACAGAGGAACAAGATTTCAGAAAGGATAACGGCAAGACACAGCCAACGAATCGGCCATTGCCAAAATCTCCACCTCGCTTTTCGGTAACCACGATTGTCGATTGGGCCGGCGCGGGCCTAGGTGGCTTGATCAAACTGATTTATTGGTTAGTGATTGCCTGCGTCATGCTGTTCTTAATGGTTCGCCATGGCGCCACGATTGCCAGAGCGTTACGTCAGTTTCTGAGAGACTTGGCGGAGCTTTGGAACCGTTTGTTTGGAAAATCTCAGACGGACCACGTCGAGTCAGTGGATACATTGGCCGAAACACCCCAGCCCCCGCATGTGGCGTTTAGTGATTTCAATAATCCGTTCGCCAATGACCGCACGCAGAACGACCCCTTGCGGGAGCTCATACGTTACACGTTCAAACACTAGAAGCGTGGGCAGCGGACCACGGCTGTCCTCGCGCCGAGGCGCAAACACCCTTGGAGTTCGCTCAACTGGTCGGCCGTACGGTACCGGAATTGGCGGATCCAACGCAGCACCTGGCAAGCATGTACAATCGTGCGGCGTATGCGACAGGTCCTTTGCCGGATGCCTGTCGTGAGCATCTTCGTCGGCTTTGGTAGTTGATGAGTTCCAGCCGCAGGTAATTTAGGCCTGGCGCTAATCTGCTGAAATTCCGATATAAATCAGCGACTGTCTCGAATTCAGACCGCGTTTTCAGCCAAGGCGTTCGTCTGGCGGTCGTTCACCTGTTGGGCTGCCGCGGGTTTGCCGTAGAAGTAGCCCTGGCCCAACTGGAAGCCGATTTCCTGGCAGATATCGTGCTCCTCTTGACACTCGACCCCTTCAGCCAAAACGGTAATGCCAAGGTCCAGTGCCATTTTTACAAGAGAGGTGAGCACGTTGCGTTTACCCTCGTCCTTGTGGATGCCTTGCAACAGGTGGATGTCGAATTTGAGGTAGTCCGGTGGGACTTCGACCAACTCGATCAAGCGCGCTTGCCCGGCCCCGAAAGCGTCGTAGGCCAATTTCATGTCGATCTCATCCAGCACCGATCGCAGCCAGCGCATCTCCTGGCTGCAGGTCGCTACCGCTTCGTGAATCTCCAGCACGATCGGCAATTCTCCCGCCTCGTCGCGTAATTCACGAAGTGAGAACTCCAAAAGTTCCAGCTCCGTGTTTTCAGCTGGATGAGTGTTCAGGAACAGGTTTCCCGGCTGGTCAATTTCCACGCACGCACGCCTTCCCAACGCATCATCCGACTAAGCTCGGACTCCAGGTCCAAAAACTTAGCCGCGGAAAACATAGCTTTGGGATCACGAAGTCCAAACAGGCGGCTGCGTGCGAGGACTTCATATCCAATCGCCTCCTGGTCCTTCATCTTGACGATGGGTTGAAAGTGAGGAACCACAGCCCTCTCGGACATGAGCTTGTCAAACTGGACCAACGCCAAGGCCTGATCACTGGACGCGCCCTGCATAGTCTGTTGGTTCACTTCGGCCTGGTCACGAACCACGCGGAAGACCACGTCCGCGAATTGCAGTAAGGTTCCTTCGTGAATCTCTTGTTCGCCTGTGAGGCGAACGCCGTTAATGAATGTGCCGTTAGTGCTACGAAGATCACGAACGCGTAATGCATTGGGACCAGGAATCAGCTCCGCATGTCGGCCGGATACCGTCTGCCTGGAGATACACAACGACGCCTCGGGAGCTCGGCCAATACGAAAGCTGTTCGAGTTGATCGCGAATTTTTGAATCGGATCGCCATGACGAAGCTGGCCTGAAATTGACCACGAAATGTCTACACCTTGTGCAACGGTTTCCATCATCTCACCTGTTTCGTTCGCGGTTCGCAAAGAACTCACTTTGCCTCTTCAATTCAGTTATGTTGACGTCGAGAGTTGTTCAAATGGTTCTTAGACCAAAGCCAAATCGGATTGGCTAGAGCTGAAGAGTGGTTGCCAGTCCACGTCGACACGTGTATGCAGTTGCGCTGCGTACCCATGGTAATCAGCCCGGTGTTCGATCAGCTGCAAAGCGACTGCGTCCGCGGGAAGATCCTGGACCTCATAACACAAAACAAATCCGCTTTCACCGCATTCGATCGCCGAGACCGATTCGGAAAATTGGTCGGTTAGTATCTCTGCAAAGGCTTCACAGGTCATCCGGTCGGGAGACGCCAGCAACGATCGTTTGCCGCCGCCATATTTCATTAACTCCGGTTTGGCAGCTTCCGCACATTTCGCCAGGCGCTGGACGAACTCATTCACCGAATTCGTTGATTTCAACAGAGACGGCAACATCTGGTTCCGTGCCGCCACAGAACGGATAACACCGCGTGAGTTGAACATCAGCTCACGCGCCAGTTCACGACATCCATCGTGTTGTTCGGTCAACAGATGATGCAACGGTTCGCGACGTTCCGTTAAATCCGCTTGAAGGTTATGATCCAATTCGGCACAGAGACTTACGCAATGTTTCTTGAGATAATCGACCGCTGGCTTGGTCACGCCCAGAATATCTTCGGCCGGTTCCAGATGATCTGTTAATTGGCTGGACTGTTGAGACTCCTCGAGCCCTTCAATAATCTGCTGGGTCCCATTGCGAAAACCTGACATCTCCCGACCGAAGAGTTCCAGTCGCGACTGGATCCCCGTGATGATTCGCAGCGAGCCGGCCAACGCCAGTAATCGAAGTCCTAGCTCGTAGTAATCGCCGAGCAACAATCGCGGTGATAGTGTGGGGTCCGTCTCGGAGTCGTCCACGCTGGCCAGCAACTTGCGGCCAGATAGACGATAGAATATTTTCTTCATTTCGATATCGATGGCGAGTCTCTCTTGCCCTTGCCGTGCCTCGCGATGAAGTTCACTAAAATGCCCGGCCAACCATTCCGACGACCACAACGCGCCTGGCAAACGCTGCTTTGGATCGTCCAACCTCTCGCGTAACCAGGACGCCACATTTTCTCCAAGCGAGTGGCAAAGCTTTCCGATCAATACATCCAACCAGTTGGGGATGATGACGGTGCGAGGTTCGGTGGTCATCGACTCGCTGAAAGCTGACAGCCCTAGCATATCGTCGATCGCCGAGAGGGCTTCGGCCGTCTGCTCTTGATCAAACCGGGCATCCGCCGTCGTGGCGACTTGCTTCAAATTTGCGCTATAAGGATTCGTGGGGCGTCCTTCAAATTCGTTGTGGACCAAACGAGAAACGACTTGCTTCAGCTCGTCAAGGTTCAGCTTCATTCGGCTTGTGAGCTGCTCGCATTGGGACTGAAGCAAGTGCTTGTCGAGTCGCAAGGGGTAGGCGGTAACGAGATCGCGTTGTTTGGGACTATAGGATTGACCGCCTGTCTTCGTTTTGTTTCCCAGCCAATGGTGAAGCACCATCTGCTGCAGCAAGTTACCTTGATTTAAAAAGAGCGGCGACTCATTCGGATTGATACTGACCAGGCCAAACGTTCACAATCGACTATTGGGCGAAATTGGCTGCCCACTGGATTTGCGGCCAGCGTTCAACAGATGACCCGTTGACGTAAACGCATCCAGGTAAAGGTATCTGGCGATTTCGCGCGTCGACGCGTTTCACTCATACTCGTCGAGTTGGTTTCCGAGGTGGACCAGATAAGTTTGATTAAAGGCAGGATGCCCGCCGGGGAACGGCGGCACACCGCATTCCGCCGCGCCGGGGTAGCCTCCAGTCTGGGAAGCGTAATGCTGAAATTCGGTCAGCCAAGCGTAGGCGTTAACCGAAGCCATTTCTCGGGAGCCGGCCGCGCGACCTGTTGAATGCGTAAAGACGCCATACACCTCGTCGCTGGACAATCTCAGTTTTCCTAACAGCGACTGGACACCGTAACCAAGGTCCAATGAGATTCCACTGCCAGTTCCACCGGAAGTCGAGGAGACGATATAGACTCGGACGCGCCCAGATTCAATTTTAGTGTTGGTCGCTTCTTCGGCTCGCCGGATGGCGTCGTCGTCGGTGACATCCATGATCGCCGATCGAATCTGCCGCAAAGTCTCAAATCCTTGATCGACGAGGCTCAGGCGTCCCAACGGCCGCAGACCCTGCGTTTGCAGCGACCGAGGAATGTTGTAGAGCCACCGTCGGCTGAGCCAACTCAGCAGCTCCTTCGACTTGGAGCGGTATTCTTGAGGTCTCCGCAACGGCAGGGGTACTAGATCATCAGATGCAAACTCGGCACCGTCGGTATTGCGCACACACTTGGCAAGTGTTGTGTCGTCGGAATCCAGTATCATAGTCTTGACGATGGGAATCTCTTCGAGGTTTCCAAATCTACGGAACATCTGTCGCCGGATGTGTCGGAGCGTTTGTGCTCCCGTTCCGCCTATGCCGATAAAGACCGTTGGAACGATCCCATCTCGATCGTCATCCACGTACAGTGGCGGAAGAGACTCGGCCTCCTTGATATCCAGATCTGGAAGCTGCACCGCCACGTCCGACGAAAAAATAGTATCGGCATCGGATGGCTGTTCGATCGATAAAGTGTTGCTCGATTTGAATCCATCCCCGTTATCGGTCTCTAGAACGACCGTGTGATTTGGTTTTGACGGCTCTACGAAGTGTGATTCGTCGGGTGCGACGTCAATCGAGTTCGCATCGATTGTCGTTGGCACGTAGGAGCGGTCCACCAAAGCGGAAACGAACTCCGCGCAGCTACTAAATCGTTGATACGGATCTTTGCAGAGGACACGTTGGACGACTTGCTGGTCGTGTTGGTCCAACCTGGATAGGTCGGGGGCTTGATGCAGGTGTTGACGCATCAATTCAGCGGGTGATTCACCAGCGAAAGGATATTGTCCCGTCAGCATCTCGTGGTAAAGGATAGCCAGACTGTACTGGTCGCCGTAGGCCGACGGCCGTCCCTCGAACAGTTCAGGAGCGGCGTACATAGGTGTCAGTCCGCCGACAATCGATTCGGTTTGCGTTTGCAGATTCTGGACCAGGCCAAAGTCGGCGACTTTCACGCGACCGGCCAACAACAGCAGATTCTCCGGCTTGATGTCCATGTGTTGCAGCGAATGCTGCTCGCTCATGTAGTCAAGCGCGTCCGCAGCATCCTTTAAGAAACCAATGAGTTCCTTGCGGGGGATTCCCTCTCTGGATTGGGACCGATGGGAGTCAAAACGGTCCTTGACACTTTCGTCCGCCAACTCCGTGACGATAACCAGGTGGCCGCTGATGGCCTCGATACGTTCCAAGGAAAGCAAGAATGGGTGACGGGCCTCCTTGACTTGATTCAGCGCCCTTGAATTCACGTGACGCGCGGTTTTCATCAACGCGGCCCTGGATAAATTTGATCGCCTTGACAAGCCCGTCTGGGGCGTGAGCTTCCCAGATCTCACCGTACCCACCGCACCCCAATCGTTTGGTAAGCACATAGCCCGGAATCAGCTCATTGTTAGGTTCGAGGGAAATGGACACGTTGCCGGCCTTTATTGGGTGCTAGTGGTTCTGCGAATAGGGAAATCTGCCGTAAATAGTAAATTTTGTTTCTGGATCAGGTGCCCGAGAACGCCGCGAAATAGCTCTTCACGGCCCTGTCAATGTACGCTGGCTGTAATTCCAAGGGCCGATTGTGGTAGGCACACAGGTTGCGGATTTGGATGATCAAATCACGAGGATGACAGCGACGGAGCGGACGTCCACTGGGCCGATAGTGCTTGTCCATTAAATAGTCGACGGCCTCCTTGCGGTACTGACATCCATGTTTGCGACACATGGCGCTAAAAAGCTTGTGGAATTCCTGGGGCTTGGGGTCATGAACTTCAATTTTGTAAGGCAACCGACGGAGAAAAGCGTCGTCTGCCAAGTCGGAGGGGTTGAGGTTGGTCGAAAAGATGATCAATTGATCAAAAGGCACCTGAATCTTCTTGCCAGTGGGCAATGTGAGAAAATCACACCGTTCTTCCAAGGGCACGATCCAGCGGTTGAGCAGCTCATCGGATTGAATGCGCTGCCGACCAAAGTCGTCAATCAGCAGGCATCCGCAATTGCTTTTCATCTGTAGCGGCGCTTCACAAATATTCGAAGTCGGATCGTGGCGAATCTCCAGATCGATCATGGTCAGTTCACCACCGACAACGACCAACGGGCGGCGTATACGAATCCAACGCGTGTCGTGATCGTTGTCACGTACCAGTTGTGGCCCTTCCGATTCCACCTCGACGTGATAGGCTGGGTCAGAGAGCTTGACGAACTGCCCGTCTTCCACCACCACATGCGGAATCCAGATGTCCTGTGAGAAGCACCGGGTCATCTGCCGCGCCAATGTCGTCTTTCCGTTGCCGGCAGCTCCGTACAGAAATAGCCCGGCGCCCGAGTTCACCGCAGGACCGAGAACCTCCATCATGTCAGCTTCGACCGAGATGTCGGCAAACGCGCGCCGTAAGTCCTCCTGCCTCGGTGTCTCGGCCCGGACCGATTGGGCCTCGACCGAGTTGATGTAGTCTTCCAGTGGAACTGGGCAAGGTCCTACGTAGGAGCAGGACTTGTAGGCTGACTTGGCCCGATTGATGCCGGTTTCCGTCAGCGCGTAGAGGTAATCGTTGAGTGGAGCGTGACCAGTATGGACGAGAATCCGTCGCGTCTTCATTTTGTCCAGCAGACTTTCGAGAATTCCAAATGGCAAACAAAGTCGCTGGGCGATGTTTCGTCCAGATCGAGCTCCGAATTGGAGCAAGTACTTCATCACCAATCCTTCTACCGTCGTTGCCGCGATGCCACATTCCTCGATGGAATTGGGGATCGACGGCACGAAGCCGTCGCTGGACAACAGCGTTTCCAAAACGTTAATCTCGGCCAGTGGTGAAGTCGTGGTGCTCATAGTGAAAATCGTGTGCCAATTACGCTCCCGGCGTACTTCGAATGAGGATTTCCGAATATCATCTACCGAAAACCCAGGTTACTTGGTGGTACCAAACGTCCATGTAATAAAATTCGTGTGGCAGGAAGAGGAAGTTATCGCACCGTCATATTCGTCACGACCAGAACAACAGTGCTAACAACCGATCGTGGGAATGAGACGGCCGGATGGATAGGGCGCCAGGCGCGTCGAGTCCCGAGGAGCGTGTCCATCGCGGCCTTTGAGCTATCGGAGTTGTCATCCGAATACGAAAGGGCCAATCGACAGGTGGTGTCCGCTCGGCTCTCGCCCTCCAGCTTCGCGGGCCGGGTTGCCGGCTCGTGTTGGCGGGGCTAGGATCGATTTTTCCAGCGTCGGCCAGTTGAATCGGCCGTGGTGACAACAACTTCTGACCTGCCCCCTGCTATCAAAGCCCCCTGCTATCAGCTTGATACGTAAATGACCTTGCGAGATTCAGATCGACAAGTCGTTATCA
>Ga0310123_10004659_pt1 | contig 10352 bp, 9 predicted proteins | sample CB6_AW_1057_MG_FD_203505 | JGI IMG/M metagenome (GOLD analysis project Ga0310123, IMG submission 203505) | Marine microbial communities from Western Arctic Ocean, Canada - CB6_AW_1057 | ecosystem: Environmental > Aquatic > Marine > Oceanic | place: Canada: Western Arctic Ocean | collected...
CGGTTTCGACGGCTTCCCTGGACCACAAACCGGTGCGGCCGTGTGGGTTATGTCGTGAGCCTCGTCTCGCCGCAGCGCGTTCCCGTTGTGGAAAACCTGTTGCCTCACCCGATTGGGAATTCTTGTTGAAGCCGCCAGCAAGTTCCTGCGAGAACTGAGTCGGAAGCACCCTGAGCCGTATGCCACGGTGGATGCCGAGGTCTTACGCAAGTACGTCGAGCGGCAAGGCGATGGCTGCTTCGCCGACACGCGTCCCAGCGAATCGAAGCGACGTTTGCCCGAAGCGGTCCGGGACGTGTACGAGCTGATCGAACGGTTTCGCCAAACGGACGCAGCTACGCTGGAGAGTTATGGACTACTGCAGCGGATCTTTCATGAGCAATGCGAGGTAACCGATGATTCGAGTGCGCCGGTGGTGGTACGACCTCCCCGCACATCGGATTGCGACGGTGTCATCAATCCGGCCGACCCTGATGCCCGCTATAACAAGCATCGCGGTACGGGCTATTTGGTACAAATTATGGAAACCTTTGCCGAGGACGATTCGCCGGAGGAAGACGACTCTCAGCCGGCAAAGCCTGACCTGGTCACGCACGTCGCAGTGGATAAGCTGACGATGCACGATCAGGACGCCTTGGAACCGGCGCTGGATGATGCCGACCAGCGTGGCGTGAAGCCCAAAGAACTGCTCGCCGATTCGCACTACGGTTGCAACCGCTTCAATTCCATTGGCCCTGCGGCGGACAACGATTCGACCAGCACCTCCAATTCGGCATCGTTCAACTTCGCCACCAGCAGCACGTCCACGGCGCGGGCGCGGGCGCGGACGGGAAGATCGACCGAAAGGCATTTGCAGACAAAATGCAGCGAGGACGGCTCCAATTTCGCGTTTGAGCGGCCGATGTAGGTTGTCGCCAGTGCCGAAATCCGCAATTCGCTTGAGTACTTCTTGTTGTTGAGCCGTGATCGACACGTCAATAAACGTTAAGGGCAAGACGGAATCCGACCGCTTTGGCGTGGTCATCACCGACGTACACATGCCGCGAATCGACGGCCTTGACTTACTCAAACGAATTCGCAAGCAACACGACGACATCGTGGTCATCATGATCACCGGTTTCGGCAAGATTGAATCGGCCGTCGAGGCCGTCAAGCTAGGCGCCAACGAATACCTGACCAAGCCGATCATCGATGATGAACTGCTGATGGCCGTCAGCAAGGCAGCGCGTCAACATGCACTACTTGCCGAGAACCGCTCGCTGAAAAGTCAATTGACCCAGCGCTATGGCTTGGACCGGATCATCGGCTCCGACTACCGGATGCAGAAGATTTACGATCTTGTCGAAGCTGTTGCTGAAAGTAAGACCACGGTTCTGATTGAAGGCGAAAGTGGTACGGGCAAAACACTCATTGCCCGCGCCGTCCACACGCGCAGCCCGCGCAAGACCGGGCCATTTGTTACTTTCTCCTGCGGTGCCATTCCCGAAACACTGCTGGAATCGGAACTATTCGGCCACGTCAAGGGCGCATTTACCGGCGCCGATTCCGACAAGGCCGGCAAGTGCCTGGCTGCTGAAGGCGGCACGCTCTTTATTGACGAAATAAACTCAGCCACACCTGCTGCAAAAGAAAACGGCGCGACAAGTGGCATGAGTTTCTCAGCAAACCAAGACACGAAACTAAACTCGATATATTGAAAGGGGTTAGTGAAAACTAAGTGCCATTCGGCTTGTACACCGCCGCAAGATAGCAACCCGCCGAGAGACGCCGGACCAGGTCCGTCAGCGGCGCAGTTGCTGACCCAGGAGTTGTCGTCCTCAGCTCGCATGCCGCTGAGACTAAATGCGATCTCCTGAGCAAGACAGAAATGACTAGGGCGCGTGTCTTATGGCTCGAGCTTGAGTTTGCCGAAACGGATGTGCGAGACGTACGCCGGACCAAATGCAGCGCCGTCCCGGCTTCGGTCTGCCATCATCATGAGGACCAGAATAACGCCATTGACCGCGAAACCACGATCGCTCACCGGACAGAGGCAAGGACGTCAATGATATTGACGAGTCATGGGCAGGCCCACCTAATTGATTGGCAGCTCCTTCTTGATTATTTCGAGACCGCAAACAACGGTTCGACCTGATTTGGGTCGCAGCGCTATCTGCACCGTTCCTGCGCTTTCAATCTCGTCCACTTGCCGGACCAACGACCGCATGGGACCACCTGACGCCCTGGCAACGTCGAGGTTCTCAATGACGGTCTCGCCGTTGATGGCAACGTCGTAAATGCACCTATCATCTGGATCGCTATCCGTTTCGATGAAAAACAATCGAACCGTATAAGTCGCGGGTTTCAATCCATTGACCGTAATTGTCTCTGCACCCTGAACTCCGGAACCGGTCACCCACGGCCAATGCGCTTCGCCTTCGACGAATAGCGAATGCCGATAGAAGTACTCGACCGTCTCGGGCTCGACGTTAACCGATACATCGGGCGATGGTCCACCTCGGTTTGGATAGTCAAGCCACAACGTTCCCGATTCGGTCATGCGGTCGCCGGGCGCGCCGAAGTTGATTCCGACTCGCTGAATGTTTGCCGCTTTGCCTAACCCCCACGACGACCATTGTTCGTGGGATTCCGGCATGCTTACCAACGCGAGACCGACGGGTAACGGATAACTGCATGTACACCCCTCGTAGAAGAACGGCACGTTCAGGACGCCGCAGGCCGGAATGATGCTGTTCGTGCAACCGGATCTGGGTCCGCTAATGCTGCAAACGCCGCTCTCCAGACGCTTGTCGTAAAACGCCGGCGTGCCGCTGCGCATGGTGTAGATGTGTCCATAGTCGACGCCGACGTCGCAGCCGTAACTCTTAGCGATCGTGCGCGGCTCTTTCTCACCGGTCAGGGGATTAATGCGCTCGCCGACGACCCGCTGACTCGGTTCAGGTTTAAAGACATCATCTTGAGTGGGTGGCCGATATCGGTTTGGCTGTGCAGCCTTCAAATCTCGCTTGGGCAAATTCGATCCAGCGACAATGGCCTCTTCCGGGGCGATGACGCGTCCCGTATACACATCGGAATAGACGGGCGGCAAGAGAACGTAGGGGCGCTGTCCGTTCTCGCGATGAGCGGCCATCCAATCCTTGGGGTAGGAAATCATGGCGCCGTCCACGAACCACGGTTGTGGTGAACGCTTGAAATGCCCCAGCGTGTCGTCGAACCACAACACACCCAAAGGCGCCCGCACAAGCTGGTCGGGGCTCGTCCACTCGCCCGTGTAGTTGGCTGCACCTGGCAATTTTCCACGGCGAACGACCGTCATGCTTTTCGATCGCTCGGTCGAGAATTCTTTGCTGCCGGACGAAGCGATCGTGGATTCAAGTCGTCGATGTTCCTCAGCGGACACGAACATACACGCGATGCCACCGTTGGGCCTGAGCAGTTGCAGTTCGTCGATCGTCGGCGTTTGTGCGTTCGTAATCATCAGGCTGGCGAAATAGCGAGGCAGACCCAACTCCGAGGATGACTCCGACAGCAGCTCAACTCGCCGGCGATTGTTGCGGTAGTGTTTGCGCATCGCATCGAGATGCTGATCGTTCGAAGCAGTCACGACGAGATGAAACTTCGATCGTTTGAGCAGGCCACTTGTTAAGGCGAGGGTCGAATTCAAACTCCCTTCCGTTGATGAACGTCCTTTGACTAACGCATATCCGTGCCGGCTGCCCGTCGCGCCGAGAATCTGATCAAGTTGTTTCGCCGCAGTAGCGTCTGAGTCCGATCTAGCAGTTAGCTGGGTCGAGCGCACGATACGGACCGCGGCTTCCGGCTTCTCACCAAAACAGAAGATCTGGCCCTCCAACGTCACAACAAACAGATTTCCGCTCGCGGCCAGCATCGTATGAACCTGGCCATCGACACCCTGAAACCCCTCCTCGAATCGCAGCGTTCTTTCGCCGACCGTGATTCTCGTACGAACGCCCGGCGACCCTGGCCCCTGTATCACCTCGTCCTCGTGCAAGTCGCGATTGACGTCGGCGTCCAGCTTCACTTCGCCGCGCCGCGCCGCCGCCGATATAAACCAACCGCCGGGCCGACGTCCAGGTTTGGGAAGTGCGAAAGAGTTCAACCTACCCGTCTTCAAGTCAAACCGCGCGGGCATCGCCTGGCCGCACGGCACGATCAAATCGTCACCCGCCACGACCAGATATCCCTGTGGAGTAACGCCGCCCATCGCCTCGGCTTCATGCGGATGCTGTCCGTAAACAAAACTGGCTTCATCGTTTCGCCAGATCACTCTTCCCGAGTCCGCGTCGAGACAATATATGAACACACCTTCAAACGACCACACTCCGGCAGCAAAGAAGATCTTGCCCTCATGCAAAACCGGCCCGCCGCGGACCGGCCACAGCGAAATCATACGGCCACTGGAAAGAACTTTACGGTGTGAAGGCACCGCACGGAATTTCCACTCGGTTTTTCCCGTGTCGGCGTCCAGGCAATAGACACAACCGTCGTCAGAACCAAACGCAACTCGATCCTGCCAAGCGACGGGGGCAAATCGAATCGGACCTTCGGCAAAGAACTGCCAGCGAGTTTCGCCGCTGCCGATGTCAAGCGCGGTCACCGAGTCGTCCCGCGACGAAGCCACGTACATGGTTTGGCTGATGACGATCGGTTCATACCCCGCATCGAACTGCAGTCGTTTTTCGCGGTACGCTGGCTTCACCTTTGGAAACTCGCGCACCCAGCGGAGATGAACGTCGTTCGGTAATCTGTCCGTCGTTCGCGCACTGCGCGCCGCATCGCGCCGCCACATCGGCCAACCTTCAGCGTCCGATCGTGACACCACGCAAATAATCAGCATCATCACCGCAACAAGCGACTGGGAAAAACCGTTTGCCATCCGTATTGATCTGCCATCCGATCTTGTTCGTGGAACATGGTTTCGCCGCAAGTTTACTTGTAGATTCAGCTTGGTTCAAGTCATTGTCAGGTAATCGCTTTGGACGGTGGTGAGACTTCCAAAGCAGTTTGGTAAATGCGGGCGATGCCACGGATGCAGATTCTCCAAGGCCTGGCCCTGCTTGCGCCAGGATCGTCGGTTGGTCAACAGAATACATCAGGCAACGAGAAACCTGCTGCGCAACCTGAATTACTCCCGTTAGGTGTGAGCTGGAAATCAAATCATGGAAGGACCTACCCACGAATGAGACTTTTGTCCTTCGTTTCCATCTGACGAATGGCGAAGCCTTCGCCTACGAGGTGGCTTGATGCGATCTGTCTGATCTCCGTTCTGCCAACCTGTGGCCATGTCGTTGCACGATTGCCCCAGGAACACTTCACCCTAGGACTTGAACGGCGTGGGCTAACCTGCGTCGGAGTGAAACACGAATGGCACTTAGATATTGCCGAATTCCTCGCGAGAAAATGACATAGGCGAAAAAGGCCTCGCTTGCTTAGATGGTTTTGTCAACGAACCCTTCTTCGGCAAGGAGGCCTCACGATGCAGTTCGATGCTCCGTTTTCATTAGACTACAACGCTGCCAATGCCGTGACGAATGGTGTGCAGTAAACGGGAAAACGTCGTTTGCATATGGAACATAGCGCTGAGATCCTCGGTCGCGTTTGGCAGTCCCGGCGCGCCGGGACCAAATCGCTCCCTTCCAATCAACTTCCCGTTTTTCACCTCTCAATTCTCTTAATTCTTTGCGCAGCTTGTCTGACGGAGCGGAGTTGCCGCTTGCGGCAATTCCGCGGAGGATGACAGTTCCGCATACTGTGTCCCATTAATTTCAAGTTCATTCATGACGTCATGCCGCGAAGCGGAATAGCGAGCTCAGGATGACATACCGACTTAGTAGGAAAATAAAGGCTCTTGACTGATCTGCGATCCGTTTTCCACGAATCGTGAAATGCGGTTTAGCCGCGGGCTACGTGCGGGTTCGCCAAAAGCCCGCGGCTCACGACCGGAACTACCACTACAGGTTTGGCGCATATTTTCTCAAACGCACATTTAATTCCTTACACATCAAGAACTTACGACAATTTGACGAAAATATTGAAAATCTTGGAATAGGACACTTGTATAATCGCAGAAAACCAGTTACCGTAACGCATAAAGAGGTTGTCTTGCACCGAGTGTAATGACACATTAATCAAAACGAGAAATGCTAGTGATATAGCGGGGTTACGTTTCAATGCATACCACGTCAATGCCGCAGGAGTTTTCGCCGAGTCGGCGAAGTAACGTCACTGAAAGGGCAGTTAAACGCTAGACCTTCATGTCGCGAGTGCGGCATTAAGGCTTGGCGTTTTTTTTTGACGCTAAACAAGGGGGAGTCGCCGCTCGGCGCCTTTCGGTTTTCTGCATCTCAATATGGGGGAATGATTAATGACTATTGGAACCATGAGTACGAGATTTCTCTCGGCTGCCGTTGCAGCCGGAATGATGATGAGCGTAGCGTTGTTGAACACGACGGTGGCCCAAACCACCACCACCACCATCTCCTTCCAAGAAGGCGTCAATAGCTACAGCGGTACCACCGACGGATATCTGGGATTCGCCGACCAAGATTTCAGCAGTACCAGCATGGAGCTCGACGGCGCCCCGAACACCATCGAACGCGAAGACGCGATGATTCGCTTCGACAACATTGTTGGTCCCGGGGCCATTCCGACGAACGCGACGATTCTCAATGCACAGCTTGAATTCACGACGCGAGACACCGGCACCGGTAACGAAGATACTAGCGAACACTATACTGTCTATCGTTTGATCCAGCCCTTCACCCCGTCCTCCACGTTGGGCGGTGACTTTGGCAACGGCGACGCCGTTTTTACCAATTACGTGGACGGTGTCGTGCCGCACCGCGATAATAATTCCACCGGTTTCATGCAAGACGAGGTCGACTTCAATGTCGGTGTGTTTGATCCCCCGTTCGGTCTGGGAGACAAGGGAAGTGCGACGGTAACGCGAGCTGTGCAAAGCTGGGTCAACGGAGACACGAACCACGGCCTCGCAGTCGTCAGCGACCACAACACTAACGACAACGGCTGGTGGGTTTGGTCGTCTGAACACACCACCCCCGAGGATCGCCCGAAGTTGACTGTCGAGTACACGACGGACCCGGCGAACGTGTACGAGTTCCAAACCGGCCTGAATGGCTACGACGGCACGACCGATGTCTTCCTGCGGCAAGTAGGTCCTTCAATCGACGGGGCAACGAGAAATAACGCCGGGATTGACGGTGATAGCGGGACCGACAACAACGATGATCCACTGCTGATCAAGTTCGACACGTCGGCCATTGATCCGACCGAACAAGTCCTGCAGGCGGAACTGATCTTTAAGACCTCACTTACTAGCGGAGGCGCCGACTCCCCCGGGCCGTTCACCGTTCACCAGATGCTGGTCGACTTTGACACTTCAAGTGAGTACGTTGATTTCTCCGGTGACGCGACTGCCATGCAAAACGCCGGACAAATCGGCAATGAAATTGCACGATTCGAGTCGATAGGTCATGGCGAATTGGTGGCCGCTGATGTATCGGAAGCTGTCAGCAACTGGTTGGCGGGCGCAGGCAACTTCGGCCTTTACGTCGGCGCCGACGGCCTCACCAGCAACGGCTGGAGTCCTATGACGTCCGGCACGAACGATATCAACCTTCGTCCGATGCTCCGGGTAGTCACCATTCCAGAGCCGACCAGCTTCGTGCTGGTCGCGTTGGCTCTGTGCGGCTTTGCGTTCGCCCGTCGTCGTCGTTAGGGCGGCTGCGAACGGGAGACGACACGATGAAGGTCCTCAAAAGCTTCGAGTTCAAGACGGCACGCGAAAAACGCGAGTTGGCCGCGATATCCTTGATCGGACTGGCGTACAGTTCGCGACGTCGCCGTTGAAGCTTCTGGACGGATTTGACGAAAATATTGAAAATCTTGGAATAGGATACTTGTCATGAGTACGAGGATTCTCTCGGCTGCCGTTGCAGCCGGAATGATGATGAGCGTAGCGTTGGTGAACACGACGGTGGCCCAAAACACCACCACCATCTCCTTCCAAGAAGGCGTCAATAACTACAGCGGTACACTCGACGGACAGCTGGAACTCCTCACCCAAGATTTCAGCAGTACCAGCATGCTGCTCGACGGCGCCCCGAACACCAGCGAACGCGACGACGTGATGATTCGCTTCGACAACATTCTTGGTCCCGGCGCCATTCCGACGAACGCGACGATTCTCAATGCACAGCTTGAATTCACGACGCGAAACACCGGCAGCGGTAACGAAGATACTAGCGACGGCTATAGTGTCTATCGTTTGATCCAGCCCTTCACCACGTCCTCCACGTTGGACGGTGACTTTGGCGACGGCAACAACGCATTTACCCCGTACGTGGACGGCGTCTTGCCGCACCGCGATAATAATTCCACCGGTATGCCGCAAAACGAGGTCGATTTCAATGTCGGTACGTTTGATCACCCGATTGGCGCAGGCTTCATCGATCTGGGAGAGAAGGAAAGTGCGACGGTAACGCGAGCCGTGCAAAGCTGGGTCAACGGAGACACGAACCACGGCCTCGCAGTCGTCAGCGACCACAACGATAACGACGACGGCTGGCGGGTTTGGTCGTCTCGCCACACCACCCCCGAGGATCGCCCGAAGTTAACTGTCGAGTACACGACGGACCCGGCGAACGTGTACGAGTTCCAAGACGGCCTGAATGGCTACGACGGCACGACCGATGTTTTCCCACGGCAATTCGATAATTCAATCGACGGGGCATCGAGGTTCAACGCCGGGATTGACGGTTCGGATGGGGGCACCAGCAGCTTTGATGATCCGCTGCTGATCAAGTTCGACACGTCTGCCATTGATCCGACCGAACAAGTCCTGCAGGCGGAACTGATCTTGAAGACCTCACTTACTGCCGGAGGTTCCGATTCCCCCGGGCCGATCACCGTTCACCAGATGCTGGTCGACTTTGACACTTCAAGTGTGCACGCCGATTTCGCCGGTGACGCGACTGCCATGCAAAACGCCGGACAAATCGGCAATGAAATTGCACGATTCGAGTCGATAGATCAAGGCGAATTGATGGCCGCTGGTGTATCGGAAGCTGTCAACAACTGGTTGGCGGGCGCAGACAACTTCGGCCTTTACATCGGCGCCGACACCACCAACGGCTGGATCGTGCAGTCGTCCGGCGCGCCCGATATCAACCTTCGTCCGATGCTCCGGGTAGTCACCATTCCAGAGCTGCAACCGGACGGCGATTTTGACAACAGCGGGACCTGGGACCTCCCAGACCTTAACCTGGTGTTGTTCAATTGGCAGCAGAACGAAGCGTCTCTGCCCGTGGAATGGGTCAACCTACGACCCGCCACGGTTGGACTTGAATCGTTGAATATGGTTTTGTTCAACTGGCAGCAGCCTTCCTCGTTGGCGGTGGTGCCGGAACCGGCTGGTCTGGCCCTGCTGCTGCTTGGCGGGCTCGGCCCGGCATTTCGACGTCGCCGACCGTAGGAGCTGGCGGGAGACGATGATAGGCTAGGTGGCACAATCGCTGTCGTTCGCTGGTTGGCTCGCGCTCCATGAGCGCACCCATCAAGTTTCGCGAATATCACGCAACGCTGTTGGTGCCGTCAACGTTACAGCGCGCGTGATCCCAATGAATCCAATACCGGGGATGAGTGCTTCGCGTGCAAGCTCACAACTTTGTTTCGCCGTCGGCGACTTCAGCATCCTCCTGCTTAATCTGTTCCTCCAGATCGTCCGTCCGCTCTGGCGGAGGCGACGGGCCACCGCACCCAATGGAGGCGAGTCCGATCAGGCAAGAAATCAGGCCAACGAGCAGGAATCGTGCGCGAAAGGGGTCTCGGTGAGGATTCATCGTTCGTTTCTCACGTGATTAATGGGAGTTAAAGATGACTCAAGGGGACGACCCACGAAACAATAGCCGCTAACGCCCTTGCTGTCGCAGCGCCCGACCCGAGTAAGACCAGAACGGAGCAATGTCACCTGATGGTCGCCCCGTCGTCGATCACACAGAGATTCATCCATATCAGTGCGCCAATGTCGAAGGAATAGCTTGGGACCGAACCGTCACACAGTCCTGCATAGATAACAGTATGGGAAGCTCCAAAGTAGCGATTCCAATTATCGTCCTCGCCGTTTGCTCGATCCGGTGCATAGGTGTTCGCGTCTGACTTCGGTGGGAAATGCCATCGCACAGCATCTTCATCCCACCCCGTGTTGTTCCAGCGTTCGTTGTCACCGCCGTCGACGCCATGCTCGGTGAACGCCAAAGCTTTCTCGGCAAACATAATTGTGTGTGACAAGCCATCTTTGATGTCGACCAAGG
>Ga0310123_10004660_pt1 | contig 10350 bp, 8 predicted proteins | sample CB6_AW_1057_MG_FD_203505 | JGI IMG/M metagenome (GOLD analysis project Ga0310123, IMG submission 203505) | Marine microbial communities from Western Arctic Ocean, Canada - CB6_AW_1057 | ecosystem: Environmental > Aquatic > Marine > Oceanic | place: Canada: Western Arctic Ocean | collected...
TGGTGGGTAAAATTCACAAAATTAATGTTGACTGGGAGTTTTTGAGTTATGATTTAAGGAATCGTATAAAATCTTGGAAAACGGATGTACAACAAGGAGGAGGTGCACTTTCTTTTTATTTCTCCCATACATTTTATTATTTAGAATATTTCTTAGGCAGGATTAAAAATGTACAATGTAATTTTTCTTCGTCAGAAAAAAGTCTGAGTAAAGGAGAAACCAGTATAAACATGACTATATTATTTGAAAACGGATGTATGGGAAACGCCCATATGGACATTTCCTACTCTGGTCGACAAAAACATACAGTAGAATTTTTTGCGGATGGACGTAAGATAACATTACAAAATATTAGTGACTGTTTTGTTGACAACTTTGAATTAACTGTTAATACAGGAAAAAAAACACAAAAAATTAAGCCTGATAAAGTGCTTGACCTTTCACATGATGAATTGGAAGATCCAAGAGTAAAAGTAATCAAACCTATTGCTGAAAGATTTATCAATTGGTGTAATACAGGTGTTGAAGCAAAACCTGATTTTGAAGATGGTTTACGGGTTCAAGAACTAATTGAAATGGCAAGAGCTTCCGATTCGAAATTTTAACACAAATATTGGATTTTTTAAAATTATTATCGATTAAGGTGATTAGTTTTTCTCTTGATAAGTAGTTATAATATTTGTGACTTATAGAATTTACATTAATTCTGAAACTAGAAATGCATTATCTGTTCCACGAAGAACCCCAGACATGAGTTCGATTACCTTCGAAGGTCTATACGATTAACTTTAATTTTTTTCAAAAATTACGCTTAACAGTACTTGTAAAATTTCTCATTCATGTTTTATCTTATATACAAAGATTCCACTTTTATCATTCTCGTAAAGCAATTCAAAATTCTTTGGTATATTTGGATCATCTGGGTTTTTTAGAACCCATAAAGATGGTATTTTGTTTTGCTTGTCCAAATAAATTAAATAATCTGGAAGAGGATTGTATTTATTATATCTGTCGTTAGGTATACATTCAACGTTAGAGAATGCAATTTCAAAATCTGACCAACCTTGTCTAGTAACATAGTCCATGATTGTAGCATCTTGATGACCCTCACTGAATTGCACAAACACATATTTGGAGTTTGCATAATATGCAAATGCATTTCCGTTTGTCATTATGTATTTGTTTTCTATATCAGGCTCCTTCGACAACATTTGTCCTATTTCTTTTACTTCATTAGCTGTTGATAATTCATAGTCATGGCTACGGAAAATATCTTTCCAATCAAAATTGTCACTAAATAATAACATGGCTTGTAATTCATATGAGAATACCAAGTTTGAAACAATGATTATTGAGATGATAAAAATTATGATTATTTTTACATGAATAGTTTTTTTATCTGGTAACTGTTTAAATTGAATTATTTTAGGAATTCCTTTTAGTATGAATAATGCAGTTAATGTGGCAGGGATTAATAAAATTCCAAATAAATCAAACGGGTGTTTAATTGTTATAACAGAGATCATCATAAAAAAACAAACAGGGATTATCAATAATGGCAGAACATTTTGTTCTATTTCTTTAATTGATCTAATGCCTAAAATCAAAACAGGTATAATTATAGCTACAAAAAAATATTCAGTATAACCATTCATTATAAGAAAAAACAATATGATGAATGAAATAGCGGCAAGAAAAATAATTTCTTTTTTTTCTATATGTCTATTAAAAGCTACTATTGCACCTCCTAAAATTATAGGTATTCCAATATATTGAAAAAATGGGATAGGGGACCAATTCTGAATATCATGTGTAAACTGAAATATTCTATGTGGATTGCTTACGAATAAATTATGAAAATAGTTTTGGATAAAATTTTTATCTACTTCAAAAAACACAGTTGAGCTAACACCTTTGGATCTTTCAACAAAAGTTTTTTCCCATTCAGGATCTTCTACTACTTGGTCAAATGCTGTAAAATAGAGAGATGCATCACTTTCTATGAAAGTTCCAAAAGTTATATAATTATAAATTAATAACGGCGAGAACGCAACAATAAAAAAGATCAAAAAAAGGAGCGTTTTACTTAGGTGTATTTTTTTGTATTTAATTAAAAAAAATGGCAGACAACTAATTGCAACAAAAGCTGCCTGATATCTTAACATGGAAGCCAGACCTAAAAAAATTCCACATAGTATTAGATCTTTGCTTGACAATTTTTTTTTTGTAATAAAATAAAAAGATAAAAAAATGAGAAATACAGGTAACATCTCACTGTGTGTTAGTATTGCTTCCACATGAAAAAAAGGGGTAACTGCGATTATTGTTTGTACCAGAAGTGCTAATTTTTTATCAAAGATATTTCTTATAATGAAAAAAGATAACGCAAGAATTCCCGTAGCAAAAAAAACAGAAAAAAGTTTAGCAGTTATAAAAACATCATTAACTATATTATCAGCAGAGGCTAGTAAAACAGACCAACCAATTGGAACGCTCGCAAGATATACACTTTCTCGATCTCCGTATAATGTTTGTTTTCCAGCGTAATAATAGTCAATAACCAAATGATCCATACTTGGATTATCAATAATAAATGCCACGTATGAAGTACTTATGAAAAAAATTATTACTACTGTGATTGATGTAATAGTTACATAATCTTTTCGTAGAAGCTTTAGATTTTGAAAATTTTTAACAGACAAGGATTATTTACTTATTTAAAATTGTTTGATTAGTTATAATGTTTGTCACTCTAAAAATTAACAATTCATTATTTTACTCAGATCCATGATTAATTTTATAGACCAGTGTACCTAATTTAGATTTATAGAGCAATTCCAAATAAGATTTGACTCTAGGATCGTTTGGGTTTTCTAATATCTTCAAATTTTCAGGCGATTCTAATAAAACACTTGGAGTATAAACCAAATAATCTGGCACTGGTTTGTAAATATCATTTCTATCCGAAGGAATACTTAGAATGTTTGAAATGTAAATATCAGTTTCAGACCAGTTTTCTCTTGTAATATATGAGCGCAAGCTTTCTTTTCCATCTCCCTCAACAAAATTTCCAAATAATAATTTACTATTGGAATAATTTATCATAGCCCAATCATTTCCCATCACATAGCTATTTTCAATATTAGGTTGTTGAGATAATATTTCTCCAACTCGTTTAAGTTCTGTTCCAATATGCAAATCTGGTTTTTTGTAGTCAAATATTTTTTTGATTTCACCATCTATTCCATCATAAGATTTATCTCCATATTCAATCATACTCATAAACTTAAAGGAAAAAGCTAAGTTAACACAAAGAAGCAAAATAATAGTAATAATGATTATAGTTTTTACTGACGATGAATGTTTTAGACTAATTTGTTTGGATTCATTTATTCGTACAGTAATTCGTGGGATTAATTCCAGAAAAAACAAAGAAGTTAAAACTGGAAAAATTATCCATACAGAAAAGAAATTTTCTGCACGACCAACAGGAATTACTGCCATCATTAAGAAATATATTATTGCAGCAACAAATAATGGTAAAAAATTTTTTTGAATTTTTTTAAATGAAAAAATTCCAAGTATAAGTATAGGGATAATTATAATTGCAAAAAAATATGTTTCAAGAATTCCTAACAATGAGATTATTATTGTAGTGGTTATTGAAGATAGAATTAAAGAAAGTAAGAGTTTCTTATTATAATCAGGCTTTAGATAATATATTACTCCACCAAAGATTAGAATGATGCCAATATACGGTACAGCAGGAATTGGAGAAATATTGTCTATTCCTCCGCTAAGATTAAAGATTCGATCTGGATTATGATAAAACAAATTAAATAAATAATTTTTCAAAAATATATTAAATTCTGAAGTTATTCCAGAAAAAAAAGATTCACCTTGAATCTGGACTTTATTTTTCCATTCATCAGTCTGGACAAATGCAGATGTAGTAAGCATGTAATAATTTGGATCACTATCAATCAAGTTACCAAACGTAGTGTAATTGTAAATAAGCAGAGGACTGCAACCAACCAAAAATGAACTAACAAACATTAAAGCCAACGGAAGATTTTTTCTAAGTTTCTTATCACGAATGAGTAAGTAAATTAGAAAGCCAATTACTATTGGAAATGTCTGATAACGGAACATGAAAGAAATTCCTAGTAGTATTCCTGCTAAAATTAGATGATTGTAAAGAATACGTGTTTTAGTAATATAATAAAAAGATAAAAAAACCAAAAAAACTGGAAAAATTTCATTAAAAGGAAATGTTGTTTGGAGATGTAATTTGGGATTTACTGCAACGATTAACTGTGTCAAAAAAGCAATTTTGAAATTAAAAATATTTTTTATAATAAAAAATGATAAAAATACAATTCCCGTTCCGCTAATTAGCGAAATAATTTTAATAGTTAGATATGGATCATGAAAAACTACATTTAAAGAAGAAAACAAAACTGGACCACCGATAGGTGCGTTTGGAACCTTTACATTTTCATTATCACCAAATAGAATTTGTTCCCCTGCAAAAAAGTAAAACATCGCATCAGAACCACGAGCAGGATTATCAATGAAAAATGATACATATGAAGTAAATAAAAAAAATATTACCGTAACAAGTATTGGGAGTTTGTTAGTTTTTAAAAAATTTTTTAAATTTAAATTTTTTGATGTATTACTAACTTTTAATTTACTTTGTTTGCTCATAATAATAAAACCAAAAACACTCTGGTTAATGTGTGATTCTTAGTTTAAATCAGTGTGGCCCAAAACCTTATGATAGGAATATTTTTGATGGTATTAAATATAGACTTCTTGTGTGATTGGTGTGAGATTGAAGAAAAAAGTTGCGTTAATTACAGGTGGAAGCCGTGGCATAGGAAAAGCAGTTGCTGAATTATTTTTGAAAGAAGGTGCAGAAATAGTAATCACATCAAAAAATCAAAAACAATTACAACAAACATCAAAGGAAATAGGAAACCCATTTTTTGTTGCAGGTGATATTAGAAATGAAAATGATGTGAAAAATGTCATACATAAAACAATTAAGAAATTCGGTAGGATTGATATTTTGGTAAATAATGCGGGAGTGTTTCCAAAAATTAAGCCATTGGATAAAATTACTGAAAAAGAGTGGAATGAAATTATCGATGTGAATCTAAATGGTCATTTTAGATTTACCAAGTATGTGATCCCACAAATGAAAAAAAACGGCGGTTCAATCATTAATATATCCTCAGATGCCGGTCTAAAAGCATTTGAAAATTTTTATGCTGACGCATATGTTGCTGCAAAGGCAGCTATCATACTACTTACAAAATCTTGGGCCTTAGAATATGCTAAAAACAATATTCGTGTAAATTGTGTTTGCGCTGCTGTTGTAGATACTGATATGACTCGGAATCTTTGGTTAAATACAAAAATAAAAAGAAAGATTACATCTGCACAGCATCCATTAGGGCGAATTGGCAAAGCTATGGATGTTGCTAAAGCTGTATTATATTTTGCATCCTGTGATTCATCTTGGACTACTGGTGCTATTTTACCAGTGGATGGTGGAGTATCAATAAAATAATATTAATAAATTACGTCTAAAATCTTGTTCGTAGTACAATATTTATCGTAGAAACATTATTAGGAAAAAGTTTTTTTCATTATTAAATTTAAAAAATTTCTAAATATTTTCTATTTCTACAATATCTAAACCAAACCCCATTGTGATTCCTATGAGTAAACTTTTCCCCGCTATTGAATTTTTTTGTACCATTGCTTTACTTAACACTGTAGGTAAACTGACGCCAGTCAAATTACCATATTCTTTAAGAGTTTCATATGATTCTTGTACCTGATTGTAATCCAGCTTATAGGTATTTTTAAACCCATCAAGAATTTTTAGACTTCCAGTATGAATCATGACCTTTTTTTGTTCAGCTAAAAAAGATTTTGCCTGCTGTTCGTCAAATGTATCAGCATCATTTCCAAATGATCTAGCCAAAACTTTTTTTGAATATTCTAATGATCTTTTTAAAATATCACTACTTGCAGATAATTCATACTCATACATACGAGTTGATGTATTTCCAACTAATCTCACACATGCTTTACGATAATCATAATCATCAAAATTTACTGCGTGAGTAATTTTTCCAATCTTCACAGCATTATCTTCAGAATTAGTCTTGCTCATAACAAAAGCTGCAACCCCATCTCCAAACAAAAATGAAAACATTGTTGAAACCCATTTAGATATTTGTTGTTCTCGGTTATGTTGATCTTTATCAACTTCATGCGGATTTTTCACGGTTTTGTTATCTTTAAGATGTGAAAGATACCAACCTGAATTACACCCTGAAATAACAAATAATATCTTGTCATTTTCATTCCGAATCAAATTTTTTCCAAGTTCTAACAATTTTGGAAGTGTAGAACATGCCATTCCTTGAATATTATAATGTGGAATAAATTTAGAGAAGCCCATTTTTGTTAAAAGAATTGAGGACAGTCCTGGACTCAAAAAATCATTGTCCTCAAATGCAGCGACTATGCATGTTATATCATTTTTTGTTAAACCTAAATTCGCTAGACATTTTTCTCCAACGTTCTTACACAGATCCGAGATAGGCTCTCGATCACGAACCGATTTAATTTGTTCACCTGATTTGCTAATGTAACTATCTAATGGTCTTATGAAATATCTGTTTTCAACTCCTAATTGTAAAATATTCTCTTTTACTTTTTCCGTTAGTATATTTCCTAATGCATCTATCATTTCTTTAGTACTATACTTAAATTCAGGATATTGTCTTGTTAATCCAACAATTCCTATAGTATTATTACTCATATTTGATAAAGCTAAGTTTGGTCATAATTAGTTTATGTTGGAATTGTTCTAATACAAGACACTCGCTGCCAAAATTCTAGTAATAAATCTCCTGTTTCTAAACTGATTCTTTTAAATCCAGAAACTAAACCAACAAAATCCATCTTTCATTCCTATTTCCTTTGATGTTTGTTGTAATTGTTTTTGATTAAATTTGAATGTTTTAGAGTAATTTTTTATCAGAAATTCATTTTCTTTTAACTAGGTATAAGTTTGCATAATATGTGTGGGTTTTTTTTTATCGCATCTGCAGTAACTCTGTACATGTCTTCAGCTTTCATGTACCAAGTTGTTGCATCACCTATTCTATCAATTTTCAAAACTCCTTCTTCTTCCAAGATTTTTCCTATAGGTAAGACATTGGTAACAAAACCACTTTCCAAATCACGAACGTAAATGTTAAATGTATCCTCATAACTCCTACCATTTTCATTGGTTACAATGCCTGTAAAATTTTTGAAATATCTGTAATCAACTCCTAACATTTCTTCAACATAATGAAACATTGTAGTTCCTTTATAGACTCTATCAATTTGAAGAATCTTTGCATCTAATATTCGTAATTTATGAAATATTGAATCTTTACTATAACTGCCTTTGTATCGATGTTTAACTAATTCTTTTGCATGCTTTCCAATTATTGAAAATGAATAGATTGGATGAAACACACTAAAACTTCTTGGATCTTTTCTGACAAATTCAGAAATTATTCCTGTCTGTGATGGCGTGGTTCTAACATCCCATGGCGTGTTATGCGTAGAAAAATCAAAATTAAATCTAGGAACAATTAACGTCCCCTCATTTCCTAATGTGGAAATTAATGCATCAACAACTGTTTGTGGTCCTCCTTCTACTTCACCAAAAGATTTGAATGAGCTATGAACTAAAACAACATCCTTTTCCTTCAACCCAATTCTTTTAAATTCTGTAACTAATTTTTTGTAATCAAGCATCTTTCTTAATTTCCTTTGATAATCCTCTTCGTTGTTCATTATAAAATACGTTTTAATAATTTCTTCTTATGCAACAACTCAGCTGTTTGTTTTATTTGCTTAAAATCAATTTCAGATCTTAATGAGATGTCGCGGAGTGAATGTTTACCGTCTGAATAATTTAATATCCACAAAATTGTTAAAGCATCGTTAGAGTTTTGTCCTCCAATTTTCCTATATAATCCAGCTTTATCTAACTTGGGTTCACATTTTGGATTAAGATTAAGAAAAACTTGATCATTTTTGCTATCTATTTCAGGCAGTTCTTCTTCATTATTTTTTGAAGAAAAATTCCCAAAATTCTCTTCTAATTTCAAAATTACTTTAAAATATTTAGAAAATGAATCAGCAAGATATTTTGCTTGGACAAATTCTGTATTGTCTGCAGATGTATGATATTCAGGAAAATTAGGTGGTTTTGTTCTTCGTAGTGATCCTACAGGAAGATTAAATCCAGGTGAGCAGAACTGCCTTTCATCACTACCTAATGGTTCAAAATTCGTAATTTTATAATTATCACCAGATTTTTTTAAGACTTCAATAACTGTTTGATCAATTTCTGCATTTCCTTGTCGACTTTTTTTGTAAGTTAAAATTCCCGAGTCTCCAACACAAGTAGCAACCAGACCATGTTTTATTTTTGCTACATTCTGCTCATTTCTATATAGCCAAACAATCGCACCTATAGTTTCTGGAATAAATAAAAATCTATACGAATATTGTAATGATAGATTTTTAAGATGTTTTGCAAGAAAGGTAAGTAATACAATACCCGATAGATTATCATTACACATGGAAGGATGACAAGTATAACATGAAAGCAAGACTTCACCTTCAGATTTACCCTTGATAAAATATTCACCATAGCTAAGCGAACCGTGTTCTAACGTTGAATCAATAACTACTTCATACTCATCTTCTTTTAATTGTAAAAATTGATTATGTGTAATACAAAATCCCCAATTTTCGGAATAATATGATGTTCTGTAGGGAATTAGCGCAGGCTGGTCAGGTAACGTGAATAAGTGATCTTTTAATTCACTTAAAGAAACTGTCTTGTGAACTGGAACACTATAATTTAGTACGTGTAAATTTGATTTTTGAAAATCGATTATTTTTTCACCGTTGGATTTCTTAACATAGGCATCCTTTACGTTCCATTCTTTTGGAACTGTCCAATCAAAAACTTCAGTACCAGTTGGAATTTCATATTTTTCTAATGGAATTTGTTCAGAAATTATATCAAGAGTTTTTCTAACTCCGTCACCAGTTATACTACGACAAATTGGGTATAATTTTACCATTATATCATGCATTTCAGTACCAATTTCCGGCATTTCCTTCTTTAATTTTTGAAGTTCAAAATAATTCATAATTTTATTTCCAATTTACATCTTAATATTAACTTGTTTCGGACTATTTGTTATATTTCTCTTGAAAGACTCTGTACGTATGTAAATAATCTTACTTGTCGTTCATCATTTTCTAATTTTTTTAGACTAACAATTTTATCATGCTTATCTTTAATTAGCTTTAAATCAGTCGCAGAAAAAAAATAGTATGAAGACAGCTATCGTAGCAGAAGTTGGTTCAAACTGGGAGGGAAGTATAAAAAAAGCTACAAAATTAATTAGTAAATGTAAGGATGCTGGAGCAGACGCAGTAAAATTTCAGATGTGGAGAGCAACAGATCTTTACAACATGGATCATCCAGATTGGGATTTTATAAAAAAGTCAGAAATCACATTCAAAACTGCAAAAAAATTAAAAGAAATTTGTGATGATCATAATGTAGAATTCTATTGTAGTGTATTTTATCCTGAAGCAGTAGACTGCTTAGAATCATTAAATGTAAAAAGATACAAGATTGCCTCAAGAACTTGTTTATTAAAAGACCCGTTTTCAAAAGAGACTATAAAACGTGAGGCTAACACAAAAAAACACATAATCATCAGCATGGGTATGGGTGGAAACAAAAAATATATCAAAAAAATATTTTCTAAGAATAAAACGACTTTTTGCTATTGTATATCTGAATATCCTTTATTAATCCAAAAAATTAATTGGAAAAATGCTATACAATTTGATGGTTTTTCTGATCATACACTGGGTGTAACTGCGCCAATTATCTATACTACTTTAAAAAAATATCAAGGAGCCAAGAATATCATGATTGAAAAGCACATAAAGTTAAAAAACTCTAAGGGACCAGATGCATTATCTTCTATAGATACAGAAGAATTTTCAAAGATGATTAAAAGTATAAGGCTAATTGAAAATTTCAAACTGAATTAGGCAAAATATAGTTATTATGAAATCTCTGCTATAACATGATCATTATTTTATTATATATCTAGGATAGGCTTCTTTTATGAAGACTGCTGTGATTACAACCGCAGGTTTAGGAACACGTCTTTTAACAGCTACAAAAGCCAGCCCAAAAACCTTACTTCCGCTATATGATAGATCATTTGA
>Ga0310123_10004663_pt1 | contig 10348 bp, 10 predicted proteins | sample CB6_AW_1057_MG_FD_203505 | JGI IMG/M metagenome (GOLD analysis project Ga0310123, IMG submission 203505) | Marine microbial communities from Western Arctic Ocean, Canada - CB6_AW_1057 | ecosystem: Environmental > Aquatic > Marine > Oceanic | place: Canada: Western Arctic Ocean | collected...
GACTCCTGGCGATTCGTCCACGAGATCGGGAAACCGTCGTTTGATGCCCCGAGCGACGCTTAAACAATGTACCCCGAAAACTGCTAAAACGATCGCGAATACCAACGCCAACAGTCGCCATGTCGAACTAAACCAAATCATTCGAGGTTGACCTATCGGTCGATTGGCAAGCGGAAATTGATAAGGATTATCCAACTTCAATGAACTGGCACGTCCGACGGAAAGGATTTCTGTCGCCGTTTTCTCCAACATCGAACGGCGACAAACTGAAATTCATTGTAACCGAAGCAAGGGTCTTTGCACCACAAACAAGGCGATCGCGATAGCGACTACGCAGAAATCCTCAGTTAGCGGCTCCCAACGGAAGGTTCTTATTGCTTTGGAGAAGGCTGCTAGGTAAACGCGATTACTTTACGAAGAAACTTAAAAGCAAATAGGAGAACAATGGCTGGGACTAGTGCGCCCAAGGCAATCCCTAATACGACTCCCAAAAAGGCGCCTATCATGCCCCACAACTTGACTCCGATAATACCCACGGCAATAGCCCCGATATAATGTCCCACAAAAACGACGGCAAAAAACCACACGGGCAAATCGCGACTCACGGCTGGTGCATCGTTGTCTTGATTCTGCACGACCGGCGGTGTTACGAAGCAATTGGTCCCCCGAGGCTCCGTCAGCCTTTCCGCCAGATACCTCAGGAAACTGAAAATCTCGTGGGTGGCCGTTTTTTCTGGGTTAGCGATACCTGCGAGCCACCGGACAAATACGAATCCCGTCGTCAAAGCGGCTCCGGCGAAAACCCCGACAGCATTACCCGCAATCGCAAAAATGATAACCTCAAACAGACCAGCCCCATCGGTGCTTCCGGCGATAATTCCGCCTGCTATGCTAAGAAGCCAAGCGCCGAGGCATGCTCCAGTTATAACTGTATTCCGGGAAATTGCTGCCGCCATTCCGACTGGGCAAGCAGCTATAGCGCAGAGAGCAGCTATAGCGCAGAGAGTGGTGGGAATGAAACCGCCGGCAAAAAAACGCCACCCAACAGACCGCCGACAGATGCACCTAGGAATGCGCCATCGGCAATCTTCTGCCAAGAAGAACCGCCCAACCTAAGGGCTAGCCAACGGACAACTTAACCGAGCGCGGTTCCAATAGCGAACCCTAGGAAGAAGCCCGAAAACGTAGGGTCATTCACGCGTACTTACCGCAGAAAAAATAGAGATGGTGATGGTGTCGTCATGGTTTTTCCGGCTAACGGGAGGAACAGTGGTCACCGGCCATCGGCAACCTGCCTGTATTATTGCGTGATCTACCGGAAAATTCAAATATTAATCCGCCCATCAAGCCGGTGAAGCGAAGCCCCCTGCCACTGTTCAGTGTTAGCGGCGTTCTTGAACGGCGGAATCACCTTGATTCGCAACGATACAGCCAGAGCCAACGTGGCCTGTCACCTACACTTTGTTGGCGGATCTACGTGCATTCAAATTCGGCGTCATCAGCGGGCAGCCGTCTGTCTCGGCTCCGCAGCCAGGAAGCAACTCCGAAAATAAGGAGGAAGGGGCTGAATATACGGGACCGCATATCCAGCCAAAGTACCAGGCCAAGACATACTTCGCTCCGTCTGCGTTCAGGCGATCGAACAGTTTGGCAGACGGGTTTGGATGCGATCGAATCGTGTCACTGAGATGCTCGTAGTAGAAGTACACCGTTCCGTTGACGAGCAGCCACCCGCCGCCGGTGAGCAGGAAAACCACGGCCCACCAGGGCATTCGACTAGGATGCACAAACCGAATGCCGACCAGGATCGCAGGTAGGAGCAGGAAACCGCCCAAGCTGATGCCGTATAGCGATTCGTTCATGTGACTTAGCTTGCCAACGGGTTTCTAGCCGACACAATGTCGTCTAGTTTGGTCACGGCACGGGGTCGCGACTTGGCCCTAGACCCAGTCCCCAATTATCGGATGCAAGTCGTCCGAAAACAAGAGCGAGACGCGTGGGCCTTGTTGCACTCTGCCCACCCTATGATCCCGATGCTTCAGGCCACAAGGGCCTGGGCTACGACATGTGCTGCTTGCCGGAACTGCGTTTGATGCCGGCACAGCGCTACCGATCGTTTCGGCCTACCCGGCTTCGCGGCGTGCCGGTTCGTTCCAATGGGGACTCTTCAGGATCGGCGTAGAAGGTGCGGCCAGCGGTCCGACACGACCGTGAGCATCGCCATCCCACGTGTGCTGGTCGATCGCCGTCAGAACGCGCTCGGCCAGCGCGACCGCGTCGCGACCGGCGGCGCCAGGTACACGCGGCGTCTGGTGGTTACGAATGCTAGTAACAAAATCGCGTTGCTCTTCCACGATGGCGTTGACGCTCACCGACCCCAACGTACGCTTGACCAGCAATTCCTCGAAGAGGTGTTCTTTGAGGTGCGACTGCTGGTCGGGCGTCAACGAATCGACATCGATTTGACGGTTCAGCACGTCGTAACGCGGCTTAACGAGCGTGGCGATTCCGCTGGCGAAATCGAGCGAGGCGAACACGCTCCGCGTCCACACGTTCATTTTTCGGCACGATTCGTAGCTGACGCGCGAGGCGGTCAGATTGGCGACGCAACCATTCTCAAAAGTGATTCGAGCTTGAGCGACATCTTCGTGCCCTCCGAGAACCGTGAGCCCGAATGCTTCAACTGTGCGGACGTCGGCATCGGCGAGCGTCAGCACGATGTCCAGGTCATGAATCATCAGGTCCATCACGACGCCCGTATCGGTCGAGCGGAAGGGATAGCTGCTCAGCCGGCTCGCTTCGATATACTTAGGGTCAGCCAGATAGCCGGCCGCCGATTGAAACGCGGCATTGAATCGCTCGACATGCCCGACCTGCAGGACGACGTGGTGGTGGTCGGCCGCGGCGACTAGTGCTTCGGCCGCATCGAGTGTCGGGGCGAGTGGTTTTTCAATCAGCAGATGAATGCCTTGTTGGGCCAACTCGACGCCAATCGCGTGATGCTCGCTGGTCGGAGCGGCCACGATCGCGGCGTCGATCTGTCCGAACAGTTGACGATAGTCGGCGACCGGCCGAGTCCGCGTGTCGGTTGCGACCTGATGACGGGCCGACTGGCTCGGATCACAGACGGCGACCAGCTGAGTGTCCGGCAGATCGACGGCCAGTCGAGCGTGAATGCGGCCCAGGTGACCGGCGCCGATAATGGACAATCGCAGCGGCTTCACGCGGCTCTCCTACGCTCGCGGCTCCGACCGTGCTTGCCTTCCTGTTGATAGTCGACGAAGCTCAACAGCTCGTTGACCTGTGGCACAAGTTGCTCATTACCTCGGAGGATTTCCCGCGCGTGGTCGAGCCCGACTTTTGCGCGATAGATCAAGCGGTGGGCTTCAGCCAGACAATTGATGACGTGGGGCGGCAGATTATTCCGTTTCAGGGCCACGATGTTAATACACCGCGGACGGGCGGGCGTGCCCTCGACGAGCATGAACGGCGGTACGTCGTGCAAAACACGGCTCAGACCGGATATGAAGGCATAGCTGCCGATCGTGGCGTAGTGGTGAACACAAGCACCTCCAGAAATCGAAGCGTGGTCGTGAATGTGGACGTGACCACCCAGCAGGGCGCCGTTGGCCATGACGATGTGGTCACCAAGCCGGCAATCATGGGCTACATGGCAACAGGCCATCAGGAAGTTGTGACTGCCGACGGACGTGATGCCATCTTCTTTTTCGGAAGCGCGGTTGATCGTTACCCCTTCGCGAATGATGTTGCCATCGCCGATGACGACTTGCGTGTCGGTTTCGGTATAGCTGATATCTTGCGGTTTTCCGCCAATGACGACGTTCGGGTAAACGTGATTGTTGGCGCCGAGATCAACATGCCCCATCAACGTGACATGGTTTTCGAGCTGTGTCCCGGAGGCGATTCGTACGTACGGACCGACGACGCAAAACGGCCCGATCTCGACGTCGTCCGCGATTTCGGCACGGGGATCGATGGCGGCACGGGGATCGATGGCGGTGGTGTCCGCAACGTGAACGGCCATTGTGTTTACTCCTGGCGACGGCCTTATGCCGAGCACTTCCACGGTAAATTCATTTGGATGTTGGAAATCAACGATTGGACAAGTTGCGCATGCATGCGATGGCCCGCTCGATAGGCCGAAATTTTTCCGATAATGTCACAACCGGAGAGCATCAGATCACCGACAAGGTCAAGGACTTTGTGACGTACGCACTCGTTTTCAAATCGCAGGGTGTTGTCGATGGGACCATGATCGCCGAAAATGAGCAGATCCTGGGGCGAAACACGCGTCCCCAACCCTTGCGAAAGCAGCCCGTCGGCTTCATGTCTGAGCATAAAGGTGCGGCTTGTCGCCAGTTCGATGCGGAAGCTCATCGGGGTAAGTTCGATCTCGAATGTTTGGCGGCCGATCGCATTATCCGTCCCGTAGTCGAGTTCGTAGTGGATCGTCAACGGCGAGCCGCCGGCCGCCGGTCGTGCTTCGATCCAACGGTGATCGTCGCCAAGTCGGATGACGCGGTCCACCACAAGCCGGCGGCGCGGCGCGGCGAGCTCTACGATTCCGGCTTCTGAGAGCGCCTCGACAAACGGTTGCGCGGAGCCGTCTAGGCCGGGCATTTCTACGGCATCGACGCGAACTTCACAGTTGTCGATCCCCAGCCCTGCGAGCGCGGCCATGATATGCTCGATCATTTCGACTCGCATTTCGAATCTCTGGCCGGCGTGTGCCAAGCTGGTCCTTCGCGGTGTCTCCAAAAGGTGATCAATTGTCGCGGAAATGCGCACCGGCGTTGCCTGGTCCACGCGCACAAACGTAATTCCGTCGTTTGCCGACGCCGGGTGGAACTCGATACGGACGTCTTGTCCGCTCCAATAGCCGTAGCCTTCGACCACTGCGGGCGAGTTGATCGTACATTGTTTGCCGGGTTGATTCGTCAAGATGAAGCCATCCACTCGCAGCGAATAAAGGGTGACATCCGTGGCGCGCCGGCATCCATGCAGGCGTACCGTATTGGGCGGACGAGACGTTTCTGAAAAACGGGGGCTGGCTCCCGAACGGTCACGGAAATCTCGGCAATCAAGAACCGACGAGGGCGCCTGTCCTCCTTTTTCAACCGTCGCGACACGTCAACGACGCCCAGCCCCACTGCCGCCGTTCGGTTGGCGTGCGACCTGCGCCCCGCGATTCAACATCGCAATAACATCGTCCGTTATATCGATGCTGTTTTGAAAGATAACCGGGTTGGCAAGTTCTTGTTTGATTTTGTGAGGAAGTATCGGTTTGGAGGGATCTGCCGCTTCACTTCGATACTTGAGGACCAGCGCAAGCTGCTTCGTGCGGGCATAGTCTTTGACCGCCGCTTCGATATCCGTGTAGGCACGGTGAACACGGTCGGTTGTTTGGGATTGTATCTCTTTGCGTTGTCGGTCCATCTCCAATTTGAATCCGGCTTGATCCTTTGCGATTTCCTCGTCGAGGTTTTTGTAGTCGGCCGTGCCTGGATTGTAGGTCCCTAACCGCTCCTGCTTCTTGAGAATGAACTGATGTTTCTGTTTCAGATTGGCCTCGGCTGCCGCGACCGTCTTGTTCATTCTTTCCGTCTCGGACTTAAACCAACCATAATTGTCGAAGACCTTGCCCATGTCGATGACGGCAATCTTGAAGTGCGGAACATTGGCACTACTGGAAGCCGACTGCTGGGAATTCTGACCAACTGCGCTGATGACCAGCGGGAAGACGATCAGTAGACTGGCCAAGAGCGTGGCCGATAGCATGAACCTTTTCACGTCAGCACTCCTTGCTGAAAAGAGGGTCGTCCTTGACCAGCGACGCCAGGATTGAGCCTTGCGTCGCCCGATTTTGCCGGCAGGCGGGCGCCGACAAACGGGCGGTATTGTGCCGAGAAGTGCGTCCTGCGTAAAGGCCAGTATCGGCCGACAAAAAACAGAAAAATCAGTGTCGCCCGGCGGACCGGGGGTCGGTGGACCGGCGGTTTTCAGGGGAGCCCCATTTCCTGATACAGATTTTTGACACAGATCCGCGAAATCGGTTTTGACACAAAAGGGTTCGCTCGATATCCTCCCTACCCCCTCGGATGAAAAAGCGGGGACTGAGTCACTCTACCAGCACCCCGGCTGCTTAAGACAGATCCGTGTGCTGGAGAGTCGCTGAAAAGCAGCCGGGGTGCTTTTCAGATGTAGATCATTTTCCCGTCCCAATCTGAGTCCCCCCCTTGTTTTAACGTGTACGAAACTTGCCTGGAGGTACGCGGTTGTCTGCCCAGCGAAGCGTGTTGATTGTGGATGAATCTCCGGAAAATCGCGAAGTGCTGCGCGTGGCGTTGCAGCGACGCGGCGCTGCGATTTTCGAGGCCAACCGTGCCCAACAGGGGCTCCGATTGATCGAGCAGCACCAGCCCGACCTCATCGTGCTGGACCTAAATACTACCATCAAGAGCGATATCACCCAGGGCGAGCTGGACACCGGATCCTCCGATCTTGGCCAATCGGCACAAGAGCGACAAATCCCCATCGTGGTTTTGGGCACCCTACCGCGCCAATCGGCAGATTTGCCTACCGGAGAGTTTGTCTCTAAGCCCTACCATTACGGACCTCTAATCCGTAAAATTGAAGGTCTCTTGAACCGGACACCCTCGTGCGGCGTTCGCTAGTGCGAGGTTGTGGACGGGAGATTGGCGGTATCGGCTCGGGCGTCGTTCTGGGCGTACTTGGCATTCGTGCCAAATTCAATGGCCCGTACCGCGGTTTTCTCCCAGATTGTGATAGCTTGATTGGATCGGAGGACGACGCCGTGCCGTCGCTATACGTCATCCGAGGTCGCGACCAAGGCGCTCGTTTCGAGTTGGAGTCGCCAGTTCTTACCCTGGGACGCGATGCGACCAATAGCGTCCAAGTCCACGATACGGAAGTCTCGCGGACCCATGCCCAGCTTCGCCGCACCGGCGACAGCTACACGATCACAGACCAAAAGAGTTCGAATGGCACCTTCGTCAACGGTCGCCCGGTGACGGAGCAGGTCTTGGTGAGCGGCGATCAGCTTCAGGTGGGTGGCACCCTGATGCTTTATTCAGGGTTTTCCGACGAGTCGGCGTCGGAGCTACTCGACAAGATTGACATCGTCTCGCGCCGTCATGCGGACGATGGCTCGCGAATTGTGCATTCGGTGCGGCAGAAGGAAGGCAGCGCCCTCCTGCTGGAGGCCGACGTCGAAGGCGCGGACCGTCCCTGGTTGGCGCGAGCCCGTAGCAATCTGCAGATCATGTACCGGACCGCGCTGGCGGTTAGCCATACGCTCGATATCGACGAACTGCTCAGCCGGATTATGGAAATGATTTTTGAGTGGGTTGAGGCCGATGTCGGCTGCGTGATGCTCAAGCAGCCGGAAACGGGCGAACTGGTACCGAAGGTGCGACGACAACGACGCGGTGTGCGGCGAGAAGAAAAGCTGACGATCAGTAAAACGATTCTCGACTATGTCGTCGATAACAACGAAGGTGTGTTGACGAGTAACGCCCGCGAGGACAAGCGCTGGGACCCGGCCCAAAGTATCTTACAGATGGGCGTGCGCGAAGCGATTTGTGTTCCGATGCAGGGCCGCTATGGGATGGTGGGCGTGATTTACATTGACACGTCGATCACGCCGCAGCAAATCATTCAGCAGCAGGGAAACGTCAACAAGTTTACGGAAGAACATCTCAAGCTGATGATCGCCATCGCGCATCAGGCGGCCCTGGCGGTCGAGGACACGTCGTATTATCGGGCGATGGTTCAATCGGAGCGGATGGTGGCCGTGGGTCAGACAATCGCCACGCTATCGCATCACATCAAAAACATCTTGCAAGGCATCCGTAGCGGCAGTTATCTGATTGAAATGGGGCTCGAGGATCATCAAAAAGCGGCCGACAGCGAGAATCCCAGCGCAGCAGAGCTTGCCGAAGCGGCTGGCACGATCCGCAAGGGATGGGAATTCGTTGAACGCAACCAAGAGCGGATCACGACCTTGGTCATGGATATGCTCACATTTAGCAAAGACCGTGATCCGGAGCCGGTGCCCTCGGATCTCAACGCGATTGTCTCCGATGTCGTCGAGCTGATGAAAAGCCGAGCGGACGAGCTTGGAGTGAAGCTGGAGTTCAAACCGGCAAAGCAGATGCCGACGATGATGTTCGATCCGGAAGGGATTCACCGGTCGGTGCTCAACGTGGTGACCAACGCGATTGATGCCTGTCGCGACTGCGAAGCGGCACACGTCACGCTGCAGAGTGAATATAACACGGCCCAAGAGATCGTCCGCGTTCGAGTGCGCGATAACGGCAGCGGGATCGAGCCGGCCGACATGGAGAAAATCTTTACGATCTTTGTTTCGCAGAAGGGCGGTCGTGGAACCGGTCTCGGTCTGTCAGTGAGCCGGAAGATCCTTGAAGAGCACGGCGGCCAGATCCTCGTTGAGAGCAAGGTGAGCCAGGGAAGTCTCTTTACGTTGGAGTTGCCCGTCGTCTTGCCGTCGGACGATAGCCAAGCAGACGGTCGCGCAACGCACGCCAGCGCTCATTGAACGGCGCTGGAAATGAACGACCCTTTGACTCTGCATATCTAACAACGGCCCTGTAGAGAACGTGCCTCTCTGCCGCTCGCCCAAGGATATAAAACCCCGATTTCCAGCAAATCGATATCCATGCGACTCCTCAGCTACAACATTCATAAAGGGGTGAGCGGACGCGATCGTCGTTGCCGGTTGGAGCGGATCATCGAGGTGATCGAGAGCAAAAACCCGGACCTGATGTGTCTGCAAGAAGTCACACGCGGGGCACGCCGATCACGATACGACAGCCAGCCGCGCCGACTGGCCACCTATTTTCGCGCCGCCCAGTTCGTCTATCAGACCAACGTCCATTTCAAGGTGGGCGGCTACGGCAATCTGCTGCTATCGCGATGGCCGCTTCGCGTCGGCCACCAGATATCGCTCCAGATGGAGGGGAAAAAACCCCGCGGAGCACAGTTGGTCGTCGTCGAGACGCCCGAAGGGCCGCTCGATCTGGTAAATTGCCACCTCGATCTGGCTGAGAAAGAACGGCACTGGCAGATTGAGCACCTACTCATGCACCACCTATTCCGTGAGTCGGCCAACTTGCCGACCCTGATCGCGGGTGACATAAACGACTGGCGCAATTCGCTCCGCACGGGCACACTAGCTGGCCACGGATTCCATCAGGCCACGCACCCGCCATCGCGATTCCGTACTTTTCCCGCCTGGTTGCCCGCCGGATCACTCGACAAGACCTTCACCAACGATCAGATCATCGTGCGTCACGCGCAAGTCGTTCGCACGGCCCTCGCCAAGCGGGCATCAGACCATCTGCCAATCTTCATCGATTTACATCTCAAGCCGTCTGTCTGACGGGTGACACTGCTGGTCCACCGCAGGCCGATTCGCCGTGGCGAACCCGCCACGGAGGATCTAGCGACTTGCCCAGCAGTTTCCGTCAAGACACTCCTTAAACGCTTGCCACACGCACGCCCCGTCGATATCTTGACAGAAACGAGAAAGAGATTACCTGTTATCAAATACGGGCTATAAACGAGTTATTTGAGATTTCGTTCACGATGCTCAAAATGGAGAAGCCATGAAAGTACTTCGACATATTGGCTCCATGGCGTTCGTTCTCGGGCTTTTTACCGCAGTATTTGCTGGCATCCCATGGTACGTAATGGTTGCCGATGATCCGGTCTTGCCCTGGTGGCTGAGGATAGCGATTTTCTGTCTTTTGGAAGGCATTCTTGTGGTGCTGGTGACATTGGCTCTCGAACAAAGGGCACACAAGGCATCTGTTGAAGAGCCGTTACCTGCTGAGTTTAATCGCACAGTTCTGCTATTGAACTCCGATGCACTGCCCGGGCGAAAAATCACTGAGGTACTCGGTCTGGTCCAGGGACACACCGTTTTTGCCATCTGGCTTGGCAAAGACCTATCCGCCATCGTCAGGCTGATCCTGGGCGGTGAATTGACTGAATACACCGAGATGATGGGTAGCGATCGGTCAACCGCTACCGAAAGGATGACAGCTAAGGCTGCAGAAATGAGAGCCGATGCAATCATCAACGTTCGCTATATGACGACGAGCGTTGTGGGCAGCGCGGCCGAATTGTTAGTGTGCGGCACAGCTGTCAAGCTCAGCTAAGGAATCGTGGCAGCCGGCGGCTCCAACCGCTTTTAGTGACGGCGGCCACGCCGACAATACCATCCGACGGGTGCCGGGGAAGGAGCCTAGGCGACGGCCCCGAGACGTAGCCGCCGGCTTGCGAA
>Ga0310123_10004664_pt1 | contig 10348 bp, 6 predicted proteins | sample CB6_AW_1057_MG_FD_203505 | JGI IMG/M metagenome (GOLD analysis project Ga0310123, IMG submission 203505) | Marine microbial communities from Western Arctic Ocean, Canada - CB6_AW_1057 | ecosystem: Environmental > Aquatic > Marine > Oceanic | place: Canada: Western Arctic Ocean | collected...
AGAGGCAATTGACAGCGCCGATCAGTTCGACCGATTCGCTGAGCCGATCGGCATGCGCTACCACAGAGACTTGATGTGGCGACGCGAAATTGCCGCCACGAAATCCCATCGCCTTCATGCCCGTCACCGCCGCTGCCAGATTCTCGGGAGGCACTTCCAGTGTCAAATATCGCCAGTCGAGGTTAGCGGCTGCAAACGCCTTTTCCATCATGTACTGAGTCGGGTTCCGCCCGAGCGGCTGGCCCATGCAACACACAATGTCCTGAAGTGAGCTTGTCACGATTCAGATCCGTCGTCAGGTCGGGAAAAGTTTCTCAGTTCTCTGCTCAGTTCTCTGATCGTAAGTCGTTTGATGCAAAAAGATGCTCCAGCACTATAAAAAGCTATACTTAAAACAGCCGGTGCGACAGAGGTGAGCCCCATGGCGAACTAACTCAATCTAACGGTTTTCCGCGCAATTTCAAGAACCAAACACCACCGATTGGCACATTCCATCACACGAACGGTCCGTCATGAACCTGTCGCAGCCCCCATCGAGATGGCTCCCAGCGAGCGTGCTGTTCGGCTTGGCTTCAATCGGCGCGAATCTGTGGCTCGTGTTTGGCTGGCGAGGCCAAGTGATCCTGGATGAAACAAGTATCTCGTTTGCCATCTATCAAGGTTTGATTTTCGGCCAGCTCGCAACCGCAGCAGGTTGGCTGGTCTTTGGACAGCGCCCAGCACTCGTGCGGCTATCCGGCGGCTTGTTGCTGATCGGGCTGTTGGGGTGGCCGCTGGCGCAGGTCGGGTCGGTGATCACAGCACGTCCTTTCTTCGTCGCCGGGATCTACTTGGCGCTGAATGCAATTTGGATGGCCGGGCTGCGTGTGACATGTGGAGTGCGGGTTTCCAGGGCCAATGGCGTAGCCACCGGCGTCAACTTGGCCGCTCACAACCTGCAATTTTCGTTGGGCAGCGCCATGGCGTGGCTGACCGGTTTTTGCCTATTCTTCGGCCTAGCTCGACAAACGGAGATCGAATTCACGGAGATGACAAAGATCGTCGTCTATTTGATTCCCTTCGTCTTCACCGCGTTCGTTGGCTCGGGGGTCGTGTGCTCCGGCAATGCTGTCATTTGGCGGAAGATCGCGACGATGGCGGTCTGCCCTTTTGTGGCTGGGTTGGTGGGTACGGGATTTTTCCCCGGGACTCGGGGGATGGCCGTATTCGCCATCGCAGCGGTTGTCGAACTGCTCTATATCGCCGTAGCGTGGAAGCTTTGCTATTTGGCCGGTTATCGTCTGCGGCGTAGTACCGCCGCCAACATGAGCTCCTCGCGCGAGCCGGGGCCACAAACGATGCCGCCTTCGCCCACGTAACTGGCGCACAGTGTGCGAGTTGCGCGCGGCTTCAGGTGGGGACACGGGCCACGATCTGATTGATTTTTCCAGTTGCATACATTACGCTGCATCCTCCCACCTGTGAGCCGCTAGCCGCGGGCCGACCGTTCGATACGATTTGGCAAAAAGGGCCCGACGCCAACGCTCGCCACTGGATTCGTCTCACGTTTGCGACGAGCGTACTATACAATTCAAGGTGCGACTATGACCTCGACGCCTCGACAAATTGCCTCAAGTCGTCCTGTCATCTCGGCATGATTTATCTCCGTGTAATCTGTGGAATCCGCGTCCAATGTATATGAGCATCCGACAATGGACGAAACCTCATTCTCGGCCGCTCACTAGTCTTTCCAACCTCCCCAGACAGACGTTGAGGTAGAGGCGCCCATGCATTAGACTGTACCCGGCAACGTGGATTGTCCCGTTCGCCGCAATTTTCCATTTTTCAGAGGAGATTCAGATGCGATCTTTCCTGCACGCCGCCCTGGGGCTGGCCATTCTGGTAACACCGGTTGTCTCCCAGGCCGAAGACAAGAAGGACAAAATCGACGTGCCGGAAAAGAAAACGGTCGTTATCGGAGCCCAGGCGCCAGAATTCAAGATCAAGGACTCCGGTGGCAAACTGATTGATCTGCAAAAACTCACGGAGAAAGGGCCTGTGTTGGTCCGTCTCACGTGTGGTTGTTCCGGCTGTGACAAGGAACTCGCGTACTTTCAGTCCTTGCATAAAGAATATGCAGACCAGGGATTGACGAGTCTCGCTATCTTCCGCGAACCCGACGAGAAAGTCGAGAAATACGTCCAGGAAAAGAATCTAAAGATGTTGTATGCTATCGACACCAAAGGACAAAGTTGGGGCACCTTTCAAACCAAGACAATGCCCACGAACTTTCTGATCGAGAAAGGTGGCAAGATCAAGTCAATCGCGGCCGGCTGCGATCCGAGCGGTTTGTTGGCGAACAAGGTCTCGGAACAGGTGGCCGATCTGTTGAAAACTGACAAGGTCGACGTTCAAAAGAAGGTTGCGGAGAAGGAGTGAGCCGAACGCGCTAGCGTCGGGCCTTGTGCGAGAAAACGTTGCCCTACAAAGCCCGCGGCTAGCGCCGTCGGCTCAAAGTAAGTGACATTGGGCACTAGCCCACGGTTTCCCTGGAATAACCGGACGCTAGCGCGTGCCGGCTGATTCAGCCAACCCTAATTCTTAGGTGTGACAAAGCACTAGATTGCCGGGATCATCGTCAGAATAATTCATGGATCGGTTTGCCCCCATCCACGATGCTGACGGGGCGGCCGGTCGCATCATCGTAATGGGTGTCGAGCGGAATCCCGAGTCGGTCATAAATGGTGGCCAATACATCCAGGGGCGTAGCCAGCCTTTTCTGGACGCCGCCTCCAAACTTCTCGCTCGCCCCGACAACCCGGCCACCTTGAATACCTCCCCCTGCTAACATCACGGTGAAGCAGTTGGACCAATGATCCCGGCCCGCATGGCCGTTAATGCGTGGTGTGCGACCGAACTCGCCGGCACAATAGATCAACACGTCGTCCAGCATGCCGCGTTCTGTCAAATCTTCGACCAGCGCCCAAATCGCGCGATCCAATGGTGGAAGAAGCTCTTCGAGCCCGGGCTCGATATTGGCGTGATGGTCCCAGTAGCCGGTGTTAACGGTCACGCACCTGCTGCCCGCTTCGATGAGTCGTCGAGCGAGCAAGGCGCTCTGGCCAAACTGATGGCGGCCGTATTTTTCACGCAGCGTTGGGTTTTCCTGCGAGATGTCAAACGCATCGCGCACGCCATCTCCCGCCACCATATCGAGTGCTTGTGCTTTGAACGTGTCCAACCCTTCCATCACACCGCTCTGGTCGATGTCGCGGCGGATCGTATCGAAAACGTTGAGCAGTTCACGGCGCGCGTTGACGCTTGTTAGCGTCAGCTCGCCCGGCAATGACAGGTTGGGGACCTTGAATTCTGCGCTGTTTGGATCGGCCCCTACCTCGAATGGATTGTAAGCTTTGCCCAAATAGTGCGCCCGCTGGTAGCCGAAGCCTTCCACTTGAGGAACAGCAACGTAGGCGGGCATTTGCGGTTGGTGCGGGCCCAACGCCCGTGAGATCACCGAACCGAACGAAGGCTTCTGTTGGGCGATCCGGGCCAGTGTCGGGCCGAAGTGACCCGTTTGCATCCAATGAGCGGACGGTGCGTGAATGCCATTCTCGTGATGCACCGACCGCACGAGCGACAAATGATGCATCACTTTGGCCTGCAGCGGAAATCGCTCGCCCACAACGATCCCCGAAGCGCTCGTATCGATCGGCCGGTACATCCCACGGTACTCAGCCGGCGCGTCTGGCTTCATATCGTAGGTATCCTGTTGGCTCATACCGCCTTGTGTCCAGAATACGATGATCGCCTTTTGGCCGGCCGGATTCCCAACGGCCGCCGCGTGAGATTCCAGCCGCAATAGATCGGCAAGGCCCAATCCAAGCAGCGGAGCGCCGAGCTGTACAAAGTTGCGACGTGTGATGCCGTCGCAGTTCTTGAATGAGCTACCATCGATACGCAACATCGGTTTCTCCGGGTTGCCGCGGTGTGACGTCAATCGCGCCGTCGTAACTAGTGCTGTGTCAAAGTTAAGAGTATGGATGTAGCCGCAGGGCGCTAGCCCAATGCCATCTACTTTGAGCCGATGGCGCTAGCCACGGGTTTTGTTGAGTATCGTTTTCCCCGTCAAAACCCGACGCTAGCGCGTTCGGCTCAGGTCGATCACCATCTATAGTAAATTGTTGGGCGCTAGCCCACGGTTTCCCTGGAATAACCGGACGCTAGCGCGTGCCGGCTGATTCATTTTTCTCCGCCCGTGACCCACGCTTAGTGGTTGAACATGAACTCATTTGTCGCCAACAACGACCACAGCAACGACCTATAAGCTTCGTCGCGGCCTTCCTCCGGCTCGAGGAACGCGAGCGCCGTCTCCAGCTCTGTCGCCTGCGGCGAACGACCGAGCACGCGCCAGAAAATCTCTTTGACTTCTTGCTCAAGTGGCCTTTCGCTGGCGACCAATCGCGCGACGTAGCCACTTTGGGCCGTTAGCTTGCGATGAATCTCTGGGGAGTTAATCAGTGTCAATGCCTGCGACAAACTTGGTGCGTCGACTCGCTCGCATTCGCACGCCGACGTTCGTGCTGGACGCCCGAACACATCCAGAAAACTAGCGGCGACGTTTTCGTCGGGCAACTCGATCGCCCGTGTTCCGGTTGGTAAACCGGCAAACTCCGTGGGAACTTCCAGAACTTGGCTGATCCCGTCGAGCAGTACTTCGGCTATTAACCTTCGTGGATAGAATCGGGAAAATGTCTGGTTGTCATCTTGATTCAGATCGCTGGGGGCGGAATCCAGTCCATACGAATACGTGTTGCAGATCACGCTGATCAGATGTTTGATGTCGTAATCATGGGCCACGAAATCTGCGGCGAGGGCATCGAGCAATTCCGGATGCGTCGCTGGATTCGTGCTCCGCGCGTCGTCAATCGGGTCGATGAGACCACGTCCCAGGAAATGAGCCCACATCCGATTGACTAAGGTGCGGGCAAAAAACGAATTGTCTGCACGGACCAACCACTCCGCGAACCGCTGCCGTGGGTCGTCATAGCGAGTCAGCTGAAAATCAGGGCCGCCTAACGCTTTTGGCAAAACCAATGCACCGGACCTTGGGTGAAACACATCACCTTCGTCTTCGTCCTGGAGGTAGATGATCTCGTTCGTTGGCACTTCGGCGTCGGCGAATCCCCCCTTGCGGCCGATACGGGCAAAGACCGCAGCCAACCCGAAATAGTCGCCTTGGCTCCAGTGTTCGAACGGATGGTGGTGGCACTGAGCACATTGAATCCGCACGCCGAGAAACGCCTGGGCTACGGACTCGACATAATCTGTCGGTGTCCGTAGCGAGCGGTACCAGACCGCAGGCGGATGCTCGATTTGGCTGCCGCTAGCAGTGAGGATCTCGGAGACGAAATGATCGTAAGGTTTATTCGCGGTGATGGAATCGCGAATCCAGCCGGCAAACAGCGCCGTGCCCGCGCGCTGCTTGCTCGTTGAGTATCCTCCGCCGCGGTTGCGGAGAATGTTGGCCCACTTCAGCGAGAAATAATTGGCATATTCTGGCCGCTCCAACAAACGATCGATCAAACACGCATATTTGTCTGGCCTTTCGTCCGCCAGATAAGCTTGGATTTCCTCGTTGGTCGGCAACGTGCCGCAAATGTCGATGGTGGCACGCCGAATCATCGTTGCGTCATCAGCCGGATCGGATGGAGCAATGCCCAGGCGTCGCCATTGCCGAATCAGTAGTCTGTTGAATGGAGATGGATGAGACCTGGAATCACCGAGTCGTTGTTCGAGCTCATTCAGGCGCTGCTGCGCGCTGGCCGCGAACTGGCCGTCGGATTCGAACGGCAATGCAGCGTGAAACGTGGCAAGCTTGCCCCCGAATCGCACCATGACCGCAAACAGGCCGTTCTGCGTTTGTGTCCCGACGAGCCCACTCGGCTCCACCGTTGCGATCTCAGGTTCATTAGATTGATAAACCGCCTGCCGCGTGACGTCGCGTGACGTGCCGTCCGAGAAGTAAGCTGTCACGAGTAGTTGCTGCTTCGATTGAGCCGGGACGATTCGCTGCCGGGGCAACAGTTCGATGCGCGCCAGCACTGGCTCGTCTTGCTGCGGCGGAACAGCACCAGTCGCAATCCAATTTCGCAGGGTACGGTAATCATCGCTCTCAACCGCCAGCCGGCGGCCGCCGCCATGCGGCATCGTGCCGGTTGCCTTCAATAGCAACAGGCTACGATTGGCATCGGCGGGAAAGAGCCTGCGCCCGCGTGCCTCCTTGACGATCGCCAGATAATCCGCATTCGGTTCGAATCCGAGCAGTGACAATTTGAATCCGTTCTGCCCAGTCGCCTTGCCATGACAACCGCCACCGTTGCAACCGAGTTTCGTCAATATCGGGACGATGTCAGTCGCGAAACGAATGGGGGGTTCCTCATCATCGGCTGTGACGGAGACTGGAACTTGTGCGACATACCCGTCGGCACGGACCTCGATGGCGGTTGTGCCTTCTGACCGAGCGCGTACGAGCCCATTCTCGGAAACGACGGCCACGCTGGTATCAGCCGATGCGTACTCGGCCGATGTCGTCCTATCCACTTCACGCTCGCCAATAACCGTCAGCATCAGTTGTTGGGTACCATGGCGATAGAGATTCACCTCCGCTGGTTCGACCCGAGCCGTTTCGGCCGCTTCCAGCGCAATTCCGGCCAAGACACTGCAGGTCAGCAGGCCGGGAATCCACCGTTTCATGAGGAGCTGTCGGTTAAACACAAGTCTGTTTGGGGGGCGGTGTGTCCAAAAATTTTGCAGAACCTGAGACTAGTTTAACAAGTTCAGCCGGGTGTTGGAACCACAAAACAGGTTCCCATTCTACTCGATGACCTCCAGATTCAAGAAACAGCCTCCGTGAAATAGCGCTTCGTCTTCGAGCACTCCGACACCATAGAGCCTCAGGAACGGCAGTTGCCCCAATGGCGCATCGTCATTGGCAATAATCTGGATTGTCCCTGTTTCTGTCTGGCCAGTGAATGTCACGCCGCGTCCGCGCAGCCCGAGGACGTCGGTGACTTGGCCTGGCGCGGCAAGTTCCGTATGAATCTTACTGATGAAGCCATTGATGCGCTGGGCGGTGTAGTTGACCTGGATGACTTCACCTCGTTGGATCCTTTTTGGAGCGAGTCGATCCACCTCGATTCGAAATGCTGGCTGGTGGACGTCGAAGGTAACGACGTTGCTGGAGACGGTTACGGTCTCCACCTTGTCCTCCGCCACCGGGATCGTCGTTTCGCCGCGAATCGCCAGACTATAGCGTCCCACTGGCAGGCTTGGCGGCAAATAGAAACTGATGTATCCCTTGTCGCTTCCGGGCGAAATCGTTGCCGTCTGATTCTCGATCAATTCGGGCAGGCCGTCGCCCAGCAGTTTGACTGCCGCTTGATGAGTGGCATCACTACGGAGGACGTGAACTGCCACGTCGAGGATGCCGCCGGGCGAGTGTCGCACGTTGAGTTCACCGTACAATTGGTGGTGCCGCGTCTCGTGGGCGTTGGCCCTGATTTGCAGGTGTGCGGTGCCGGCAATCGCCAGCGGAATTTCTGACGTGAGACGCCCCCACCCGTTCGGCAAGCCAGCGCGAACGACGACGCCACCCCGGACATTCCTTGGACCTACCATCTCGGCAGTGCCCACTAGGATCAACTCGCCAAAATAATCGGGTGCGTCGTGTGATGCAGAAATTACGAGCGGCGCCCGGTTGACTCCAGGTCCCAACCAGACGTCCGGACACTCAACGCCAGCGGGCAAGTCCTTGGCGGAAACACAAATCCCTCCGGTAAGTCCTCGACTCCGTAGCGCAATCACATCCAGAACGGTGCGACCGCCGCGGTTCACATTCACGCCAGCTGGGTCGTTGCGCTGCGGAATTACAGCCAGATTGAAATCTGGCTCTTCGCGCCGAATACTGAGCCGATAGGTGCGCCGCGAGTCAGCGCGTAATCCGCCAATCATATTACGGACCAGAATCAGATACCGCCCATCCGCAGGAACGAGCCAGCGGCCGGCCGGATCAAGATGGTTTGTCGGAAACCGTTTCCCACCGATATTTCTGACTTCATCGCCAAGTCGAAGGAGTTCTTCGTCGGCAACTGAGTCGAGCACTCGTACGTCCAGGTCCGCCGTCGAGCCAATGCGTTGGGAATAGCCCTCGAGATACAATACTTCGCCGTGCTTGGCATCGATCGCAAACCAATCTTGCTCGTCACCAGCGACCAGTTGACCGCTGACTTCGCAGGGAAACACGATCTCCTGCGCGACTTCCGGAGAGTGATTGTCAGTCTTATCCGTCACAACCGAAACGTCGGTAACGCTGATGGGTACCGGAGCGTGACTCCCGGCCAAGTAATACGGAAAGGCGAGGATCCCCGTCTGTGCCGGTTGCAATCCGAACGGCAACGGCCAAGTGTGACGAGCCATCGTTTCGGGGATCTCAACTTCGATCCGATCGAACGGAGGCTCTGTCATTGACGACCGGCCGTTTTCCCTGGGTCCGGTGGCCAGATTGGCGACGACTGGTTCGTAAGAATCCAGATTCCAACCATAAAGTTGCACGCGTGCCGGCTTACCCTGTTGAACCACAGCCGGGAACGCAAAGGCAACTCTCGGTCCGGTATCGATTTCGAGCCGATAATAATGTTCAGGACTGCCGGCGTGAATCAGGTCATAGACCTTGACAATGTAAGCCCCGTCGGCGGGCACGCGAAAGTCAATGAGCGGATCGATCCCGAAGTATCCTCGATTAGACGCCAGACGTTGGCCTTGATGGTCGAGGATCTCCAGCACAGCTCGCAGTTGTGAGTCGATTCGCTCGGCGGAACATTCGATGACAATGCGTTCCCCTTGTTGTGCCTCGAAGCGATGAAAATCGAAGTCGCCAGCTTTCTCAATGCGCCCGTTGATCACCACATTGAGCGGCACGGTCGGGGCTGACTGCCATGGTTCATTCGGTTCGGTTTCGAACTGCTCGGGCCGATTGCCAATCACAAACGGACGGGGCGAACTGAGACCGTTGCTGCAGACAACTCGAAGATCGTAAAGGCCCAGTGGTGTGTCAGGCGAGATGGAAACTCGAAAACGGTTAGGATTGCTTTCGTCTTGATCGCTGCTAAAACCGGGCGCGTTGCTGTGCAGCGTCTTGAGTCCATCCAATCCGTCACCCGCGACAGCAACTTCGACAGTCGTCCCCACCGATCCGCCTGGTGGAAACAACGAATTCAATTGCGGATTCGCTGCTACCACCCAAGTCGCGCCGGTACTGAGGATGACCGGGCACAGGAAGGAGGCAACGATGCAGATGCCAAATCGATTGGCTAGGAAGCGACACTTGGAGCCACTCATTCGCTTGCTCGAATTCTTGGGCGATTGGGTTGTTTACGATTCAGAGGGCGGATCCATTATACAAGATGGGGTATTGGGGAGGTGGTTCCCCTCAGCCATTCGTCGTTGTTAGTAAGATGTGGCAAAGTATTGGCGTAATGATTGGCGTAATGCGTCTTCGCCCGGAAACGGCTGGCCCTCGCCTGGATCGAAGGGAGACTGACGTTGTGTATCGAGGATGGATTGGACGGAATTTCGGAGGTTGGCCACCTCCGCAGTGTCGAGCAGTCCTTCGATGACCACGAAGCCCTCGTCGTTGAGAAACGCAAGTGCTACGTCGAAGTCGAAACCAGGCTTGCGTGCGTCGAAAGTCTTCATGCGAAACTTGGTTGGGTTGTCGGGGGCGCCGCTCAACGACCCCAATTGATTTACATAGCCCCTTGCTGGTCGCAGTCTCCCGTGTTGCAATATGTTGACCCGCTCTTGGTCTGATCAGCTCAAATTAGAACATGCCACCATGGCTGAATCAACCCTGTCCCACAGGCTTGCTACAGGAAAGCGAGCTGGCCGTCCGCGACGGCGCCTTGACGATCGAGATTCCGTTCGGCCAAGCGGCTGGCATCCGATGTAGTAATGGTAAGCTTCGCGTGGGGCCAAACAATTCAGGGAGATGTCGAATAAGTGGCGGAGCCAACTTTCACCGCGTTGGACTATGCGATCATTTTCGCTTACCTGGGCAGCATCTTGCTGCTGGGCGCGTGGTTTTCGTTTCGGCAAAACTCGCTGGACGAGTACTTTCACGCCCGCGGCAGCATACCGTGGTGGGCGATCGGGATTTCGATGTTGGCGACCGGTCTGAGCCCCATCAGCTATCTCGACTCGCCCGGCTGGATCTTTGCCAAGGATACACGGCAAGGTTTCATATCCCTGTTGTTGGGCGTGTTGATTATGTGGCCGTTGGCCGCGGCGATCTGGGTGCCAATATGGTCCC